>TARA_R110000787_G_scaffold64775_1_pt1 | contig 17849 bp, 12 predicted proteins | sample TARA_R110000787 | Tara Oceans TARA_R110000787 (sample SAMEA4397920) | marine metagenome | biome: Polar Biome; feature: [DCM] deep chlorophyll maximum layer (ENVO:01000326); material: water (ENVO:00002006), including particulate matter (ENVO:01000060) such as... | depth 35 m
AAATTTATAGTAAAGAATGGAATTAAATACCCTAGTAATGACCACATAGGTGCTTTTGGGTGTGATAGCTATGACATCTCAGGAACGGTTGGTGGAGGAGGCTCTAATGGTGCCCTTCACGGTTTAACAGGTTTTCATATGGATGAAGCCCCTTCAAATTCTTTTTTCCTAGAGTATATTGCTCGCCCACAAACCGCAGAGATATTTTATGAAGAGGTTTTGATGGCTTGTATTTTTTATGGGATGCCTATATTAATTGAGAATAACAAGCCTAGACTACTCTATCACTTCAAGAATAGGGGGTATAGGGGTTTCTGCATAAATAGACCTGATAAGCACTACACTAAACTATCACAAACAGAAAAAGAATTAGGGGGCATCCCTAACTCAAGTGAATCAGTAAAGCAAGCACACGCCACAGCCATAGAGTCATACATAGAAAAGTACATTGGTATAGATATAGAAGGTACTTATCGTGATGCGGGATATATGGGCGATTGCATTTTTATGAGAACACTAGAGGATTGGGCAAAGTTTGATATTACTAACAGAACAAAGCACGATGCGTCTATTAGTTCGGGGCTTGCAATTATGGCAAATCAAAAAAACCTATATTTACCTGAGGTAAAACAATCAAAAATAAAGATTAACTTTGCAAGATACAATAATAAAGGAACAACTAGCGAAATGATTAAATGAAAGATGTTAAAATTAAAATAGCATCCGCAGGCTTCCCGAGCCAGTTTGTGTCTGATTCAGTTAAAGCCACCGAAGAGTTTGGTTTACAAATAGGCCAAGCCATTCAATACGAATGGTTTAGGAAAGACAGCAATGGCGGAAGATACTACGGACAGTGGAGAGATTTTCACAAACTAAGGTTGTATGCTCGTGGTGAACAGTCAGTAGCAAAATACAAAAATGAATTAGCAGTTGATGGCGATCTGTCTTATTTAAACTTAGATTGGACACCTGTTCCTATACTTCCTAAATTTATTGATATCGTTGTAAACGGTATGTCTGATAGATTATTTAAGGTTAAGGCTTATGCACAAGATGCTATGTCTCAATCTAAACGTAGCAAATATCAGAATATGATTGAGGGTCAAATGGTTGCCAAACCAATCCTTGAATCTATTCAAAATAAGACAGGAGTGGATCCTTTTGTTGTTGACCCAAACCAACTTCCTGCTACTGATGAGGAACTCTCATTATATATGCAGTTGAACTATAAGCCTGCGATTGAAATTGCAGAGGAGGAGGCTATCAACACCTTATTTGATGCCAACCATTATGATGAAACTCGAAAGAGACTTGATTATGATATGACGGTACTGGGGATTGGTATAGCTAAACACGAATTTTTAATGGGGGATGGTGTAAGAATTACTTATGTTGATCCTGCAAACGTAGTTTATAGTTATACTGAAGATCCATACTTTAAAGATTGTTTTTATTGGGGGGAAATTAAGTCTCTACCAATTATTGAACTAAAGAAAATTGATCCTACACTAACAAACGAAAATTTAGAAGAGATTTCTAAGTATGGGCAAGATTGGTATGACTACTATAATGTTGCTCAAAACCAACAGAACGATATCTTCCAACGTGACTCAGCCACCGTAATGTACTTTAACTATAAAACAACTAAGGATGTTGTTTATAAAAGAAAAGTAAAGGAGAACGGAAACAAGAGTATGATTGAAAAAGAAGACTCTTTTAATCCTCCTGCCAGTATGCAGGAAGAGGGTAGTTTCGAAAAGGTTTCTAAAACTATTGATGTGTGGTATGAGGGGGTTTTGGTAATGGGAACCAACATCTTGCTTCAATGGAAATTGTCCGAGAATATGGTTCGTCCACAATCGGCAACTCAACACGCCCTACCAAACTATGTGGCTTGTGCGCCAAGAATGTATAAAGGAAACATTGAGTCTTTAACTAGAAGAATGATTCCATTTGCAGATTTAATTCAGATAACGCACCTGAAACTTCAGCAAGTAATATCAAGGGTTGTCCCTGATGGCGTCTTTATTGATGCGGATGGGCTTAATGAGGTAGACCTAGGAACGGGTGCAGCTTATAATCCTGAGGATGCTTTAAGATTATACTTCCAAACAGGTAGTGTAATCGGTAGAAGTTATACTCAAGACGGAGAATATAACCAAGGCAAGGTTCCTATTAAAGAACTAACATCTAGTTCGGGGGCTTCTAAAACACAAATGCTTTTAACTAACTATAATCACTATCTAAATCAGATTAGACAAGTGACAGGGTTAAACGAAGCAAGAGACGGCACTATGCCTGACTCAAATGCTTTAGTTGGTATCCAGAAGTTAGCGGCTTTAAACTCTAATACAGCTACAAGACATATTCTTGATGGTAGCCTTTATCTTTATAAGTCCTTAGCAGAGGCATTGACGTATAGGGTTGCTGATATTTTACAGTACTCAGACTTTGCTGATGAGTTTGTTAATCAGATTGGAAAATATAATGTAAGTATCCTTCACGATATTAAGGATTTATATATCTATAATTTTGGGATATTTATTGAGATATCTCCTGATGAAGAACAGAAAGCACAACTTGAGCAAAACATCCAGGTTGCCTTGTCTAAGGGAAGCATTGACCTTGAAGATGCAATTGACATTAGAGAACTTAGAAATCTAAAGCTTGCAAACCAATTATTGAAATTGAAGCGCAAAAGCAAGATGGAAAGGGAGCAGCAGCAGCAGCAAGAAGCAGCGGCAATGCAGAACCAAATGAATATGAACCAACAGCAGATGGCATCAGAGATGGCATTACAGAAGTTCCAGTTGGAAATGCAGAGCAAGATGCAGCTTAAACAAAGTGAGGTTGCCTTTGACATCGAAAAGATGAAAAATGAAGCATCGCTTAAGTCTCAATTAATGAATCAAGAGTTTCAGTTAAATATGCAATTGCGTGGTATTGAGACTGATCAGCTTCAAAATAGAGAAGACAAAAGAGAGGTGGCAAAGTCTGACAGAATTAGCCAACAAAACTCTGAACAGTCAAAACTAATAAACCAAAGGAAAAATAATCTACCACCTATCCGATTTGAATCAAATGAAGATAGCTTGGACGGGTTTGATCTAGCGGAATTCAATCCACGATAATTGTTTAACTTTGTAACATTATTAAATCTAATCAAATATGGAAATTACAGTAAGAGACCTGGGTGAAGCAGACGGAAAGTCTGTTCAGGAAGTCGAGAGTGAATTGCTTAGTAAGCACGAAGATTCAAACAAATCGGAAGAAGATTTATCAGAAGAGATAAGTGTTGAACCGCCTAAGGTAGAAGATAGAAAATTAAATGAAGAAGAAGTTCTTTCGTTTATTGAAGAAAGATATGGTAAGACAATAGATTCACTTGATGAATTTACACGTGAGAAAGAAGAGTCAGAACCTCTTCCTGAAGATGTGGCAGCTTACTTTAAATATAAAAAAGAAACGGGCCGTGGAATTGAGGATTTTGTTAATTTAAACAAAGACATCAATGAAATGAATCCTGATAAATTGCTAAAGAGTTATTTGATGGCAACCGAAAAGGGTCTTGACGAAGAAGATATCGACGAGATGATGAGTGATTACTCATATGACGAAGAGCTTGACGATGAGACCGACATCAGAAAAACGAAATTAGCGAAGAAAAAAATGATTGCTAAGGCTAAAGATCATTTTGAATCTGAAAAAGAAAAATACAGGGTACCTCTTGAGTCAAGGGGTAGTTCTATTTCTGAAGAAGATTCAAGAAATTTAGAGGCTTATAAGCAATCTGTTCAAGAGGCAAATACTAACGAAGAGGCACTAGATCGCAGAAGCGAATGGTATACAGAAAAGCTAGATGAAACCTTTAACTCTGAATTCAAGGGCTTTGAGTTTGGAATAGGTGATAAAAAGCTTGTGTATTCTCCGGGAGACGCTACAGAATTAAGAAAGGTACATTCAGATCCTGCACACTTCACTAAGAAGTTTTTAACGGAAGAAGGACTTTTAACAAATTCAGTAGAGTATCACAAGGCTTTGTCGGTTGCAATGAACCCTGATAAGTATGCTGAGTTCTTTTATGAGCAAGGCAGAGCAGAAGCACTTGATGCTGACATTCGGAAGGCAAAAAATATAAATATGTCTCCACGTCAAGCACCTCAAACTAATGTTCTTTCAGGAGGAGTGCAAATACGATCAGTAGGAAACGACAGTGGTCGTGGATTACGAATTAAAAGCAAAAAAAAATAACTAATTAAAAAAAAACAAGATTATGGCAGTACAAGCAGTACCGGGATATAACCTGCAGCCAAGTGCGCAACAGGTCCCTCTAGCAACTAATTACATCAAGAACTTTGATTTCTTGAATCAATATCTTCCTGACACATACGAAAAAGAATTCGAGCGTTATGGAAATAGAACAGTATCATCATTCCTTAGAATGGTTGGTGCTGAAATGCCTTCAAATTCTGACCTTATCAAATGGGCTGAACAAGGAAGGTTACACACTAAATATGTAAACTGTACGTCTCCTGTAGCAATAGGAGCCGCAGTAGCAACTTTTACAGTGAATGACGTATTAGACCCTGCTTTTGTAAATGCAACTACAGGATCAATCGCTATTCGTAAGGGTCAGACAGTAATGATTACTGACAATGCAGGTGGAACAAATAACAAGGCAATCGTTACCGGAGTAGACACGGCAGCATTGACTTTTACTGTAGCATTTTATGAAGCAGCAGGAGCCGCAGTAGCGGGAGCAGCAGCAGTATTTACTGTATTTATTTATGGTTCTGAATTTAAAAAAGGAACCAATGGAATGGAAGGATCTCTAGACGCTGATGATATCTTCTTTGAGAACTCTCCAATCATCATCAAGGATAAGTATTCTGTATCAGGTTCTGATATGGCACAAATCGGATGGGTTGAAATAGCAACTGAAGACGGTGGAACTGGTTACCTTTGGTATATGAAATCTGAGCACGAAACAAGATTACGTTTTGACGACTATCTTGAGACAGCAATGATTGAGGCAGTTCCTGCAGAGGCAGCATCAGGTGCAATTGCAGCAGGTGGTGACGTAGGAAACAAGGGATCTGATGGTGTATTCTACACAGTAAACAAGCGTGGAAACGTTTGGGGTGGTGGATATCCAACAACTCTTGCTGAGTGGGATACTATCGTATCAAGATTGGACAAGCAAGGATCTATTGAAGAGAATGTTATTTTCTGTGATCGTGCATTTTCTTTTGGTATCGATGATATGTTAGCTAACGTTAACGGTTCTTCTCAACTTGCAAGTGACGGTGCATCTTATGGTCTATTTGAAAATGATCGTGATATGGCTCTAAACCTTGGTTTCTCAGGATTCCGTAGAGGTTATGATTTTTACAAGTCAGACTGGAAGTATTTGAATGATCCAACAATGCGTGGTGGTTTACCAACTGCAGCAGGATCAGGTAAAGTAAATGGAATGTTAGTCCCTGCGGGATCTACAACTGTTTACGATCAAATCCTAGGAAAGAACGCAAAGCGTCCATTCTTACACGTGAGATACAGAGCTTCTGAAACTGAAGACAGACGTTACAAAACTTGGATTACAGGTTCAGCAGGTGGTGCTGAGAACTCTGATCTTGATGCAATGGAAGTTAACTTCCTTTCTGAAAGAGCAGTATGTACTCTAGGGGCAAACAACTTCTTCTTGTTCCAAAACTAAGAAGTAACATTTAATATGGGTGGTCGCTAATTGTGGCCACTCATTATTTTAACTTTAATTTTAATTATATCTAATGAAAAAAAATACTAAACAGACCGACAAGGTCTATAAACTGACACGTGAGGAGGCTCCTTTATCTTATATGATACCTACAAGGCACTCAGCACAATTCCCATTATTATGGTTTGATGAAGACAACAACATTAATAGAACGCTTCGTTACGCCCGTAATCAAAAATCTGTTTTTGAGGACGAACAAGATGGAAACATAATCATAGAACCAATTATTTTTGAAGACGGTTTTTTACACGTCCCAAAGAATAATCCTATTCTTCAACAATTTCTTTATTATCACCCATTAAACGGAAAGCGTTTTATGGAAGTAAACAAAGAAGCAGACGCACAAAAAGAAGTAGACAAACTTACAACAGAGGTTGATGCACTTATTGAAGCACGTGGCTTATCAATAGATCAAATTGAATCTGTCGGTAGGGTGTTGTTTAATAAAGACACATCCAAGGTTACAACTTCAGAACTAAAGAGAGATATCTTAGTATACGCTAAGAACGATCCTAAGGCGTTCTTAGAGATTATTAACGATCCAGCACTGAAACTACAAGCAAGTGTTGCGCAGTTCTTTGACAAGGGCTTATTGTCCTTTAGAAGAGACAATAAAGAAGTGTGGTTTAATACCTCTTCTAATAAAACTAAAATGTTGAATATACCATTTGATGAAGAGCCAATGTTTATTGTTACAACATACCTTCAGTCAGATGACGGGCTTGAGATATTAAAATCACTTGAAAAACAATTGTAATAAGTACTTGCTTTGAAGTAGAAAATTCCTAACTTTAAAGTTATTAATTTTTAACATTATGACTATAGTCAATGGTTTTCGATTCTGTCGAATTCTATTGACTTTTTTTTGTTAATACAAAGGTGGGCTACTTGGGCGAACGCCCAGGTTTAAAACACACTATCGCTCTTGGGTATGTTTAGTAAATGTAACGATTAAATAAAACGATATGACTGATAAAGAATTTTGCAAATTAGACACTGCCTTTTATGGTGAAGAAGTTGACCATATAAAACAAATAGCTTTAAGAACATTTAACGGTGAAGAACTGAAAGAATATGTAGAACACTGCATTAAGTTACATTTATTAAATATACCCGTTGTTGTTAAATCGTTGCCACAAGACAATTATTGCAATGTGTGCAACTTACCTACCGATGGCGAAAAATGTTATAGTAAGCGATGCCCTGTTTAGTGGCTATGTTTTACAACAAGCGGTCTCCTTTTTTTTTGTTATCTTTGTAAAAAGGCTTACAGATGATTAACTCAGTTAGAAATACAGTACTCTCTGTACTTAATAAGAATAATTACGGATATATTTCTCCGTCAGATTTTAACTTGTTTGCAAAACAAGCACAGTTAGATATATTTGAAAATTATTTCTATGAGTACAACTATCAAATAAATAAAGAAAATTCACGTTCTTCAGGGACGGGCTATGCTGACATTAGAAAAAGTATAGAGGAAACGATTGATCTGTTTTCGGTTTCAAAGCCGTTAGTTGCGGTTAATAATCAATATTACCTACCCTCACAGACTACAACGGGTGATGACTATTACTTGCTAAACAAGGTATTGGTATATACAACCCCACTATCTACAGGCGCAACAGACGGGATAGTAGCAGGTGGAAGTCAGTGCATTGATTCGTCCGCAACATTTGTTACTGATGGTGTAATTGTGGGAGATCCCATTGCATTAATAAGAGGGGGCATAACACAATATGTTACAGTTGTTACCGTTGTCTCTGAGACAGTATTAACTACTACCGATAGTATTTACTCTAATGACGTATGGAACGCCTTACCGATTACATATCAGGTATTTAAGAGCGATATACAGGAGTCTGAGAAGGTTACGCACAGTAAAATTACTATGCTAAACAACTCACTACTTACTGCACCATCAATAACCTACCCTGTCTATACCGAGGAGGCAATAACGCTAACCGCATTTCCAAATACTATTACCGAGATTGGAAGGGTATTGGCTCAGTATATTAGATATCCAAACGCTCCTAAGTGGACATACGTTTCAATAACGAGTGGTGAGCCTTCATTTGATCAGTCACAGTCTGACTATCAGGATTTTGAATTACCTCTAGACGATGAAGGGAACTTAGTAAAAAAGATTTTACAGTATGCAGGAATGTCTATTCGAGAGGCTTCGGTAGTTCAGTTTGCAGGTGGCCTTGAAAATGTAGAAAATCAGCAAGAACAATAATTATGGCATATATATCAGAGTACCAGTATTATGAGAACGGAGGCGCAGAGCCTGTAGGGGAGAATTGGGGATCATATCAATATGTTTCCTTATTTGAGGTGGTTAACAATTTTATGTTGATGTACCAAGGAAACCATAGTCTTGTAAATAACGAGGAAAGGTTTAAAATCTTATTCCACGCAAAACGTGCAATTCAAGAATTAAACTATGATGCGTTTAAGGAAATAAAAGTTTTAGAGTTAAGTGTGGATGATCAACTTAGATTCATTCTACCTTCAGACTACGTGAATTGGGTTAGGATATCTCAGGAATTTGATGGCATCTTATACCCTCTTAGCGAAAACATTCAAACAAATTGGTCTGCAGCATACCTTCAGGACAATACGGGTAAAATTTTATTTGATATTGATGGGAATGCTTTGTCTCCACAGTTTTCAGATTTAGATTACGCAAGGATATTCACTATTCAGCCTACTATTTACTTAAATCAGTCGTCTCCTTATAACGGACTGAATGGTTATAATGATGGAGGGGATTGGTATTTTGAGAGGCAAATTGGTGCTCGTTTTGGGTTGAATACAGAAACGGCTAATGCCAATGCTACTTTTAAAATCAATAGTAAGAAGGGTGTTATCAATTTTAGTTCGGGGATGCAAGATAAATTAGTTGTACTTGAATATGTTTCAGATGGTATGGAGAACGGTAATGATAGTAAGATTACTGTAAATAAAATGTTTGAAGATTTTATATATGCATACATTGAGTATGCAATTTTAAGTTCAAAACTTGGTGTACAAGAATATGTAATTTCAAGAGCAAGAAAAAGAAAAAGTTCTTTATTAAGAAACGCAAAAATCAGAATTAGTAATATACATCCAGGCAGATTGTTAATGAATTTGAGAGGAAAAGATAAGTGGTTAAAGTAATATGGCAAACTTAACAAGAAATTTTAGTTCGGGAGTAATGAACAAATCTGTTGATGAACGCCTAATTCCAAATGGGCAATACATTGACGCATTAAATGTTCGGATGGGATCTACCGAAGAATCGGAGGTAGGTGTTATAGAGAACGCAAAAGGTAATTTACCGTTAACGTCTTTATCATTCGATGGTACCCCACTAAGTGAGTCAGCACGTTGTATTGGTGCCTTTCAGGATGGTTCTAACGAGACACTCTATTGGTGTATACACGATCTTAATTTTGCTCCTTCCCCTACAGGGAAGATAGATATGGTGGTATCGTATGATACGAAGGCAAAAAGCATAGTGTATCATATTATTTCTATGGATGATGGGGGTGGTATCAATACCACACTAAATTTCAACCCCACTTATCTTGTGACAGGAATGAATAAAATAGAGAATTTACTTTATTTTACAGACAACTATACCGATCCCAAACAAATAAACGTAACTAGAAACTACGCCAATCCTATAGCGGGAATGGATCAGTTTTCTTTAGAGTCATTACTTGTTATTAAAAAGCCACCAACGACATCACCTAGTATTGTGCCTATTTCTACCTCTAGCCAAGAAAACTTCTTGGAGGATAGATTTATTTCTTTTGCATATAGGTACAGATATGAGGATGGCGAATACTCTGCAACTTCACAGTTCAGTAACCCTTCTTTTATACCAGGTGTGTTTGATTACAACCAAGCAACGGCATTAAATGATGGTATGTTAAACTCCACAAATATGTGTGATGTTACATATAATTCAGGTGGACCCCTTGTTAAGTCTATAGATTTATTGTTTAAGGATATGAACTCTTCTGTAATTAAAATTATAGAAAAAATAAACAAAGAGGAGCTAGGCATAAATGACGATCAAGAATATACTTTCAATTTTGATAGTAGTAAAATATTTACAATACTCCCCTCCTCAGAGATACTTAGGCTTTTTGATAATGTCCCTAGACTCGCTGAGGCTCAGACACTTATGGGCAACAGGCTTATGTATGGTAACTATCTTGAGGGTTATGACCTAAAAGATTTGGTTGGTAATCCTACAAAACTTGAATACTTTATTGACTATCAGAGTGAGAGCATTGGTTTAAGTAGCCAGCCTTTTTCATTGACAGATGGTGGAAGCTACTCTTGGGATATTGCTAAGACTATACCACACTCTACCATTGAAATAAATCTTAATGGTTTAGAGTTAAAGGCAGGGGCTGTTATAAACCTAGTATTAAGGTTTAATCACTCAGATTGGTCAGGAGATATTACGCCAACGCCTACAGAAGAAACACAAGAAGAGACGCTTGATTTTACATATACCCTTCCAGTAAATTTTAATAGTGTTTATGAACTAGCAACATCTATAGACTTTACAGAAAAGATAGGCACTGCATCTAATATAAAGACAGTTGCTGATTCTTGTACAGGCTTAACGTTTACCGACTTATTTAATTGTATAATCCCCTCAGAACTTGCAGGAACACCCACTATGTATAAATACGCTAGTGGTATATCAGCAGCAGGACAGCCCGTAACAGTTATTACCTCACCATCTTCTAATAAGATAGGGCTACAGCTACCTGCTATGTTGTTTGTTGATGATGTAACAGGAGCCGCCATCACTAAGAGCACTTTTGAATATTATAACTATACTGCGGGTAATGTTTCTTTTCAAGAGATAGGAAACCCAAAAAGTTTACATAGTAATAGGGGATATGAAATTGGTATTGTCTATATGGATGAGTATAATCGTATGTCTACCGCACTAGTTAGCCCTTTAAACACGGTCTATATTCCTTGTTCTAATTCTGATACAGCCAACAGCATAAGGGTAACTATACCATCCACACAGGTGGCTCCTTCTTGGGCAAAACGATATAAGTTTGTAATAAAGCCTGATAAAAAAGATTATAACATAATTTATTCTTCTTTATTTTTTAGAGACCCTACAAGTGGGGGTGATTACTTTTTGCTTGAGGGGCAAAACTCAACCAAGGTAGAGATAGGAGATGAATTAATTGTCAAGGCAGATACATTAGGTGCAAGATCAAATTGTGTTTGGACTACTGTACTAGACAAGCAAGCGCAGTCGGTAGACTTTCTTAGTCCTGGGCCTGTTGATGGCTTTGGAACAGAGATAAGCCAACCTGCGGGAACATATATAAAACTAAAGGCTAACAATTTTGCTACAGATATAGGCGAACTTCCTGTTGTTGCATACGGAGAAATAAAAAAAAATCAAGGATCAGGATGTCCAATCGTTAGGTATCCTATAGATACACCAAATACCAACCCTGCAAATGCGGGAGAATATATTGACTATACTCTTCCTGAAGGGTCTCGTATAACCATTATTCTTGAGAGCAACAGACCAGGAAACTCCGGCAATGTAGATCAAATGCAGTGGAAAGTAGAAGCAGAATTTACTGTATCGCAGTTATATAATAACTTTGAAGATTGGTTTATTGGAGACAATATTGCTCCTGCTTTAGAGAGTCAGGCAACAGATATAGGGGGCGTTGAGGGGCCAGGATTTTCGGCAACGGCTACATCTTTTCCCTGTGTTTCCACAGGGACAGTCCACTCATACTTTTCAACAGACAACACTGGAACAGTTGATGTTCGTAAATATTTTGCGTTTCAAGGGACTCTAGGATATAGTGGTAGGAAGAAATCAACAACTGCAACAGTAGATATTTCAGTAATTAGGGCAATAAATACAATTGTATTTGAGTCAGACCCTCAGGATGCAGAGCCAGACTTATGGTATGAATCTTCTGCTTCATATTCTATTGATGCAACAGGACAGCACTCAGGTAATTTCGAAAATCAAGACTTTGCCACAGGTGCTCCTGCAATAATAAACACTGAATTTTTTAATTGCTTTGCTTTTGGAAATGGTGTTGAAAGTTATAAGATTTCAGACTCTATGGTGGGTAAGGAACTTGTTATGGGCAACCGAGCAACAACAACAAACTCAAAACTATACGGTGCTGAACAAAGATTTAGTGATATAACATATAGTGGTGTATATAATTCAGAGTCAAACATTAACAAACTAAATGAGTTTAATGGTGGTCTATTGAATTTTAAAATCCTAGAGGCTTCATTCGGCCCTATTATGAAATTATTCGCAAGAGAGACGGACATACTGACCCTGCAAGAAGATAAAATATCTTATGTATTGGGAGGTAAAAATTTGCTCTCTGATGCGGGTGGGGGTAGTGCTCTTATGTCAGTGCCTGAAGTTTTAGGAATTCAAATTGCAAGGGTAGAGGATTTTGGTATATCCCATAACCCTGAAAGTTTTGCGGAATGGGGACCTGATAAATTTTTTACTGACGCCAAGAGAGGATCTGTAATACAACTAAAAGGATCCTCAGGGCAGAATGAACAACTAAATGTTATCTCTCAAGCAGGGATGCGTTCTTGGTTTAGAGATTTGTTTAACGATAAATTTTCTTCTCAAAAGCTAGGTGGATTTGATCCATATATGAATGAGTTTGTGTTGTCCTCTAATAGTGTTTTACTACCTGTTGTTAAACCTTGTAAAATATGTGGTATCACAGAAACACTAATAGTAACTGATGTAGATACTTACGAAAATTGTTATGATTTAGGTTCTTTAGTTGGGACTGTTGATATTAATTATTCGGTGTCAAGCATATCAGGAACGTTTGTACTGTCAGCCCTTTATGATGGTGTGACTAGCACAACAGGTTCGACAGGTGCAAGTGGCACGCTAACAATAAATAAAAATAATATACTAAAAAACGAGGTTTTAATTACTATTGAAGCCACAAGCGTTGCTGACTTAATTCTTACGGTAGACTGCCCTGTTGGGCCTGATCTTACCATTGTATTGGTTCAGGTGTCGGGAGATAACGACGAAAACAAACAGATTCATAATCAATACAGATGGACTGATGGTAGTTTCTCATCACCATTGCACTCAACTCAGGTTACATTTTTAAGTGGGCCATCTCCTGTTGTCTCTCAGTATGAGACGATTACAGGTCAGCAGGGGGGTGGGGTTATACCATCTGATACTGCGGTTGTAAAAATAATATCAAATAAGATTGGTTCTGATAATTATGATTTTAATATCAACTCAGACAATTTTAGGTATCTTAGGTCAAATACTCTTTATAGCAACACAACTACGCAGATAAAGGCATTAATGATTGCGAGCACTGTACCTACACCAATAAACCCACCAACAAATGGGAATACGGACTATAACTCTACATTTGCAATGCCAGGATCAGGAGCTTACTTATATATTGTTTGGGACTATAGAGATAGTACCCCAGTAGATTTATGTTTTGGGGCAACTGCCATAGCTGCTTGCTGTGCTTGTGCTGCGAGTTCAGACATATACCAAGTTCAAGATTGTACAACAGGCACTATTTATGAGGTTGAAGACACCTACCTAAATGGGATTGGTATTAATTCAGTTGTGCAGTTTGTGATTGGTATCGGAGGTGCTGCAGAGACATATGTTCGTTGTGGAACGTTAATAGGCTTTGGAACGGTTGCTACTGCTACGTTATATTCTAGTACTACACAGGTTTGTGGAGATACTCAGAATTGTGATTTTGATTCAACAATTACTTGTAATGAATATGAAGTATCAACAACAAGCGGATCGCCAATTCAATATAGCTATACAGACTGTGACGGAAACTATCAACAGGATAGCATTGGAGGATTTCTTGGATTTGACTCAAATACGTTTTGTGCAATACAGGGATCAGTAAACGCTCCTTCTTCATTAAACTTAGTTGACAACGGGGCTTGTATTATACCCTAATAAAAATTAAATTATGGCAATATATTATTTAGACGGAACATCATTATCAAACTCAACGGCAGTATTTACTGATTCTGAGTTAACTATTTGTGCAACAGATGGTATGTACTCAAACGGGGCTATTGTTAGGGAGTTATTAAACTGTGCCTTACTTCCCCAACAAACCTGCCCCTCTTGTTCGGTGCCTTGTGATGGCACTATTAATACTTCAGGGGGTCAGGGTGTCTATTTACTTGATTTAGAATTAGGCGGATCGAATTTCAATACGGGGGCTATTGTGATTAAGTTTAATCCACAAGCTATCCCTGATGGTATACTTGCTACCTATGATGGTTCTAAATATAACAAAGTAAGTTCTCCAACTTATGGATACTTAGCAGGATCAAGCGCAACTAATCCGACCTATTTAGGGTCAACAGGCTCTCAGGCGACTTGCGATGGATCATCGGTTGAAGGAACCTATACAGGGATTACTGAATATAATTATGTTGATGGAACGGGCTTTGTTGCTACGGGATTAACTCAAGACGTTACAGTGGATGCTACATATACTGCATTAACAGCATTGTCACCAGGAAGTTGTGTGATGGTCATACCAAAAATAGCCGCATCTCCAAGCACTATGAATCTTGCTTTTTATGGCGTTTGTACAAATACCGCTTTTAATATTGAAGTAAATTGCCCTGCAACATTGACTTCTATTTCTTCAACAAGTACTCAAGCAAATAGTACAGACGCTTGTACAGAAGCAAAAAGTTCTTCAGTATATAGTGTACCTGTAACGGGAGGGGTGGGCGTTCCTGCTCTACACGATTGGGTTTTTTCAGATATATACGGTCAAAATATTGTAGCACAAGGTTTTTATGGACTTAACTCTAATAAGTGGATTGAGGTATCAGCAAATGGAGTTGTAGTTGCAACAGGCACTTGCCCATCTACTTATAGTCTTTCCATATCGTCAGCTCAATTATCTTGTAGCACTTTTTGTGATGGCGTTACCCGCCTAATTACTACACCAGTGCAGAGTAGTGATGCTTATGCAAACGTGACTTACGGCACGGTAATCGCAGGATCATTTTTCGGGGCAGGTTTTTATGCTTACGCAGCGACAAGCACAGATACAAGTACAGAGTATTGGCTTATAATGGAACTAGACGCTAGTAATGTAGTTCAAGATCTTCTTCAGTGTGCGCTAGGCGCGTGTGAGCCACTTTAAAAATATAAAACAGATAAAATGTCAGCAGCATCCAATACAAATAGCACATTAACATTTGACGAGTCATCAAGGGGGTGGCCATCTTTCTACTCTTACGTCCCTGACTGGATGATTGGTATGAATAATTACTTCTATACCTTTAAAGAGGGTAATCTTTACCGTCATAATGTGAATCCAGTTCGTAATGAATATTATGGCGTTTCCTATGATGCTACGCTACAGTCTGTATTTAATGATATACCACTTGAAAATAAACTATTTAAAACTTTAAACGTAGAGGGGGATAGTGCTTGGGGGGTAACCATAACCACAGACATTCAAGACACGGGATACATAGAGAGGGATTGGTTTGTGAAGAAAGAGGGGGCTTGGTTTGCTTATGTAAGAAACTCAGGAACAGTTCCTTCAGACCCTGGTGAGTACGCATTACGATCTTTAAATGGTATTGGAAATAGTGTTACGAAGAGCATACCTAGTACGGGATTCGAAGCTATTGATTTTGCTTTAACTATTAGCATAGGCAATATTGTTAGTGTTGGGGATATGCTTTACTTCACAGTTGCAAATGCACCTAGATTAGCGGGTCAGATTACAGAAATTAATGTGAATTTACAGGGTGGTATTAATCAATTAGTAATCGATACTACAGTACCGAGTGCTATTGCTATACCAAGCTCAGTAGAGTATTATTTATATATAAAAAATGCAGTTGCTGAATCTCACGGAGTGTTAGGTCATTATGCTGTTTTTAATCTAACAAACAACAGTCAACTTAAAATTGAATTATTTTCATTAGAAACTGAGGTGATGAAATCATTCCCTTAAAATTCTTTATCTTTGTGCAATGGAAGATGTTACTTTAGTCAAAGGTGCCATAGAATTAATACAAGACATTAATTTAAATAGGGGCTTGATGTGGGATAAAATATCTATGTTTAGCGATCAATTTAAAACCGTTGAAGGAGTTGTAGAGCATAAAGCGGGCACGCCTCAGTCAAAAGAAATGAGTGATATATTCCCCTTGAAGCAAACACTAGAAGGGGGTTTGTATACAAGAGAATTATTTATGCCTGAGGGATCTCTCGTTGTTAGTATGATTCATAAGCAACAGCATCCCTCTTTTTTATTATCGGGAAAGGTGTCCTATTTAACGGACTCAGGAGAGGTTGAAACAATTGTTGGTCCTACCACTATATTTACTCAAATAGGAACTCAAAGGGTTTTATATATCCACGAAGATACAAAATGGGTTTGTGTATACAAGACAGACGCAGAGACATTTGAAGAGGCAGAGGCAGATGTGTATACAAATGATTATAAGGATTTGCCATTAGAATTAATAACAAGAAAAAACAAAATATTATGTCAGGATTAGGATTAGGAATAGCGAGCCTAGTGACAGGGGTAGGAACAACTGCTATGTCATTTGCAGAAAAGGCTAAACAAGAAAATAAAGCTAGAAAGGCACAGGCAAAGGCAGATGAGATGCTGTCGGAAGCTAGGGCTAAATTGCAAATAAATTTTGCTGATGCGCTAAGTATAGCCAAAGAACCTTATGAAAGACAGCGTGAAGCTATGTTATCTGCAGGTGCTCAAGTTATGGAGCAGGCAGTGGAAAGCGAAAGAGGAGCAGCCGCAACTGCGGGCAGGGTATTAGCTATGCAACAGGAAGGGCAAGGACAGATCAGAGACCAACAGAGTAGAGACATCTTCAATCTTGAGGCGATGCAAGCAGAGGAAGACTCAAGGCTTAGGGACGTGAATGCTCAATTAGACTTAGGTGAGGTTGAAGGCGCACAGTTAGCAGCCGCAGCATCAGAGACTGCCGCAAACGTTGCTGAGGGGCAGGCTATACAGGGAGTTGCTAATGTTGTTCAACAAGCAATAGCGATGCCTAAATTATACGGAAATACAAAGAGTTCCCGTGCCGTTAATGAGATGGAAAGACTGGTTAAAAGAGGAGATTACCTAGATTACAATACAGCTATTATGGATACAGGTAATCAATATACTGTCGCTCAGGAAGGAAATGTTCCCCAACAAACAATGTATAATTGGGGTGAAGGTAATGCAAATCAAGTTAATATTACAGGGTTAGTAAACGCTAAGTCGGCTAACGAAAAAAGGGATTGGTGGAATAATCAAGATCTACCGTTTATTAATTGGTATGCGCAAAACAAACTACAGAAGTAATGGCAACATTTTATAAATATCAAGAGCGTGATCCTAGCAGTCAAATAAATTGGGCTGAGGTTGGAGCGAACTTTTCAGGTATGCTTATGGCAGAAAAGGAAACTCGTGAAAATAAGAAGCAAGCGATTGATGATGCAACCCGTGAACAACAACGTGTTATAGACAATGCCGTTCAAGGTGATTCTGCAAATATGAATCAATGGACGTTGGACTATGCTGCCGAAGCAACTGAACAATTACAGATGGCTAATAGGCTTCTGAAGTCAGGATCTTTAAGTATGAAGGAGTATACTATGATGCGTCAAAACACCTCTGATGGTACAGACCAAGCATTTACTTTGGCTCAGGAATACCAAACAGAATACGCAGATAAAATGGCACGTGCTAACTGTAAAGACCCTGAAAAAGTTGGGTGTTCACAGCAGTTAGAGACTTGGTTGATGGCTTCAGCAGAAGGGTTTGGAAATTTTAGCAAGTCACGACTTGTGATTGATCCACAGTCAGGGAAGGTAATGGTTGGCTTCTATAGAGAGAACGAAGAAGGGGTGATGGAATTAGACTCTAACCCTAATAAATTAGTTGGTATTAATAACCTACGAAACCGCATCAAAAGCAAGGCAGATTTATACGATATGGATGGTGAGGTAGTAAAA
>TARA_R110000787_G_scaffold13189_3_pt1 | contig 17848 bp, 17 predicted proteins | sample TARA_R110000787 | Tara Oceans TARA_R110000787 (sample SAMEA4397920) | marine metagenome | biome: Polar Biome; feature: [DCM] deep chlorophyll maximum layer (ENVO:01000326); material: water (ENVO:00002006), including particulate matter (ENVO:01000060) such as... | depth 35 m
CTCATCGACTCAAAATAAACAACGTTAGTTATTGAATCTTTTTTTTGAGAAAAAGAGCAAAATGGTATTATTAATATAAAAAAGAATATTGCTTTTTTCACAATAGGATTATAAGAATAATTTGATTTAATCAAAAGTATAACTATTAAAAAATAGTTAAGCCAATAGTAAGTAAACGATTAATGAATACTATTATTTTCTTTACATTGATTTTATCCCTTTAGCCAAGCATTGCGAAGTTTATTTTGTTTTTTAGAAGCATCTTCTTTTATTTTAAGGCCACTCCCTTTAGTGTAGGATTGTGTCAATGTAGTATTGATACTAATTTCTTCTTCGCCTCTCTTTAATTTAACTTCTACTTCTGTTCCAGGAACCCACAAATAGACTTCTGTAAATACTTGTTGAGCATTTTGCATGGTAACTTCATTTCCATTTATTTCAAAAATAACATCACCCGATAAAGCTCCTTGTTCTTTCCAAAAACTATTATCTGCTACTAAATTATTAAAGTTAATGGTTCCAGATGCACTAGGCGATAAAATCATTGCTCCATTATTTTGAATATAATTTGTTTCTACAATACTTTCCGTTATTTCGAGACCTACTTTTTCAAAATAAACACTATAATCGACAGGAGTAGTTCCTGTTACATGAGTTTCAAAAAACACTCCAATTGAAGGATATGTCATTTTTACAATTTCCTCAAAAAGCAAATCATCTTCAAAAGGCTGAGCCTTTCCAAATTTTAATGATAGTTCTTTCATAAGTGATAATATTCCTCTTTGCCCATCACTTTCTTCTCTCATTATAATATCAATACACATCCCAATTAAAGCGCCTTTTTGGTACACATTAAAATAATTATCGGCATAAGGACTTACCAATATGTTTTCACTCATTTCCGTAAAACTCATCGCATCATCCAACCCTGAAGCTGCTTGTATTTTACCCATTACTTTAGCATAAAATTCTTCTTCAGCAACTATACCTTGATCTATTTGGAATAATGTCGCGAAATATTCGGTAACTCCTTCATACATCCATAAATGTTTTGAAAATGTTGGCTCGTAATAATTAAAATAGTGAACATCTTCTGAATGAATACTCAAAGGGGTTACTATATGAAAAAACTCATGAGATACAATATCTATCATTCCACTCTGCATTGCTTCTAAAGGCATGCTTTCTGGCATCACTACTACCGTAGAGGTATGATGTTCTAAAGCACCAAAACCAGATGGAGAAGATTCATCCATTGTGGATAGATATAAGAATATATCATATCGTGCAGTAGTATTTATATCGCCAAGGTATTTTTTTTGGGCATCCATCATTTCAAAAACGATTCCTTTTAAATCTTCTGCTGTATAAATTTTATTAGGTGAATAAACACTTAACACCACTTTTATGTCTCCAACTTGAAATTCTTCTATATCAAAATCTCCATACATCATAGGATTATCTTGAACATCAAAATACCTAGGAGCATAATAATTACGGGTAACTTTTAAACTGTCTTTACTAAATTCTTCTCCAACCTGTTGTAATGAAGATGAATTGTTAAATGAAGAATGAGCAGTTATATTAACTTTGTATTGGTTGTGCTCGAAGGTTTCAAAATATCCAATAAATCCAGGGAAATTTAAAACAAAATTATCTTCAGAAATATTAGTTCCTGAAGGTGAAAAAGGAGTTGCTGTTTCTCCAGTATTCTCTAAATCAAAAGTATCGTTTACTAAATAAGTAATTTTATCTAACTCTGTGGCATTTATAATCACCCAAGAATTTTCATCTGTATGATTAACTTCTAATTCTTCTCCTTCTATATTAAAAGCTTTAAATTCTTCAATAAAATTACCAAAATCACTAATTGCATAGGTTCCTGGAATCACTTTAGGCATCCTGTAAATTACCGTATCCTTTTTAAAAGGATCAGGCTTAATAATTACCGGAACTCTATCATCAAGAACCTGAGTTAAATCGATGGAAGTTTCAATAGTACCTATTTCAGATTCAACAGCTTCAATTTTAGCAGATGTAGATGGATCGTCGTTAATTTGAGAATAACCGGTGATTCCAATAACTAAAATGGTGATTATTGAAGAAATTATTTTTTTCATGACTTTACTATTTGATTTTATTTTAAGACTTGTAATAAACGATTGTGTTACAAATTTTCACCTTAATTTTTCGTTAAATAAAAGATGATTTACTTATTTTTATTGAGCTTGTGATTCAATTTAAAATTGATCGACTTCAAAAACTTCACCTACTTTTTTACTCAATTTCACATCCCCAATTCTTACTCTTATTAATCGCAATGTTGGAAATCCTATGGCAGCAGTCATTTTTCGAACTTGTCTAAATTTTCCTTCGGTTAATGTAATGGAAGCCCAACTTACTGGTCCATGGCGTTCGTTTCGCACTCGTCTATTTTCAATTGGCAATAGTTTTGGATCTTCAATTAATGAGGCTTGGCAGGGTTTTGTGATGTATTTTTTTCCCTCAATCCCTATTTCAACACCTTTTGTTAATTGCTCAATTGCTTCCTTGGTTATGATTCCATCTACTTGAACGTAGTATTCTTTTTCATACTTATTACTTAACACTTCATAACTTACTTTTCCATCTGTGGTTAATAATAATAAGCCCTCAGAATCTCTATCTAGTCTACCAATAGCCATAATTCCTTCTGGAAAATCAATTAAATCGCCTAATAATTTGTGACGCTTTTTCTTTTTTCCGTTAACTATAAACTGACTTAAATAACCGTATGGTTTATGAAGAATAAAATGACGATGTTTTTTTAGTTCAGACAATTAGTCTTTCTTTAATTTTTGAACTAATTTCCCTATTGACAAGCCTTGAACAATAATAGAAAAGACCACTACAACATAGGTAATTACTAGGAAAAACTCTCGATGCATCGTATCTGTAAGCCCTAAAGCTAAGGCAATTGAAATTCCTCCTCGAAGACCACCCCAGGTCATAATTAATCCAGTATTAGGCACAAAGTCTAATTTTTTCTCAAACAATTTAACCGGAATTATTAATGACAAATACCTGCAAATTAACACGATTGGAACAGCTATTAAACCTGCGATTACATAATTGGTTTCAAAGCTTAAGACTAATATTTCCATTCCAATTAAAACAAATAAAATAGTGTTTAAAAGGATGTCTATGAGTTCCCAAAATTTATCCACATAACTTTCGGTTATTTTAGACATGGCAGAATTTCTTACAGTATCATTACCCACAATTAAACCTGCAGTTACCATTGCTAATGGAGCAGAAACATGAATTTTATGGGCAATTACAGTTCCTGCCATTACAGTCGCTAATGTTAGGATAACTTCTATATCGTAATCGTCTATCGATTTCATTAATTTAAAAGTAATCCAACCTAAAAGCAAACCAAAAGCAATACCACCAATCACCTCAACCCCAAATAATTCAAGAATTTCAATGGGACTTACTTGCCCTGCTCCTTTATCCGCTATATTAAAAACTGTTAAAAAGATAACAACACCTACACCATCATTAAACAAAGATTCTCCAACTATTTTAGATTTTAAATTTTTCGGAACCCCAGCTTGTTTTAATATCCCCAAAACCGCTATAGGATCTGTTGGAGAAATCAATGCTCCAAAGAGTAAACAATAGATAAAGTTAATTTCAAACCCTATTAATTGAACACCGTAATACATTCCTATACCTACTAAAAAAGTAGAAACTAAGGTTCCTAAAGTTGCAAAAATTATTACTGGCCAACGTTGAATTTTTAATTGTTCAAAATTGGTATGTAAAGCTCCAGCAAAAAGCAAAAAACTTAACATAATATCTAATAATACCGTTTTAAAATCTACTTGACTAATAATGTATTTTTCGGCATTTAAAAGAGTTTCATCAAAAAAACTTAATACAAATACCCCTAAAGTAAATAAGATGGTAATTAACATTAATCCAATGGTGGTTGGGAGTTTTATGTATCTAACATTTATATAACCAAAAACTGCTGCTAAAACGACGAGTTCTGTTATAATTAAAAAATAATCCATGTTGTTTATTTGATGGGCTAAGATAAATAAAGTATAATTTATAAAATTATTTTTAATGCTTTTAATAAATTTACATCGTTAATAAATCTCATTTTAAATAAGATTTATTACTATCCTATTTTTTATTCTATATTCAGTTTCCTCTTACTCTCAAATACTTAATGTAGAGTCTTTAAGAAAAGCTACAAACACCGTTGGATGGTCTGGATCTATTGCTTTAGATTTTAATTTAACAAGAAGCGTCAACGATTTTTTTATTATTTCGAATGACATTCACGTTCAATATAAATTAACTAAGCATTTATTTTTATTTAAAAATCAATTGCGCTTTGTGAAAATTGATGGAGATGATTTTTCAAATAATGGAATTACTCATTTTAGATATAATTATAAATGGAAACCCAGAATTGTATTAGAAGCTTTTGTTCAAGGTCAATACAATAAAATTTCAAAAATTGACGCAAGGTATTTAGCAGGATTAGGACCTAGGTTTAAACTTTCTAATCTAGAAAATTACAAGTTTTATATTGGAACCTTAGTTATGTACGAACATGAAAAGCTTATCGATGGAAGCGAACCAACCGAGGACATTAGAGGGAGTGCCTATTTTTCTTGCTCTTTATATCCTAACGATATTTTCAGTTTCATCAGTACTACCTACTATCAACCATTATTTACTAAATTTAGTGATTATCGAATCGCAAGTGAATCTTCATTAGGAATTAAAGCTTTTAAAAATTTCATATTTAAAGTAACTTACGTATTTACTTACGATTCTGAACCAGCTGTAGACATACAGAATTCACAATATCAATTAACAACAGGAATTTTATATTCATTTAACTAACGATAAGGTCTTGTTAAATATGGAAAGCTTTTTTAATAAAAACAGAATCTTAACTATATTTACAAAATTGATTTTTACAATATAATATTATGGCAGACAATACTTATTACGATCCAAAAGATCTACGCAAATTTGGAAAAATAACGGAATGGAGTGAAGAGTTAGGAACAAAATTTTTCGATTATTACGGAAAAGTTTTTGAAGAAGGAGCACTTACAGCACGTGAAAAATCATTAATCGCTTTGGCAGTATCTCATGTGGTTAAATGTCCTTATTGTATTGATGCTTATACCAAAGATGGTTTGCAAAAAGGAATCACAAAAGAAGAAATGATGGAAGCCGTTCATGTAGGTGCTGCAATTGAAAGCGGTGCAACCTTAGTACACGGTGTTCAAATGATGAATAAATACGACAAATTAAGTATGTAAGAAGTAAACATAGTTTACGACTTAAGCCATTCATTAATTTTCTAAAAACATTGCATAAAGCAAGTCTAAAATCCGGATGCAAACAAAATCTCTTAAAAAACAAAATAAAGAATTAGCAGATGCTCAGAGGCAGCTAGAAATCCTATCTAATGGGGTTTTTGGAGATAAAGAGCTTCCTACTTTTGCTGAAAAAATTGAAGAAACTGGTCAGTTTCCATTACGTCCAAAAAAACTGGAAGTACTTCAAATAAATTTGGGTTATATGTGTAACCAAGTTTGTGAACATTGTCATGTAGACGCCGGTCCAGATCGTAAAGAAATCATGACTAAGGAAACCATGCTACAGTGTTTAGAGGTTATAAAAAACACAAGTGCTACTACTATAGACCTTACTGGTGGCGCTCCCGAAATGAATCCAAACTTTAGATGGTTTGTAGATGAAGCTTCAAAAGCAGGAATAAAAGACTTTATAGTTCGTAGTAACTTAACGATTATTAGAGCTAATAAAAAGTATTACGATTTACCTGAATTTTTTAAAAATCACAGTATCCACGTAGTTAGTTCAATGCCACATTGGACAAGAGGTAAAACAGACAAACAAAGAGGAAGCGGTGTTTTTGATAAATCTATTAAAGCATTACAAGATCTGAATGCACTGGGTTACGGAATGCCAGACAGTAATTTGAAACTTGATTTAGTTTATAATCCTAGTGGCGCTTATTTACCAGGAGATCAAAAGAGCATGGAAAGAGATTTTAAAAATGCACTTTTGGAAGATTTTGGCATACAATTTCATAATTTATTTACCATTACTAACCTTCCTGTTTCCAGGTTTTTAGATTATTTAATTGCCTCCGATAATTACGAAGATTACATGTATAGTTTAGTGGATGCCTACAATCCTTCAGCGGTTGGGAATGTAATGTGTACCAATACAATTTCTATAAGTTGGGATGGCTATCTTTATGATTGTGATTTTAATCAGATGTTAAAACTAAAAGTAGCTAGTAAGGTAAAACACATTTCAGAATATAATGAAGAGGTATTAAATAACCGAACCATCATTATTTCACAACATTGTTATGGATGTACTGCAGGTGCTGGAAGTAGTTGTCAGGGAACTGTTATTCCTGCAGAGGCTGGAACTTCATAAAATGAAACTAAAAATCACCTACATTCTAGCTTTTTTTTTAGCAGCACAAATTGGTACTGCACAAGAAACATTAAATGAAGTTTTAAAAAAGCATAACAAAAATGCCATTCCATATATTTCGGTAACGGAACTTAGGATGCATCAATCCAAAAACGATGTAATCATTTTAGATAGTAGAGAATTAAATGAATTTCAAGTAAGTCATATTGAATCTGCTATTTCAGTTGGTTACGATACTTTTTCAATTGAAACCGTTTTAGATACTATTAAAAATAAAGAAACTCCTATTGTCGTTTATTGCACTTTAGGAATACGGTCTGAAACGATAGCTGCAAAGCTTCAAAAAGCAGGATATAAAGATGTTAAAAACCTTTATGGAGGAATTTGCGAATGGAAAAACAAAGAATATAAAGTGATTGATTCAACCCAAAACACCACCAACAACATTCATACATTTTCTAAGGAATGGAGTAAATGGCTATTAAACGGAAACTCTATTTATTAATATGATTGAATCAAAAAATGCATTAATTGTTTTTACTCGCAATCCAGAACTTGGAAAAGTAAAAACACGGCTAGCCGCCACTATTGGAAATCAATCAGCTTTAGAAATTTATAAATTATTAATCAATCATACGGTTAGTATAACCTCCTCTATAAATGTAGATAAGTATGTTTTTTATTCAGAAAACATTCAACAAAATGATGCTTGGAATCCAGTTGTTTTTATAAAAAAATTACAAAACGGAAACGATTTAGGGGAACGAATGAAAAATGCTTTTGATTTGCTTTTTAAAAAAGGATATCAAAAAATAGTTATCGTTGGGAGTGATATTTATGAACTTGATTCACAAGATATAGAAGATTCATTTATCGCTCTTAAAAAGAGTCCTTATGCTATAGGTCCGGCTAAAGATGGCGGATATTACCTGTTAGGAATGACACAATTAAATAAAAAGATATTTGAAAATAAAAATTGGGGGACAGATACTGTCTTCAATGATACCATCATCGATTTAAAAAAAAATGAAGTAGTGCTATTACCTGAAAAGAATGACATTGACATTTATGATGACCTTAAAAACGATGCTGTTTTTAATCAATTTTTGATTTCAAATTAACAGACATAAAAACTATGAAAAAATACATACAAGAAGCAGTAGATTATTTAAAAAAGATAGGGTTTGATGCTCCTGAAATAGGAATTGTATTAGGAACAGGTCTAGGCAAATTTGTTGACGAAATCGATAAAGAAGCTTTTGCCAGTTATAATCACATTCCCAATTTTCCAACTGCAACTGTTGAGTTTCATCAAGGGAAATTAATTTATGGAACTTTTGAAGGCAAAAAAGTGGTGATAATGCAGGGTCGATTTCATTTATATGAAGGATATTCAACTTACGATGTCACCTTCCCTATTAGAGTAATGCACGAATTAGGTATTACAAAACTATTGGTAAGTAATGCTGCAGGTGCCATCAACAAAAACTATAAAAAAGGTGAGATAATGTTAATTGACGATCATATTAATTTACAAGGAGGATCGCCCTTAGCATTTAAAGGAGTTGAAGAAATGGGAGAACGTTTTGTAGACATGAGTCAGCCTTATGATGCAGCTATGAATAAAAAAATAGAAGACATTGCTGAACGAAATAATATTAATATTCAAAAAGGCGTTTATGCAAGTGTGATGGGACCTCAATTAGAAACACGTGCCGAATACCGTTATTTAGGGATTATTGGAGCAGATGCTGTTGGAATGAGTACCGTACCAGAAGTTATTGTGGCAAATCATTTAAATTTACCGGTAGCTGCAGTGTCAGTTATTACCGATGAATGCGACCCAGATAACTTACAACCTGTAAATATTCAGGAAATTATTAAAATTGCTGGAAAAGCAGAACCTGATATGATCTTGTTATTTAAAGAACTAATTAAAGAATTATAAATTCATTCTAGAAGAAACGAAGATATCTCATTTAGAGATTGCCACGTCATTTCATTCCTCGCAATGTCAAAAAAAAACACCATGAGCTACTTAGACGCAACAAACGATTTATATAAAGATGCAGCATTAACACCCGATGTTGGTTTATGTTGTACCACCAATCCAATTTGGGAATTACCAGGATTAAAAATTCCTAAAATAATGCAAGAAATGAATTACGGTTGTGGTAGTACTGTAAATTCCCGTGATTTAACAAACAATCCTAAAACCTTGTATGTTGGTGTAGGTGGAGGTATGGAACTACTTCAGTTCTCTTACTTTTCTCGTCAAAAAGGAGGAGTAGTTGGAGTCGATGTAGTGGATGAAATGCTAGAAGCTTCAAGGAAAAATTTTAAAGAAGCAGAAGAATTAAATCCTTGGTTTAAAAGTGAATTTGTAGACTTAAAAAAAGGAGATGCATTAAATCTTCCAGTTGCAGACAACTCTATTGATGTTGCTGCACAAAATTGTTTATTTAATATTTTTAAAGCTGAAGATTTAAAACGTGCTATCGAAGAAATGTATCGGGTTTTAAAACCACATGGCAGGTTGGTAATGAGCGATCCTACTTGCGAACAACCTATGAACGCTGAATTAAGAAATGATGATAGACTTCGTGCATTATGCTTAAGCGGTAGTTTACCAATTAAGGAATATGTAAAAGCATTGACCGATGCTGGTTTTGGCACCATTGAAATTAGAGCTCGCAAACCGTATCGTATTTTAGATCCTAAAAGCTATCCTACCGAAGAATTAATTTATATTGAAAGCATTGAGATTGCTGCAATTAAAGACCCTGTTTTACCTGATGGCCCATGTGTTTTTACTGGAAAAGCTGCTATTTATTATGGAGAGGAAGATCATTTCGATGATAAAAAAGGACATGTATTATTGAAAAATCAACCTATTGCAATTTGTGATAAAACAGCAGGACAATTAAAAGATTTGGACAGAAATGATATCCACATCTCAGAATCTACTTTTCATTACGATGGTGGTGGTTGCTGTTAATTAGTTAGTGTTGTTAAGGATGATTATATTTTTCCGACTTAATAACCAATAATAAAAAAAACAATATTTATGAGTTTTAGTATTTTGATGGTATCTGCGGCATTGGTTTTTAATTCTTGTGACACTTCTAAAAAAATGGTGAATGAACCAATTTCTGAGATTGTAGTAATAGAAGAGGTTGTAAATGAAAATGAAATAGATTCTATAATTGCAATTAAAATTATTACTGAGACTGATATCAAAATTCAGAATGATACCATTTCAGAAATAGAAGAAGAAATCGAAATTATAGTAACGGAAGCTTTTAATCATTCAGATTGGAATATTCTTCTTCAAAAAAATGTTTCAGATAAAGGAAATGTAAATTATAAAGGCTTTAAAAAAGAGGAGTTAAAGTTAAAATCCTATTTAACCTCACTTTCTAAAAACATACCTGATGATTCTTGGTCTAAGGACGAAAAAATGGCCTATTGGATTAATGGTTATAATGCATTTACAATTCAACTAATATTAGATAACTATCCAATTTCAAGTATCAAGGATATTGATAATCCTTGGGATATTGAATTTATTAACCTTGGAGATAAAACGTTTTCTTTAAATGATATTGAACATGAAATTCTTCGAAAAATGAATGACCCTAGAATTCACTTCGGGATTGTATGCGCCTCTGTTTCCTGCCCAAAATTGCAGAATGTAGCTTTTGAAGCCTCTAGTTTAAATAGTCAATTAGATATTGCTACAAAAGGATTTTTAGCAGATCCAGCACGAAATAATTTAAGTGAAAATAGTATTGAAATATCTAAAATATTTAAGTGGTTCTCCAAAGATTTTAAAAATGAAGGTTCATTAATAGATTTTTTAAATAAATATGCTGAAATTACCATTTCACAAAATGCTAAAAAATCTTATAAAGATTACGATTGGAATTTAAATGAATAAAATTTCCGTTATTATCCCCATTTTAAATGAAGCGAAATCCATTGTTTCGTTGCTACAACACCTAATTGATAATTCCTCTAGTACTAATATATCAGAAATAATTGTTGTTGATGGAGGCAGTAAAGATGAATCTTTTAAGTTGGTTTCAGAATTTTCTTTAGTAAACAATAAGGTGATTTTAATTTCTTCAGAAAGAGGTAGGGCTAAGCAAATGAATGTAGGCCAACAAAAAGCTACTGGAACTATTTTATATTTTCTTCATGCCGACAGTTTCCCTCCTAGCGATTTTGATCAATTAATTATTAATGAAGTTGAAAAAGGGAATCTAGCAGGTTGTTTTAAAATGAAATTTAACCATCAACATTGGTGGTTAAAATTGGCATCATGGCTTACAACGTTTCAATGGAGAGCTTGTCGTGGAGGAGATCAAAGTCAATTTATCACCAAAGACTTGTTTAATGAAATTGGAGGTTATAACGAAAAGTTTATGATTTATGAAGACAATATTTTAATCAACGAACTTTATAAAAGAGATCAGTTTAAAGTAATTCAAAAATGGATAGTTACTTCTGCAAGATTATACGAACGAAAAGGTATTTGGAACTTACAATATCATTTTTGGACTATTTATGTAAAACGTTGGTTGGGAGCTTCCGCAGAAGATATTTACAGGTATTACAACAAACATATTGCCTCTTAATTATTCATGGAATAATTCGTTCTTATAACACTTTCTACAGGTTTATTTTGTGGGGTAAACATATGATTTTCAAATCCTCCTACTTCCTCATGATCGATAAACCATTTCCATAAATATCCACCAGCGAACCATTCTTCATTCCATAGTTCTTCAAAAAGTGCATTAAATAAATTAGACTGCGCTTCTAAATTTACTCCCTTTAATGTGTGATCACTATTCCAAGGTTCTTTACCTGAAAAATTGATACTTCGATAACCAAATTCAGTAAATAATATTTTTCTATTTACAGAAGTTGAAAGTGTTTGCATTTCATTTTTCCATTGCTTCCATCCTTCTTTTGCTTCATTAATAGTTGGGGTTTTCGATTCTGAAACTGGAAAATAACCATCTACTCCAATATAGTCCAATTCACTCCAAAAAGGCACTCGTTTGTATTCATCCCAATTTGCAGCATAGGTTAGTTTTCCTTTATAAATATCTTTTACTTCTAAAATTAATTGAATCCAGAATTCAGGACGGTGAATAATAAATTGTTCTAACTCGGTTCCTAAGCAAAATAAATCAACTTGGGTCTCCATTGCCAATTTTGCAAAACCTAAAATAAATACCCGATACGAATCTTCTAATAATTTCCAATCCTCTTCCGAATTCATTTTTAAATTACCCGTAAATTCTCCACGCCAAATCCATATCTGTGGTTTTAGCATAATTTTTACATTGTTCTCTTTAAGCTTATTAATGTATTGTTTTGCGCCAGAATTAGTCTCTCCAAACCATTGTCTGTTGGTGTTATAAATAATTTCGGGATGTTCTAGATTCTTTATAAACCCAAAAGGCATAATAGCTGCATAATTAGAATTTAAACTAAGAATGGGGTTGATATGGTTTTGAACCAATGTATCTCTTGAAGCAACAAAACTTACTCCGTTTATTTTCCCTTCTTTTTGAGCGCAACTAGTTAAAAAGGATACACTAAAAATTAAAACGCAAATAAATATTCTGAAGTTCATAGTAAGACATATGCAATATTTTTAAAAATACAATTTAAAAATTATTACAAATGACTTCTTAACAATAATTTATTGTTTCTTTTTTCTCTTTTTGTTTTCAAGAAAATTAAATGATCCACCTACACTAAAGTTATATTGTCCAAAAAAGAAAGATTGACTGGCACTATCAGATGAATTGGCGGTAGTTCTAATATTAGGCATATTAATATAACCTCCTTTAAACTCGGTTTGTACAATTAAATGTTTAAAAAATGTAAAGCCAACACCTACCAAAGCATGTAAACCGTAACCTGCCACATGAAATTGATCGTAACGCTCATTATTTATTAATACGGTATTAGTCTTTGGGATAAGCAGTCCAATTCCAGCTCCATATAAAAGATTCATTTTAATTTTTTTATGAAGAGTAAACAAATCATCAAACCGTCTAACCTCTGCATTTACATAATTTAAACCGTCGGTATGCTCAAACTCTAAAAAACCTTCTTCAATAAAAACAGTGTCACTATTGTAAACTCCATCATAATCTGTTCCTGTGTTTTGAATTTCACCAGAAATCTGAACTGTTTGATTTTGATTTACAACATATTTCATATGATCTATACCTAATGACACACTGTAATGATCACTAAAATAATATCCTAATCTTAAATTATATTGTGGTGTTGTTATGTAAGTAGGCTGAAAATAGTTTTCAAAAGTAAAAGGTGTTTGCCTATCTGCTGCTTTTACATTTTTTAATTCAAAATTATAATTATCTCCTTCAAATTTAATATCAGAATTTGAATACCAAGACCAATTATATCCCCAGGTTATAAAAAACTCTCCCTTTTTAGGTGTCGTAGTTGTTGGAGCTGTAATTACTTCTTGTGCATATCCACTTAAAGCAATAAACATAAGTACTATTATTGAATAATATTTCATCAAAAAAATAAGTTTTATAAGAGTAGATTCAGAGTAGGCAAAACTAAGAAATATATTGATTCACCAGACGTATTGCAGCTATAAATATTGAGTATAAATTAATTTGATTTTTTCGGTAAATTCGGGTATATAATTGTTAATCAACCAACAAGTCCAAAGTATCGGAAAGGTAATTAAGGTAAGGTTTCTGAAACAATATTTCATTTAAAGACAGGTATTCTATAAATGAAATATAAAGAACTTGTTCAAATTTTAATATTTCTATATCCTTTTTGTTTTGCATCACCTTTAGTTTTAATAAAAGCAAAGGCGAAACCCCTTCCATCTTTTTGTAAGTTTCATAAACGAATGAGACACTACTTTCTTTGTTTTGATTATTTAAAGTTTCAAAATTTAAAATAGCATTATCATATTCATTCTTTGCAATGGTAATTTTTAAATTGTGTTTTTTAATTTCATCATTCAACTCATATTCTTTAGTGAGTTTCTCAAAATAGTATTCGCTTTTTTCTTGTCGAGCAGTACCAAAGAAAGGTAAATTAATTCCAAAGCCTAATGACAAATTTTCCTCAAATAAATTATCAGATTTTCCAATGTATTTTGCTTGAACAAAATCTAAAAACTGTTTTGATTCTGCTACAGATAATTTCATTTCATTATTAATAGTCTTCAACTTTAATTTCTCTAGGGAGATAAACAAAAGTTCGTGAGGCACAGAATCTGGTATGTGAAACCCGATTACTTGTTCAGGTTGTATTAAATTTTCGAAATTAATCTCTAAAGAACGTTCCTTAAACTCAAGTATTTCTTTTAAATAAAACAGTTGATCTTTTTCTGTTTTTTGAAGTTGAATTAATTTTAAATTGGTAGCCAATAAATCTTCTTCAGATTCTATTAAATCCTTAATATCAAAGTTTTCATCATAAACACTATAACCCAATATCTCTAATTTGTCCTTTAATTGCTGTTGCCGTGTTAAATAAAAATCTAATAATTTTTCATTGAATACGTAATCAATAATCAATAGATACCTGTTTTTTAATTCTTCATTAATTTTTATTTGGTTACTTATCCTTACTTCTTCAATTTTATTTTGATAAATATATTTCTGACTAGACATCGCCCTAAAACTATTAGGCTTAACTCTTAGGGAATACTCTTGAAAGGTCTCGATAAATCTTCTTGTTTCTAATCTAAATTGGGCGCTTTTTATAATGGGAATACTATAGTTTTTATCGTTTAATTGAGCTGTAGTTGTAGAATCGATATAAACGAGTTTGGATTCGTTTATAGAACTTAAAAATGAATTTATAGTAGCTTGCTCTTGTGCATTTACTGAAGTGTAAAATCCAATAATTAACAATAGAAAAACCAGTCTGGATTTTGACACTAATAGATTTAAAAAATTTTTATACATAAATCTTCTTTTTAATAAACAAGATTTAAGATTACTTTTTCTTTTTGAAGAAAAGGATTGTCGGGTGGTATTTCAATTATAATTTCTCGACCAAAAGTTTTTAATTCTTTGATTTTTCTAAGTCTTGGAGGTATTTCTACAATTCTTGAACCCAATGTTTTTACAATTCCTTTATTTTGTATGTCTGGTCTAGAACTAGAAAAAATAGCTATGGAATCATTGATGTTAATTTTTAAAATTAACTCTTCATGAATATAACCTACCACTAGTGTTGGGCTTTCTTCATAAAATGAAATTAAAGCGCCAAACGATGATATTTTCTCTCCTTCTTTACAATGTACATTACCTATTAATCCATCTGAAGGAGCAGTAATCACCTCTTCTTTTTTTCTGTCTTTATAATGTGTTAATTGAACTTCAAGAGCTTTTATCTCGGACAATAATGGGTTGTTATCTGCAAAACGTTCGCTTTTTAAATTATTTATCTGAGTATTAATAATTCCCTTTGTATGGTTTAATTCTTCCTTTAAAGCTGCTAGTTTTATAAATGTTGGATTAACAATTTCTGTATTAGCATTTGAGTTATTATCTATACTTTTAATACTTTTTGAAAGCTTTTTATTATTTTCTAATTCAGCATTTAACTGATCTATTTGAGATTGAATTTTACTAGTATTCTCATTAAGTTCAATTGAGTATTGACTAATCCGCCAATCTAAATCTGATTTCCAAAGGTTATATTTTGTTTCAAGTTCTTCAATTTTATATTCTGTATCGCTAATCTTTACAGGTAATGTAGCTGAAACAACATTTATAAGAGGGTCTCCTTTTTCTACTTTCTGCCCTACGGTTACAAATATCTCTTCCACTTCAATTGCATTATCCATGCTAATTTCTGTTTCTTTATTTTCAGCAAAACCATAGAATGTCACTGAATTATCTGCTTTAAAAAACAAAGAATACACTAATAAAATGCAAATCATTATTGCTACTAAATAGATAAGATTAAATTTTCTCATAATCTTCTTTAAAGTTTATTCTTACATTAATTATTCCATTCATTTCAGACAATTCATTTACTAGTATTCTAGATTTTTCCTTGTTTTCAATTTTAATATCAAATTCAAAAGAAGCCATTTGGACAGTTAATTCTTCTTTCTTTTTATTATTAATTGCATATTTTGATAAATTAACTTTTATACAATTATTTGAAAGATGATTTTCAATGTCCTCTCTCATATTAGATTGTTGTAAAACATCATTAGGGATATCAAATTGCAGACTTGCAATTACGGAGGTCTTTTTGCTTAAATCTGAATAATGTATTAACAACACCACAGAACAAAATGCAATAGTCCCAATTACGGCAATGGTGATACCATATACTCCAGCAGAAATACCAACAGAAATAGACGTAAACATAAAAACCATATTTCTAGGGTTTCGCAGTGTAGTTCTAAATCTAATAATTGCTAAGGCTCCTAGCATTCCTAATCCTCTAGCCAAACTATCTCCAATTGCTTGCATTACGGTGGCTACTGGAATAGATATGAGTATTAGTGATTGTATAAAATATCGAGGACTTTCTAATTCTCTAGACGTTTTTTGATAGATCAATGCAATCAATGATGATAATACAAAAGAAACCAATGCTATAACAATAACATTGGTTAAACTAGATCCTTCAAGATTATTTGTTAAGCTTGATAAGTCAAACATATTGTGTTTTTATTTTTATTCAATAATCACTTTTTTTGAAACATTGTAGTCTTCACTTATCAATCTTACAATATATATTCCTGAATTAAAATTTGATACGTCAAGATTTAATTGTGAACTTATATTATTTGAAATATTAAAGATGTCTCTACCTAACATATCATAAATAATAATTTGAGAAGCTAATTGATTAGAAAAATCGATGCGAAGATTTGAACTTGCTGGATTAGGGTATAATTTAACTCCAAATAATGTAGTGTCATTTAAACCTAACTCAGTAGAGTTTTCTGCGTTAAACGTTACCACCGCAACTTCAAAGTCACCAGTTCCATTGGGAATTCTTGACAAACTTTCATTTTCATTTTGTACTTCACTGTATTCAATACTATCTATTAATGTTCCATCTAAATAAGATAAGTAAATTTCATCTCCATCTTTATCAAGGTTAAATTTTGTGTGTAATCCATCTTGCTGTGGGTCTTTATCTGCCCAAACAATTAAATAACCATTGGCAGGAATTGATACGTCTGGCAGTTCCCATTTATGAATAAAACTTTCACTATCACTTAAGAAATAATTAGAAAGATTAATTGGGTTGTTAGTATTATTGTACAATTCAATCCAATCATCATTTTCATCATCTTGATCAAGCCATGGACTTCCATCTGCATTATTTGCCATAAATTCATTAATAACTACTTCTTGAAAATTAATGGAAGCGGCTAATGGCACACAAGTAAAATCCTCGTTTACTAGATCATTTTCTAAAACGGGAGTCCTATCTTCAATAAATTTTTTAAAGCCTTGAACTGGCTGGCTATTAAAAGGTTCTCCATTCCAGGTATCACTATTTATTGCATCTTGAACGTCATTTAATGTGAAAAAATTATTGGTTGCTAGATTCCAATCGTCATCAATTAAGTCTAATTGCGCATCTAATTTTGAAATTAATCTTTCTTCAGTGAAGTTAACTTCCAAAATTTCACACATATAAGTTAAGTATCTGGTTCTAAATTCAGGTACTTGAAATATTCGATAAATTAAAACCTTATTTGGGTCGTTTAATATAATATCAAAATCACCAAAGCCATTAGGTCTTCTATCAAAAGCAAAATTATAATCCCAAGGTAACCAATGTATTTTATCTGTTTTTGGTTCATGGTACAAATACCAATTCCTACCATGGTCTATGTATGAATCCCAGTTATTAGTTAATAAATCAATAGCTAAAATTCGTAAATATTCATCTAGATCAAAAATATCTTCAATAGCATCCTCAAAGACAATATCTGAAGAATTATTAATGAAATCTATAAATTCTATAAATTTAGTCCAATCGTTTTCATCGGCATTTGTTTGTAATTCAAAAGGATAACTGTTTGGATTGGATCCATACCATTTCAATTCGGTATTACCTTTGTTTTTCCACAAATTACCATCGTTATCTGCAAAATTTCGTTTTAAATATTTTTTATCAATTTGTTCAATTATTGCATAAATCCCCCAATATTCATCTTGAATATAGATTTTAACATGAGCTACTCTAGGAGACGGAATACCATGAAGTCTCATCATGTCGTAATTAATCTTATCTTTAATAATAGCTGGATCACCTTGGCCATTAGCTAGATTAATTTTTTCTACGCCAT
>TARA_R110000787_G_scaffold36106_6_pt1 | contig 17825 bp, 13 predicted proteins | sample TARA_R110000787 | Tara Oceans TARA_R110000787 (sample SAMEA4397920) | marine metagenome | biome: Polar Biome; feature: [DCM] deep chlorophyll maximum layer (ENVO:01000326); material: water (ENVO:00002006), including particulate matter (ENVO:01000060) such as... | depth 35 m
GCCCTGATAGGGGCAGCCGGCCACCACGGAAATATAGCCGCGCACGGCAAGGCCCTGGGCCAGCGCGGCTTCAGTTAGTTGGGCGGAACGCTCAATACCTTCGGCAATAGAGCAGTTGGTATTTTTCTGGCTGAATGCTTCGGTGGCGGCAATGAACACTGCGACTTCCGAGACGCCGGCGGCTATGGCGCGTTCGAGGCCGCGCATATTGGGCGTGAGGGCGGAATAAGTGACGCCGGGCAGGCGCTTGATAGTGCCGAACACCGCTTCGCTGCCGGCCATTTGTGGCACCCATTTTGGGCTGACAAAACTGCCGCTTTCGATGGCTTTTATACCGGCATCGGCGAGTTTTTCAACGAGGGCCACCCTGATTTCCGTAGCGACGGGCGCGGCTTCATTTTGCAGGCCATCGCGCGGGCCGACCTCAAATAATCTGACGTGCTTTGGCAGGCTCATGAGCATCTACTCCCGGCGTATTTGCGTCTATTCCTCGGCAGATTCGAAATTGACCAGTTCGACGCCGCCATCGACCAGCTCGCCGGGTTGAAAGTAAAACTCGACAACCGTGCCATTGGCCGGTGCGCGGATGGTGTGTTCCATTTTCATGGCTTCCATAATAACGATGGGCTGGCCTTTCTCCACGACGCTGCCAACGGCGACGGCCAGGGCGACAATGGTGCCAGTCATGGGTGCGGTCAGGCCGCCATCGGCAGCATCGCCATCGCTGTCGCCGCAGTCTGGCTCAACAACGCTGAACTGTAGCGCGCCGTCCTGGGTAAACAGGCTGTAGGTGCCGCCGTGAGCGACGACGCTGGCGCGACTGCGATGGCCATCGATGTCGGCGTGCAGCGTCTCGCCAGCCAGTGTTGCGCTGACCTGGGTGTGGATGGATAAGTCACCGCCAGCAGTGGTGACAGTGAAACGGTGCGCTGCGGTTTCCTCCGCGACCACGGTAATTTCAGTGCCGTTGATCAGCAGCGGGAAGTCGTGAATCCTGGCACCGCAGTTGCTCCAGCCGTTGGGTGTATGCCACGGTGAGTAGGGATCGGTGCTTTGTGAGGCCAGGGCTGCGGCATCCAGCTCGCGCCGGTGTATCAGGTAGATGGCGGCGAGTGATAAATAGCGACCGAGGTCAGCAGCGCTTTTGCGAAAAATCAGCGCACTGTGTTTATCGATAAACCCGGTATCGAGATCGGCCTTACGGAAGGGTTCGGTGTTGCACAGGTTGTAGAGAAACTCTACGTTGGTGGTCATGCCGCTGATACGGTATTCGCTCAGGGCCTGGGCCAGTCGCGCCAACGCCCGGTCGCGGTTTTCATCCCAGACGATGAGTTTGGCGATCATGGGGTCATAAAAGACGCTAACTTCATCGCCCTGCAAAACGCCAGTATCGACCCGCACATGGGGGCTTTCTTCCGGTGGTTGCAGGTACGACAAGGTGCCGGTCACAGGCAGGAAGTCGTTGTCCGGGTCTTCGGCGTAGATGCGTGCCTCAAAGGCGTGGCCCTTGATCTGCAACTCGCTTTGCTGGAGCGGTAGTTGTTGCCCGGCGGCGACTCGCAGTTGCCACTCCACCAGATCCTGGCCGGTGATCATTTCGGTCACCGGGTGCTCCACCTGCAGGCGGGTATTCATTTCCATAAAGTAGAAGGAGTCGTCTTTGTCGAGGAGAAATTCGACGGTGCCCGCGCCTTCGTAATTGATGGCAGCGGCGGCGAGCAGGGCGGCGTCGCCCATGGCGGTGCGCACGGTATCGTTCATACCGGGTGCGGGTGCCTCTTCGATGACTTTCTGGTGGCGGCGCTGCACAGAGCAGTCGCGTTCAAATAGATAAACACCGTTGCCCTGCTGATCGCAAAACACCTGAATTTCGACATGGCGGGGCTGAGTCAGGTATTTTTCCACCAGCATGCGGTCGTCGCCGAAGCTGGATAGGGATTCGCGCTTTGCCGCTGCCAGCGCTTCGTCAAACTCGTCGCCATGCCAGACCTGGCGCATGCCCTTGCCGCCGCCACCGGCAGTGGCTTTCAGTAGCACCGGGTAGCCCATGTCATCGGCGTGTTTTTTCAAAATGGCCGGGCTTTGATCGTCGCCGTGATAGCCGCGTACCAGGGGCACACCGGCTTTTTCCATGATTTGCTTGGCCGCTGATTTTGAACCCATGGCTTTGATGGCGCCCACGGGCGGCCCAATAAAGACAATATCGTTGGCTTTGCAGGCCTGGCTAAACGCGGCGTTCTCGGACAGAAAACCGTAGCCGGGGTGGATGGCCTGAGCGCCGGTCTGTTTGGCGGCGGCAATCACGCGGTCGGCCAGCAGGTAGGATTCTTTGGAAGGCGCGCCGCCGATATGTACGGCTTCGTCGGCCATGGTGACATGCAGAGCGTGGCGATCGGCATCCGAGTAGACAGCCACCGTACGGATGCCCAGTTTACGCGCTGTGCGAATAACACGGCAGGCAATTTCACCGCGGTTAGCAATTAGAATTTTGTCAAACATAGTGTGTGATTCCCGGTGTGGCCTGGGCAAGGCAGGCCACAAAATTACATTCTGAAGACGCCGAACTTGGTGTCTTCAATCTCTTTGTTGAGGCTGGCTGAAATACACAGGCCCAGTACGGTTCGCGTGTCGGCGGGGTCGATAATGCCGTCGTCCCACAGCCGTGCAGAGGCATAGTAAGGGTGGCCCTGTTGTTCATAGAGGTCTATGGTCGGCTGTTTGAAAGCGGCTTCTTCCTCGGCGCTCCAGGTTTGCCCCTGGCTTTCTATCTGCTCGCGTTTGACGGTGGCCAATACCCCGGCGGCCTGTTCGCCACCCATCACTGAGATACGTGCATTGGGCCACATAAACAAAAACCGCGGGTCGTAGGAGCGGCCACACATGCCGTAGTTACCGGCGCCGAAGGAGCCGCCGATAATGATGGTGAACTTGGGTACTTCAGCACAGGCTACCGCAGTGACCATTTTCGCGCCGTGCTTGGCAATACCGCCGGCCTCGTACTGTTTGCCAACCATAAAGCCGGTGATGTTCTGTAAAAACACCAGCGGGATTTTGCGTTGCGCGCACAGCTCGATAAAGTGCGCGCCTTTTTGCGCTGACTCGCCGAAAAGAATGCCGTTGTTGCCGAGAATGCCTACCGGGTAGCCGTGAATGCGCGCAAAGCCGCACACCAGCGTGGCGCCGTAAAGGGCCTTGAATTCATCGAATTCTGAGCCGTCCACCACGCGGGCGATGACTTCGCGCACGTCGTAAGGGTGTTTCGAGTCCTTGGGTACCACGCCGTAGATTTCTTTGGCGTCATAGAGCGGTTCTACGGGCTCGCGAACATCAAGTTGCACAGGCTTGACGCGATTGAGCCGTGCCACCGACTGCCGCGCCAGTTTAAGGGCGTGGTGATCGTTTTGCGCGTAATGATCGGTAACGCCCGAGGTGCGGCAGTGCACATCGGCGCCACCCAGCTCCTCGGCGGTAACAATTTCGCCGGTAGCGGCTTTTACCAGGGGTGGGCCGCCGAGAAAAATGGTGCCCTGGTTTTTAACGATAATGGATTCATCGGCCATCGCGGGCACATAGGCGCCACCCGCCGTACAGGAACCCATGACCACGGCGATTTGAGGAATACCCTTGGCGGACATGCGCGCTTCGTTGTAAAAACTGCGGCCGAAATGCAGACGGTCGGGAAACACCTGTGCCTGCATGGGCAGAAACGCGCCGCCGGAGTCAACCAGATAAATACAGGGCAGGTTATTTTCTTCGGCGATGGTTTGCGCACGCACGTTTTTGGTGGCTGTTAGCGGGTAGTATGTACCGCCCTTGACAGTGGCGTCGTTGACGATAATCAGGCACTCCTGACCGGATACGCGGCCAATACCGGTAATCATGCTGGCGGCGGGGATGTAGTCGTCGTAGCACTCCCAGGCGGCGAACTGAGAAAATTCCAGAAACGGTGTACCGGGGTCCAGCAGGTATTTGAGCCGGTCGCGCGGTAGTAACTTGCCGCGGGCGACATGACGCTGGCGAGATTTTTCGCCACCACCGAGCTTGATTTGCGCAATTTTTGCGGTCAGGTCATCAACCAGGGCCTGCATATGTGCGGCGTTGTCGGCAAAGTCCGTAGTGCGGGTATTGATTTTGGTTTTAATCGCGGGCATGAAAGGGGTGCTCACTCAGGCTTTTGTTGCAAAATTTTCGGGAAGGTAGCGCGGTGAAAACCATCGTAGGCGGCGTTGTTGCGCTGCGCGCGTTTGATTTTTCGACCCAATGGCGAGCTCAGACACAGCGAGCTGCCGCCATCGACCTTCAGGGTGACACCGTTGATGTAGCTCGCACCTTCGCTTAACAGAAAACACACCGCCGAACTGACTTCGGATTCGGTGCCGACACGATTCAGCGGCACGGACTCCGGAAAAGTGGGGATGCATTCGAGCATTTCCGGGTCTTCGTAAGTGTCGAGGCCAGAAGAGGCGAGATAGCCAGGGGCGACAGCATTTAGTCGCACACCCGCGTAGGCCCATTCAACGGCGGCGGTTTGCGTGAGGTTTTCCATGCCGGCGCGGGCGGCGCCGGAGTGGGCCATCCGCGGCATGCCGCCAAAGTTGTCGGCGGTGATATTGACGATGGCACCACCGTGTTCCTTCATGGATTTAAGAAACACCGCCTTGGCGACGATAAAGCCGCCCAGCAGGTTGGTGCGTACCACGGCCAGAAATCCGTTGGGGCTGATATTTTCGAGGTCGGCGGGGAACTGACCGCCAGCATTATTGACCAGGCCGTGAATGGGGCCGTGATCGGCGATAAAGCGATCGATCACCGCCTCGACGGCTTCGGCGTCACGAATATCGGCGCAGCCGTAATCGCACACCACGCCGGGATTATCGCTTTCGATTTCACCTTTGACGGTTCGCAGTTTTTCTTCGGTGCGGCCCATCATCAATATGGTCGCGCCCAGGGCGGCCAGCTCGTGCGCGATGCAACGCCCGAAACCGCTGCCGGAACCGGTCACCAGAATGGTTTTGCCGGCAAAAAGGCCGGGTTTTAGTACTGATTGGTAGCTCATGTTTGTCCTCGCCCTGAAGCTTGTGTCTGGGTTAGTGTTTGGCTGTTATCGCAGGTTAGTGAAATTCTCTGGTCGTCGGGTCGCGGCGATCAAGTTTAATTACGCCGTTTCATTAAACAGTTCACGACCGACCAGCATACGCCGTATCTCTGATGTGCCAGCGCCAATCTCGTAGAGCTTGGCGTCGCGCAGCAAGCGCCCGGTCGCATAATCGTTAATGTAGCCATTGCCGCCGAGGGCCTGGATGGCCTGTAGCGCCATCTGTGTGGCTTTTTCCGCCGTATACAGGATGACGGCTGCGGCATCCTTGCGGGAATCTTCGCCGCGATCACAGGCTGCCGCCACCGCATAGAGGTAGGCGCGAGAGGTGTTGAGGTCGACATACATGTCTGCCAGCTTGCCCTGCATGAGCTGAAATTCGCCGATGGACTGGCCAAACTGCTTACGGTCATGTAAGTAGGGAAGAACGATATCCATGCAGCTTTGCATGAGGCCAACTGGCCCACCGGATAGTACGGTGCGTTCGTAGTCGAGGCCGGACATCAGCACCCTGACACCTTCATTTTCCTTGCCGAGGATGTTCTCCGCCGGCACTTCACAATCCACAAACACCAGCTCGCCGGTGTTAGAGCCGCGCATGCCCAGTTTGTCCAGTTTCTGCGCGCGGCTGAAGCCCGGATAATCCCTTTCAACAATAAAGGCGGTGATGCCTTTGGAGCCGGCATCGGGCTGGGTTCTGGCATAGATGACGTAGACGTTGGCGTCAGGCCCGTTGGTAATCCAGAATTTGTTGCCGTTGAGAAGGTAGCGATCACCCTTTCTGTCGGCCCGCAGCTTCATACTGACGACATCGGAGCCAGCGCCGGGTTCGCTCATGGCCAGCGCGCCAATATGCTCGCCCGAGCACAATTTCGGCAGGTAGCGGGCTTTTTGTTCCGGGGTGCCATTCTTGCGAATCTGGTTAACACAGAGATTGGAATGGGCGCCATAGGACAGCCCGACCGAGGCCGAGGCGCGGGAGATTTCTTCCATGGCCACGACATGGGCCAGATAACCCATATTCGTGCCGCCGTAGTCTTCTTCGACGGTGACACCGAGCAGGCCCATGTCGCCAAATTTCCGCCACAGGTCGGCGGGAAATTCGTTGTCGATATCAATTTGCTCGGCGCGTGTGGCAATTTCCTTCTGACTGAACTGATAAACGGCATCGCGCAGCATGTCGATGTCCTGCCCCAGATTGAAATTCATACTTTTGAACGTGCTGTGCATAACGGTTCTCGACGTTTTCAGTTAATGACGCAAGTGCCTGTTGGCGCGGATGGCGCGCCAACGAGAGGCGAGGGGCTGGAATATATAGGAGGCGCCGATAAACATCAATTTGGTCGGGGTAGGGGCCGGTACCGCCGTCGTCGCCAGGGTCTTTGAGGGCTAAAGACGATTCCACGAGAGTTGCTAGCGCTGGTTATTTCAACCAGAATAGCAGCCCCGGTTAGTTAGGTCGAAACGACACTAAGCTGGTGCCACAGGACGGTTAGCTCGCGTCGATCGTGCGATCGCCGGGAATAGTTGAATAAGCAATTAAAAGATTGCGTCGAGCGCGACAGCCGCCGCACGCAAAAGAATCGAATATCGACGCTAGCCACTGTCGACTGAAACTCAACACGCAATTACTTGATTATTTTCTGGATAGACGATGAAAAATCAAAGCTACAAGTGTGGCGCGGCAACGACCCCGCTGATTTATGACACCATCGGCAACCTGTTCGATATCACGGTAGCGCGATTCCCGGACAGTGAGGCGTTGATAATTCCACATCAGGGCATTCGCTGGACCTATCGCGAGTATCAGCAGCAGGTGAATCGATTGGCCACAGGCCTGTTGGCGCTGGGTATTGAGCCTGGCGACAGGGTTGGTATCTGGGCGCCAAACTGCTACGAGTGGTGCCTGACCCAGTTCGCCACCGCTAAAATCGGCGCGATACTGGTCTGTATCAACCCAGCTTATCGTCTGTACGAGCTGGAATATGCCCTCAACAAGGTGCAGTGCCGCGCGATTGTGACTGCCGAGGTGTTTAAGACCAGTCGCTATCTGGAAATATTGCAGACATTGGCGCCAGAGCTGGCAGGGTGTGAGCCCGGCAAACTCAAATCTGCGAAGCTTCCTGCGCTGGAGACGGTGATCCGGCTCGGTGAAGGCAAGACCCCGGGGATGCACAATTTTGGCGATATCTGCCATCTCGGTGGCGCCGATGAACTCGCCCGCATGACGGAACTTGCCGGCCTGTTATCACCAGACGATGCCATCAATATACAGTTTACCAGTGGTACCACGGGCAACCCGAAAGGCGCTACCCTGAGCCATTGCAACGTGCTCAATAATGGTCAGGTCAACGGTGACGTGATGCAACTGACTGAGCGGGACAAAGTGTGCATTCCGGTGCCCCTGTATCATTGTTTCGGCATGGTCATTGGTAACCTCGGGTGCGTGACCCATGGTTCAGCAGCGGTTTTTCCCGGCGAAGCTTTTGAGCCGCTGGCGACGTTACAGGTGGTTGCAGAGGAGCACTGCACGGTGCTCCACGGTGTGCCGACCATGTTTATTGCGGAACTCGAGCATCCACAGTTTGGGCAGTTCGACTTCAGCCATCTGCGTACAGGCATCATGGCAGGCGCACCGTGTCCGGTGGAGGTTATGAAAAAAGTGATAGACAAGATGCACATGGAGCAAATTCTTATCGCCTATGGGCAGACCGAATTGAGTCCGGTTAGTCATATCACCGAACCCCATGACCCGCTGGAAAAAAGGGTTGGTACGGTGGGCAAGCCCTGCCCCCACCTGGAAACCAAGATTGTCGATGAGACCAACCGCGTGGTGGCGATTGGCGACAAAGGCGAGATTTGCACCCGCGGTTACGCGGTGATGCGTGGCTACTGGGACGATGAGGAAAAAACCTGCGAAACCATTGACCAGGGTGGCTGGCTACATTCGGGCGACATTGGAGTGATGGACGATGATGGCTACGTGCAGGTGACCGGTCGCATCAAGGATATGATCATTCGGGGTGGTGAGAACGTCTACCCCCGTGAAGTCGAGGAGTTCCTCTACACCCACCCGAGTATCCAGGAGGTACAGGTTGTTGGGGTTCCCGACGAACGCCTTGGTGAGCAGGTCTGTGCCTGGATTAAATGCCATGAAGGGCAAACCTTAAGCGAAGACGATGTTCGTGAATTCTGCAGGGACAAAATAACCCACTTTAAAGTGCCCCGGTATATTCGTTTTGTGGAAGACTATCCGATGACAGTTACGGGCAAAATCATGAAGTTCAAAATGCGTGATGCGATGGTGGAAGAGCTGGGTTTAAAGGTTTAGATAAACAACAGGCCCGGACACAGGGCGGAAAAATATCTGAGCACTGAATGACGGGCATTAAGCTGAGCAACAGGCATCAAATAGGCGATATTAATTAAGAGATATTAGCTGTCTGAGCAATCGGACCAAATCAGAGAGGAGAAAACTGTGGATTTAGCTGGCAAAGTAGCTGTTGTAACCGGTGGAGCATCTGGCCTGGGTAAGGCGACGACTGAACTATTGGCTGCGCGGGGGGCGAAAGTTGCTATTTTTGACCTTAACGAGCAGGCCGGCGGAGAGGTTGTTAAGGCGCTGGGTGCAGACAATGCCGCGTTCTGGGCGGTAGATGTCGCGTCTGCGTCGTCAGTTGAAAAGGCGGTCGCCGCGGTAGTGGATAAATTTGGTACGGTGGATGTGCTGGTTAACTGTGCGGGTATTGGCCCGGCCCAGAAAATTATCGATCGGGAAGGTGATCCGATGCCGCTGGAGGACTTCTCTAAAATTATTGGCATCAATCTCACCGGAAGTTTCAACGTGGCGCGCTGTTGTGCCGCGGTGATGGCGAAAAATGAGCTGGTCAAGGGTGAGCGCGGTGTGATTATTCACACCGCGTCAGTGGCTGCTTACGAGGGGCAGATCGGTCAATGCGCATATTCCGCTAGCAAAGGCGGGGTGGTCGGCATGACCTTGCCGATGGCGCGGGATCTGGCCAAGTCGGCGATTCGGGTAAACACCGTCGCGCCGGGGATTATGGGTACGCCGTTACTGCGATCCATGCCCGATAATGTGCAGCAGTCGCTGGCGGCTTCCGTGCCTAACCCCAGTCGTCTCGGCGAGCCGAGCGAATACGCTGGTCTGGTTGCGCACATTGTCGAAAATGGCTACATCAATGGCGAAACGATCCGTATTGATGGCGGGATCAGGATGCAACCCCGCTGATCAGCGGCGTGGCGAGTTCGGGCAATTGGCTGCGTATGTAGTGTAATTGCCCGGCAAGGCTCGCTTGCTGTTCGGTTCCGAGGGCCATGAATAAAGCCTGATCTTCGACATTTAGTAATAATTCGTAGAGGATGCTGTTTTCCGTCTCACTGTCGTCCAGCAGCGAGGCCTGTATCAACAGTTGCCAGGGGTCGGCAAACGCGGTGGTTTTGACCAGTTTTTGCAGAGTTAATTCATGTTGCTGGTCTTGTAAAAACTGTGAGTCCTCAGGGTGCTGGTCGGTGGCGCGCAGTGCTGCGCAAAGGGTGAGTCCGGTGCCTTTGCGTGGCGCACTGGCTCTGACCATGTCCGATATGGCGGTATAGCAGCTGACCGCACGCAACAGGGCGTTGTCCTTGTCGCCTTCGCAATAAAAACGTAAATGCATGCAGTTCTGTGACCCTGGTAAACGTGTCGCTGCGAACAGCTTGATTGTGCAATCGGCAACAGCCTCAAAATCCCTTAATAAGTGTCTGAAGTTTTCCTGGGTTAGCTGCGCCTGCAAACGCTGAATATTTTCACAACAAATCGTTAGCGTTAGCGACGTACGATCTTCGTCATCACTCTCATCGCGTGTCTGGGGCTTGACCAGCAGGGGTTTAATATTGGCTTCAAGCTGGGCAATTTCATCGTCCAATATTGGCGCAGACTGCGTGGGCAAACCGGCGATGATGTTGCTTAGACGCCGGGAAATATTGCCGCCGACCATGCCCAGGGCGATACACAGCAGCGCGCTCAACAGCAACCATGTAAATAGTAGCGACCAGAACAAGGTAGCAACGTCCTCTTCTATATGTGCCACATCCAGAGTTAGCTCGGCATGCCCTGCCGCGTTGTTTTCGAGGGCGATTGAGTGCTGGTAACTGTTGTGCTTGTCGGTCTGTGGCTGCCCACTGGAGCTTTGTGCCTGCAGTTGGTTTTCGACATCAAATATCGCTGCGCGCAGTACGTAGTCAGTATTACGCACCATATTGTTGACTACTACCTGCAGACTGATGGTGTCCTGATGCAACAGCGGCTGCCAGGCTTGTTCGGCTAGTTGCGTGACGAGAATGTGGCCAAGCCTCTCGCTCTGCTGATGACCGAGTCGGTCGAGGTAAAACCACATGGCGGGCAGCAGCAAGAGGCCCGCGATAAGGCAAAAGCCCATTATCGGGGCCAACAGTTTTTGCTGGATACCGAAGGTGGAATATTTATCTCTAAGGGAATTAGTCACGTTTCTATCTTAGCAATCGCTCCACTATAATGGCCAGTCATTGCGTCGGGGTATTTGCTTTCGTGAAGGAAATTTTACTGATAAACGTGTCGGGCGAAGATAAGCCTGGTGTTACGACGGCCGTTACCGCCGTGCTGGCGCAATATGATGTCAACATCCTTGATATTGGTCAGTCGGTGATTCACGATAATCTGAGTTTAGGCATCCTCGCAGAAGTCCCGGAGCGCAATGAAGCTGCGCCGGTTCTAAAGGATGTCCTGTTACGCCTCCAGCAACTCGACATGCAGGTGAGGTTTCAGCTGGTGAGCGAAGACAGTTATGCGCAATGGGTGTCTCAGCAAGGTAAGCCGCAACATATTGTGACCTTGTTAGCGCGTTTGATTACGGCGGAACACATTGCCAGGATAACGGAAGTCACTGCCGATCAGGGCCTCAATATCGATCGTATAGTCCGTTTGTCCGGGCGGATTCCCCTTGATCATCTCAGCAACAACAGCAAGGCCTGTGTTGAGTTTTCTGTTCGCGGAGAAGGGCAGGACATCACTGATTATCGAAAATCGTTGCTCGAGTTATCGGCACAAATGAACGTGGATATCGCCTATCAGGAAGACAGTGTCTACCGTCGACATCGTCGCCTAGTGGTGTTTGACATGGACTCGACGCTTATCGACGCCGAAGTGATTGATGAGTTGGCCCGGGAAGCCGGCGTGGGTGATGAGGTCGCGGCTATTACCGTTCGGGCCATGGCGGGAGAGCTGGATTTCAAGGACAGTTTTCGACAACGGGTGGCTATGCTAAAAGGGCTCGATGCGAATGTCCTCGACGCCGTCGCGGAACGGCTGCAGCTCACCGAGGGTGCCGAGAATTTAATGGTCACCCTGAAGTCGCTGGGCTATAAAACCGCCATTTTATCCGGCGGCTTTGCATTTTTTGGTGAACGTATTCGCGATCGCCTGGGGATCGATCACATGTATGCAAACACACTGGAAATTGCCGATGGAGTGGTAACTGGCAATGTCAGCGGTGAAATCGTCGATGGTCAACGTAAAGCAGAGTTGCTCGTTGCGCTGGCGGCGCGAGAAAACGTCACACTAGAACAAACCGTCGCGGTGGGTGATGGCGCCAATGACCTGCCGATGTTGAGTATTGCGGGTTTGGGAATTGCCTACCGGGCCAAACCGTTGGTCAGGGCCAGCGCCAAGCAGGCTATTTCCAATATAGGCCTTGACGGCATTCTCTATCTGATGGGTATTCGCGATCGTGACACGGCATGACCAGCTATCTTTCTCCCAGGCGAACTGTCTTTTTGAGTCAGGCAAGTTATCTTCTACGATTAACTCTCTTCTACAAAGTCGTAATTCATTTTAGCCGCCGGCGGCTGAATGTAGTGGCCCTGGATATAATCGACCTTGTGCTGCCAAAGCGTAGGGATGATGGTTGGATTTTCGACAAAGGGCACGATTACCTGTGGAGACAGCTCCTGAAGCGAGCTCAGCAAGCGGCTCATCACAGCCTTTTCTGCATCGCCTTTTCGTGCTGCCTCGACGATTACCCTATCGATTTTGACAAAATTGACGGCTAATTTGTCCAGTATCAGCAGTGGGTTAATCGCCAGCCCAAAGTGGGTGAGTGCTGTACGGCCCTGCAGTTGCGCGAGCTGTTGGATCAATCTTGCCGATTGATCAATGTAACGCCCAACATCTATTTCGCGAAGCTGGAATACAAGGTGTGTGGGAGAAACATTAGACGCCTGCAGCGCAACCTTGAGCCAGGCGGTGAAACCGGTATCCTGGATGGTTGTCGCGCTGAGATTGATAAAAAGTTTGGTTTGTGGTCGCTGCCGAAGCTTTTCTGCCAAAACTTTAACGGTTTCAAGAATTACCCAGCGGTCGATCTCGCTCGCCACCGGCGTTTTGAAGACTCTTGCGATAAAGTCCTCCGGCACTGACTCGGGGTATTCTTCGACTTTGGGTCTCATCAGCACTTCATAAAACTCGGCGGTGGTGCCTTGCAGAGCGGTGATCGGTTGAAACGCGATGCCGATAAGACGTTTTTCCAGCAGCAGGCGACCAAACTCTATGACCTGTTTTTCGGACTTGATTCGATTATGGCCCTTGTTTTCGAACACATAGAGTCGATGGTCGCTACCGATTCGCTGCAGACCCTGGTCGCCCTCCTCAATCGCCCGTTGGCACTGTTGTATACACTCCTGAGCAGATTCAACGGTTTCATTAATGACGCTGACACAGATTGTTAAAGACAACACGATGCTTTCTGTGCCGATAGAAAAAGTTTTTTCGGCAATATCTCGGGATAATTTCTCGGCTATTTCCCGGCCCTGCTGAACACTGTTTACATCGAGCAGGATGACGATGGAGTCGTCGGCAAACCTCTCCATGGTCTTGGTGCCGGGATTATTTTCAATGATGTTGCCCAGCACGATGGTAAACAGCTGATCGGCGTATAGCGGGCCAGAGTTATGGAGAATTTCATGGATCTGGTCGACGCGAATATATAGAACCATTGACTGCTCTTCGGTCCGAGCAGACTTGAGTATGGCTTTTTTAATCTCGTCAAGGATTTTTTTAGGTTGAACCTCCGACCATGCTGGCGAACTTCCATCTCTATTTTGGGCTGGCTGAATATCATGAGAGAGCAGTTCTTTCGGCACCAGAAACTGCAATGCCGGTTCACCCTGGTACTGCACTTGCGAAATATTGACGGTGGTCTCCATATCGCCGTTATCAGGTTTGGTGCCCCTGATCTCCACGGTGGTGGGTTCCACAGATTCGTCTGGCGAGAGTGGTTTCAGGTAGGCTTTAAGCAACGATTGAGACGCTTCCGTCAAACCGTCCATGACCGGAATCAGCACCATGCCCTCGGACCCCTGGTAACCAAACAGCTGGGCATAAAACTCGTTTACATAGACGTAAGTGCCTTCCTGGACGATGGCAATGGCGTCCCGCGAGCTATCAATGAGCTGGTCGCAGCGCGATTCGGCCTCCAGGTATCTTTTCTTCCAGTATGCTTCTTTCCGCCGGTGTTCCAGGTTGGTCATGCTGGCGGTGACGGCGAGCAGGAAATACTGATCCTCATCCAGAGGCACGACGTAATCAGCGCCCATACGCAGGCCTTCGACAATGGCCAGATGATCGGCGCCGGATGTAATCATGATGGTGGGAATGTCCTGCTCAAGTCTTCTGATGCGGGACATGAGTTCACGTGCTGGAACGGTTTCGGCTTCCAGTTCGCTAAGCACCAGGTCCCACGGCTGCTGATTGAGCAGTTGAGGGATGTTTTCGGTGGACTCTACAAAAGTGCTGTTGACACTATAGGAGGCGTTCCTCAGCAAATTGACCAGTCGATTGGCTACGTCGACGCTGTCGTGCGCGACCAGCAGATTAATTACGCCATCCCCTTCCATCAGCTCAGCATACCCCAGTTTACAATATGGTGAAATGAGCTGCCATAGCAGCCCGCGCGCATTATAGTAGTGAACAGATCCAAATGGTAAGTTTGTTGATTAATGCGTTGGTGTTGGTACTGATGTTGACGTAGCGTTTGTTGTCGATGTCGATGTCGATGTCGATGTCGATGTCGATGTCGATTAGCTGAGGGCAATACCGGCGGGGGCTGGCCGAGCTAAGCGCACAGATTAATCCCGGCGGTTTGATCGATATTCGGACGTGGTTTCGACACAAAAGACGGCGATATGAAACGTTGACTCACACAGTTCGACCAGGCGCAGTGACTGCTCGTTGGTCTGTGTCACCAGGGTTATGGTATTTTGTACACGAAACGGTTTGGGCAGGGTCGCCAGACGCAGTGAGTCGGGGTTGGTATGGTCGATGAACCTTAGGCCGGGCAAGAAAGGTGACATCGGTCGCCCGTCCTGCATGAGTTTTACAGAGCACGGCTCGACCTGGTGAGACAGGGTTTTTATGCCCGCGACCTGCTTGAGGCCCGTACTGACATTGAGCCACCGGACGAGTCCAAGCGACCAGGAGTCATCGGCATCCGTGCGGTAGCAAACAAAATCTCCAGGTGCAATCCGATTCGCAGGGTCGTTGAGTGAGAGCTGGATGCCCGCTTGGCTGGCGTTACGCAGTTTACCCCAGCAGCCCGTCCTCTTGACTCCACAGGCGTTGGCACTTGTTTCTGTTTTAACCTTATCCAGTGAGACCACATCGTTCTGCTGTTGTGTCGATCTGGGCAGGTCGGCCTGTTCGGTCAATTTGTCATGAATCATGGTAAAGCCGATTAGCACCTCTACATCCGACTGATCGAGAACATGTTGATGTTGCCGCGTGTGCGCCTGTCCCCAGCTATTGCACAAACTGTCGACCAGTCTGGTTGGCAGTGGAACAAAGCGGGTGCCGGGCTCGGTCTGGTAGAAATTGCCGCCAATAAGGTTAACGAGTTGATTGGTCTGCAGACGAATGTGGTTTGAGGTCAGCGCGCCAAACCGATCTTCATAATGTGGTCCGGTGTCACTATCGAGGTCTATTACATACAACCCATCCGTCCTGGATGGAGCCAGTTGCGCCATACTTGCCCACTGATCAAGAAACAGGGCAATTTTCTTTATCTCAACCGGCGTGTACTGGCCCGGGTTAGTGGCGCTTAATAAGAGCGGTTTGAGGTATAGCGACAGCAGAGTTGGTCGATGCGTGGAGGCTGAATCTTTATCGGTGGCGAAGAGGGGCGTATTTTCCAGCTGAAGCAGTTTGATCAACCTGTAAAAAATGTGCAGTTCATGCCAGAAATCTTTTGGCAGGGAGACATAAAAAATCAGCGAATGTAGATAAAGCGCATTCATCGCTTCGAGCGAGGCTCGTATGGGCTTTTGTAGCTCAGTCCGCTGAGAGGTTTCGTCCCCACTGGCGGTGATAAGCACGGACTTATAACCCATGGCCTGATACTTCAGCATGGCCAGGGCGAGCGAAACGGCCGTATAGGTTTGCTGATTGAGGTGTGTTTTCTCGGTCAATATCTCGATGCTTTCCCGTATGGGTTGCGCGAGGATGTCGAGGATGGCGAGTTTTAGCGTGGGAAGCGCGTTCAGCTGGCTGACTTCCTTGATCGCGCTATACACCTGCTGAATTTGGTCAGTCGCCGATTGAGGAAGGCGCCGGACAAATCGATGCAGCGCCGGGATGGTCGTTTTGGCGAAGGATAGTTGCGACAAATCCTGCGGTGCCAGCGCCAGGTTGTGAACCAGGAGTTTCAGTTTGTTACTGTCACTGGTTGGCTTCATCATTTCCCTGATGCTCGATTTCTTTGCTGCGATGCCCTGTCAAGTTTACGCACTTGCGATCGAAAAACAATCGCCAGGCGCTAAGTTAGTAGTATCGCTAAAACGGCACTTTGGCGGTGGCCCCCGGTTTTTCAATGACGACTCTCGGGACCAGGTAACCCGGTAAGCGCGTACGCATCTGTTCCTGCAGTTCGTGAATGCTGTCCAGATCGACGGCGAAGTGTGCGGCACCCTGTACCGTATCTAGAACATGCAGGTAGTAGGGCAGAATGCCATGGGCATACAGTTTTTCGCTTAATTCTACCAACGTATCCGCGTCGTCATTGACACTTTTTAACAACACGGCCTGGTTGAGCACGTCGATTCCAGCGTTTTTTAAGCGTGCAACCGCCTGCTGCGTATCGTCACCCAGTTCGTTGGGGTGATTCACGTGTAGCACGACGATGGTCTTTAAGCGCGTTTCGCCTAGCCAGCGCAGGCAGTCATTGTTGATGCGTGACGGGATAGCAACCGGGAAACGCGTGTGTACCCGGAGTCGCGTCACGTGTGCAATTGCGGCGATTTGCGTGGTTAACCAGCGCAGGTGCTGATCGTTAGCAGCGAGTGGATCACCACCACTCAGGATTACTTCGCTGATGCCTGGGTTGGCGGCGATATAGTCGAGAGCCTGCTGCCACTGCAGCCGCCCCGGTTGATTGTCTTCATAGGGAAAGTGGCGCCTGAAACAATAGCGACAGTGGATGGCGCAGGCCGGACTGACCACCAGCAGGACCCGCCCGTAATATTTATGAATCAGGCCAGGCGCTGGATTTGCTGCTTTCTCACCTAACGGATCGATACTGTAGCCGGTTGTCGGGACAAGCTCTCTTCCGACGGGCAGCACCTGGGCTAGCAGGGGGTCGTTGATATCACCCCGGCGAATTTTGGCCAGATAAGGGCGTGGCACGTTTAACTTAAAGTCGTCGTGTGCTGTCAGACTGGATGGCAAGTCAGCCGGATCGAGATCTAGTAACTCGAATAATTCACGGGGGTTGCGAATTGCACGGGAGAGCTCCTCCTGCCAGTTTTCGGTCTGCAAAGGGATAACAGTGTGCGGTATCATAGGAACCCTCGAAATGACCTGTTAAAACCAAGAGGCAAGAATGGCGACGTATTCTACCAATGAATTCCGCTCCGGGCTTAAAGTGATGCTCGACGGCGACCCCTGCGCGATTGTCGAAAATGAATTTGTGAAACCCGGCAAGGGCCAGGCGTTTAGCCGGGTGCGGTTGCGTAACCTGAAAACCGGAAGGGTCTGGGAGCGCACCTTTCGCTCCGGTGAGTCCCTGGAAGGCGCCGATATTACCGACAGGAACATGCAATATTTATATAACGACGGTGAATATTGGCATTTTATGGAGCCCGACTCTTTCGAGCAGCATCAGGCGGATAAAGCCACCGTTGGCGATACGGCGCTGTGGCTTGCCGAGCAGGAGAGTTGCGTGGTCACTCTCTACAATGGCGCGCCTCTGGTGGTGACAGCGGCCAACCATGTCGAATTGGCCATCACTCAAACCGATCCAGGTCTACGGGGAGATACGGCGCAGGGCGCTACCAAGCCAGCGACGCTGTCTACTGGCGCCGTGGTCAAAGTACCGCTGTTTCTTAACACCGGGGAAGTCATCCGTGTTGATACACGTACCGGAGAGTACCTGTGCCGGGCAAAGGACTAGGCCGAGCGTCGGTTTCAGCAGCTGTCGTCGCTGGGGTGCGTGTGGATTGTGCTCTTGCGGGCTGCTATTTCCCTGGCGAGGGTTTGCGCTGATATCGCCCGGCAACGCCGATAACTGAAGGGTCCGCCATGAGTGATCCGATAACCTGGCAACCATCGGCGAGCCTCGCTACGCTCGCACGGCGGGCGCGCTTGCTATCTGAGATCCGAGCATTTTTTGCGGCACGAAATATTCCAGAGATGGATATTCCGGTGCTC
>TARA_R110000787_G_scaffold280522_1_pt1 | contig 17813 bp, 16 predicted proteins | sample TARA_R110000787 | Tara Oceans TARA_R110000787 (sample SAMEA4397920) | marine metagenome | biome: Polar Biome; feature: [DCM] deep chlorophyll maximum layer (ENVO:01000326); material: water (ENVO:00002006), including particulate matter (ENVO:01000060) such as... | depth 35 m
GTTTCAAAGTTTCAAAGTTTCAAAGTTTCAAAGTTTCAAAGTTTTAGAGTTGATGATTTTTTCTAACAGTTGTCATACAGAACTTGTTGAATTATTTTTATCTACAATCTAAAATAACACTCTATTTGGTGGTCTATTTTGATCGTATTTTAAGTCGCTTAATACAGAAGATTTTACGCCTATAAAGAAAACATACGATTGATTTGTGCCAAATGGAACCCAGTTGAAATTAAACCTCCAGCTATCTAAATCTCTTGAAAAATTCATTCTTGTAAACGTAAAACCACCACTATCAATGTCATATCCTGAAGAAAAACCAACCTTCCATTTTGGGGTTAATTCAAAATCTCCACCAAACATTATTGAATGCGATTGTATCCCTATATTGCTAATTCCGTTATTAGAATAAAAAGCTGAATACGCTAAGTTTAAATTCCAAGGTATCTTAGAGCTAAATAATTCTGTGACCTCATCTTCATCTCCAGTATTGTTGCTATTTTGCAAACTATTTGGATCTGTTGCAAATCTATTTGTAGGGTCTATATTATTTCCTAAAACATCAGGAGTATTCTGGTTTCCATTACCAGAATTACTGTTTGGAGAGTTGTCTTTTTTTCCATTAAAATCTTTACTTGATAAAGAATAATTTGCAGTTAAATTTGCACTAGTTAATCGAAATAAACCCGAGACAAATTTATTAATTCGTTGTCCGGTTTCATTAATTTGATACGGATCCAAGGTTGCATTTAAATTGATGGCTAATTTATCTTTAAAAATTCTAGTACCAACTGAAGCATTTACTGGTGACCATCGTAAACTATCTGCAGCAATATTATAGGCAGAACTGAAATTTAAGTTGTTTAAAATCGTTATTTTCCGATCCTCTTCATCACTGTCGGGGTCTTTTGGCGCAACTTTACCTTCTACTACGTTGTTTAAAGAAAGACCAATACTATTGCTTAGACCTACTCCTGGAGTTCCGTAAAGACTGGTTCCATTATCAAAAGGAGAATACGTTTCAAATGCTGTTCCTTCTAAATTACTTTGTACAGTTCTGTTGTATTTATCAGCAAAATCTGGTCGGTAAGAAAATGAAATAGAAGGTCTTATTGTATGTCTAATAGCTTTTAATCTTCCTTTTTTGAAATTATATGTTCCATAAATATTGGTTGACAAACTTAAACTGGTGCTATATTCTCTAAAATTACTAAAACCTCTAATTGTATCTGTTACTACTGTTCCAAAAGAACCATCTGCATTTTGTAACGTTTCATCGTATGTTTTATTTACATTCTGAAAATTCCAAACTTCCCTATAATTAATACTGGGAGATAAGGTGAGGTAATCTAGTATTGTTAAGTTGGTACTTGCATCCGTTCTATGTTGAACTCCTGCGATTGCAGTTTCAAACATTTTAGGTGTAAAAAACTCTTCTTCCGAAGTGTTAATTCTATATTCACCTTGTACATTATAAGTTAAACCAATTTTTTGTAGAGGATTCTTTTTTATGCCTCCTTTACCGGCAAAAGGGAAAATTCTATTCATAGAAACTTGCAGCGAAGGTAAAGCCATTGTTACAGAGCCAGTATTTGTGTTTTGAGAATGTGTGGCGTTTAAATTTAAATTAAATGGGGTGCCTACAAACGTTTTTTGATAAGAAATAGATGAATTAAAAGTGTTGGTTAAAAAATTCGAGTTATTAACCTCATTTAAAGATTGTCGAAAATATTGACTGCTTCCTAAATTTACTGATGCACTAAAATTAGAATTTGGACTTGCTTTTGTATCTTGTCTTTGACTCCATCTTAAATTAAAATTTGTTGATTCAGAAAAATCATCAAATCCTCTTGTGCTTTGAATTATTTTCTCAAAGCTTAAATTAAAATTTCCAGAGAATTTGTAACGAACATAATATTGTGAACTAGATCTAAATCCCCAGCTACCATTAGAATACACATCAGCTAATAATTCTAAATCTACATAATCATTTATCGCAAAATAATACCCACCATTCTGTATTCCAATCCCTCTATTGGCTGTGCTTGTTTGTAAAGCAGGAATAACAAATCCAGAGGCTCTGTCTTTTCCAAGAGGAAAATAGGCAAATGGTAAGAAAATAGGTGTTGGAACATCGGCAATAACAAGATTACTTAGCCCTACTATAATTTTTTTATTGGGAACTATTTTTGCTTTATCTACTCCAATATAATAATCAGGCTTGTCTTTATCAGATGTCGTAAACTTAATTTTCCGCATATAAATGGTAGAATCATTTACACGTTTTGCTTTTTCACCCAAAACAAACATCCCTGGTTCTTGTTTGGTTTTGATGCCGTAAATGATTGCTTTTTTTGTCTCAAAATTATAAATTAAAGAATCTTGTTCAGATTCTTGCCCCCCTTGTTTAAATATTGGTTTTTGAGTGTATCCAGTACTATCTTTAATTCCTTTAGCATAGATTGTTTTTTTTAAGTAATCTACAATAATAATTCCAGCTTTTAAGTCGATGTCCGTATAGATAACCTGTGCTTCATTATAAAGAGTTACGGTTTTTTCTTTTGCGTTTTGAATCGTATAATCAGTAGCAGTATGTATAATTAAATCAGTAATAGATTCTTTTGGCTTTATTGAATCTAATTGAATACTATCTAGTTTTTTAATTTGTGAACTATCTTTTTTAATAGCTTTTACAGGCCCTTTTTTAATTCTAGGAATTGTATCTTTAGTCACTTTAGGAATCGATTTTCCCTTAGGTTTTATATCCTGTGACTTTACATCTATTAGCGAACAGAATAAAAGTAATAATAGAAGTATGTAAGACAGATTTGATTGCAATATTTAATATGCTATTTTTGTGTCTGGGTAAAAATATGGTTCAATATTTGAAGCACCAAATTTGAAAGGCTAAAATTAGTTAAATTTTGTTGATACATCTTACATATAAGTGCAAATTTGATACCAAGTTAACACTGGTGTTCTTTTTTCTTTTTTCTTTTATTTTTATAAGTCCATCTGAAATAATTTCTCAAAACAAAAAGTTTACAGTTGTCTTAGATGCTGGCCATGGTGGAACAGACCCTGGTAATATAGGGAACGGCTACAGAGAAAAAAATATTGCACTAAAAGTTGTTAAAGAAATAGGAAAAGAACTTAATAAGATCCCTGATATAAAAGTTATCTATACGCGAGAAAAAGATGTTTTAATTGATCTTTGGAAGAGAGGCGAAATTGCCAATAAAGCGAAAGCAAATCTATTTATCTCTATTCATTGCGATGCTCATACCACTAAAGCTTATGGAGCAGGTACTTTTGTTTTAGGACTGCACGCTAATAAAAGAAATTTTGAAGTCGCCAAACGTGAAAATGCAGTAATATCTCTCGAGGAAAACTTTAAAGAAAGATATAATAATTTTGATCCAAACTCAGAGGAATCTGTTTTAGGGCTTACTTTAATGCAAGAAGAAAATCTAGATAAAAGTTTTTCTTTAGCAGCCGATATTCAACAAAACTTCACAAAAACTTTAAAAAGAAGAGATAGAGGTGTAAAACAAGCAGGATTTGTTGTGTTGCATCAAACCTATATGCCAAGTGTTTTAATTGAGTTAGGATTTCTTACTGATAAAAATGAAGGTAGATTTTTGAATTCGAAAAACGGTCAGCAAAAGATGGCCAAACAAATAGCAAAATCAATACGAAAATATTATCAACAATTAAAATTAAATACCGTTGCTATTGATGATGAAGTTGTTGTTTTTACTGATGAAACTAAACGAAAGGAAGATGATGTAAAAATAGTGAAACCTTTAAAAGAGAACATTATTTTTAAAATTCAGATAGCTTCTAGTAAAAAGAGAATAAAAGAAAAACCGTATAATTTTAAAGGCTTGAAAAATGTTGAAAGAGTAAAGGTTGGTCGTTATTATAAATATTATTACGGAATTACCTCTAGTTATAAAGATGTAAAAGTATCATTATTAAAAGCAAAGAAAAAGGGGTATAACGATGCTCTTATTTCGGCCTTTAAAGACGGAGAAAAAATATCAGTCACAGAAGCTTTGAAATAGATGTTTTCTTCCTGTTTTCTCACAAAAAATATTAGTATTATTGTAATACAAAAAAAGAGACATGTCTAAAGAGTTAAAAACTGGTATTGTTGCTGTCATAATTTTATGTTTAGGGTATTGGGGGTTTAATTTCTTAAAAGGACAAAACCTTCTAGAAGCCTCATCTAGAGTTTTTTATATTGAATATGATAATATTCAAGGACTCAACAAAGCAAGTACGGTAAGTATAAATGGATTACAAGTAGGTAAAGTTTCTGATATTACCTTTAATTCCGATTCTACCAAAAGAGGAAAATTAGTAGTTAAAATTTCTTTGGATAACGATTTTGATTTCTCTAAAAACAGTATTGCCAAAATTTATTCTACGAGTATTATTGGTGGAGAATCATTAGCCATTATTCCAAGTTATGAAGGAGATTTAGCGGTTTCTGGAGATTATTTAATTGGAGAAGTAGAATCAGACATTTTCACTTCTGTTGGTGAAACTCTAAATCCACTTAAAGCTAAAGTAGAGCGAGTAATTATTGGAGCAGATTCATTGCTTATAGCATTAAACGATGTATTAGATTTGAAATCTAGAGATAGTTTTAAAAGAACTATTAAAGGTTTAGAAACGACTGTAAGAACTATGAATAACACCTTGAGTTCTGTTAATGAAATGATAGACTCTAGTAAGACAAATATTGATATCACACTTCAGAATACTAAGAGAATTACTGCAAATTTTGCAAAAGTTTCAGATACACTAGCAAATGCTAAATTTGGAGAAACCATAAGGTCACTTCAAGCCACCCTAAGCAATGTTAACGGACTACTTTCTGGAATCGAAGAAGGAAAAGGAACATTAGGGAAATTAGCAACAGATGACACGATGTACATCAACTTAACGAATGCATCTAAACAGTTAGAAGAGTTGTTGAAAGAAATGAAATTGAATCCAAAAAGATTTGTTCACTTTTCATTATTTGGTAAAAAGGCAAAACCTTTTGATAAAGAAAATAATAAAAAAGATACCTCTAATAAATAACATTTTAGATCCTTGCTCAGTAATGAGTTCTTAGAATGACTAATAAAATATAATTACATATATGGATTACTTATCGAACATATTCTTTGCACTAGCATTAATCGTTGGAATCGGTTTTTTTGTAATGAATGTCCGTAAACTGATCAGAAATATCCAGCTTGGAAAAAAAGTAGATAGATCAGATAAAAAAGCAGAACGTTGGAAAAACATGGCAAGAATTGCTTTAGGACAATCAAAAATGGTTAGTAGGCCCTTTGCAGGTTTTCTTCATATTATCGTTTATGTCGGGTTTATAATCATCAATATTGAAGTTCTAGAAATTATTATTGATGGATTATTTGGGACCCACAGAGTTTTTCAGCCAATCTTAGGAAATACTATCTACGGATTCTTAATAGCAACTTTCGAGATCTTAGCCTTATTGGTTTTAGTTGCTGTAATTCTATTTTGGTTGCGAAGAAATATAGTTCAGCTCAAAAGATTCATGAGTAAAGAAATGAAAGGTTGGCCTAAAAATGACGGAAATTTAATTCTTTATTTTGAAGTTGTATTGATGTCGTTATTCATCATTATGAATGCTACAGATCACACATTTCAAGAAGCGGGTGTAGGAAATTCAATTAGTCAGTTTGTAGCGCCTTGGTTTTCAGATTTCTCTCTAGAGACACTAGCAACTATTGAACATACAACTTGGTGGGTTCATATTATAGGGATTTTGATTTTTCTAAATTACCTGTATTACTCGAAGCATCTTCACATCTTACTTGCATTTCCAAACACCTATTTTGCAAATCTAAATCCAAAAGGACAATTCAATAATTTGGCATCAGTGACTAGTGAAGTTAAAATGATGATGGACCCAGACGCTGATCCATATGCAATGCCAGAAGAAGGTGCAGAAGATGAAGTTCCAGAAAAATTTGGTGCAAGTGATGTAACCGATTTAAATAGGGTGCAATTGCTAAACGCTTATACATGTACAGAATGTGGGAGGTGTACTTCTGCTTGTCCTGCAAACATCACTGGAAAAGAGTTGTCACCTAGAGCCATTATGATGAAAACTCGTGATCGTTTAGAAGAAGTTGGTAGAAATATCGATAAAAATGGAGGAACATTTAAAGATGACGGAAAACAATTATTAAACGATTATATCACTCCAGAAGAATTATGGGCATGTACTAGTTGTAATGCTTGTGTTGAAGAATGTCCGATAGACATAGATCCATTATCTATTATTATGGATATGAGAAGATATTTGGTCATGGAACAATCTGCAGCACCACAGGAATTGAATATGATGATGACAAATATTGAGAATAACGGCGCTCCATGGCAATATAATCAGCAAGATAGATTAAACTGGAAAGACGAATAAGCGTTCTACAGTTTTAAAATGGAACAATTGTTACATCAATATGTCTTTATAAATGAAATTATTTAGAAACAATAGAAGAGAGTTAATTCAGAAAAAAGGAGTTCTTAAATATCTAGCATACGCGTTCGGTGAGATATTATTAGTCGTTTTTGGTATTTTAATAGCTGTTTATCTAAATAATTGGAATGAAGATAAAAAGGATGCTAAAGAATTACAAAACATTCTTTTAATTGTTCAAAAGGATATAAAAAATGATATTCGAGAAGCCAATGAGGTTGTTTTATTCGAAAAAGGGAAAGAAAAATTATATGACCGCTTTTTTAAAGGAGAATTAACAGCGAAGGATTATATCGAAAGCAGAAGGTTTAGACGTTTAATTTTTGGATTCAAAGAAATCTCATTCGATAAAAGAGGCTTCAAATTATTAAACAATTATAAAAATAATGTAGAGATTTCTAAAGATAGCTTGATTTCAAATATCATAGAATTGTATACAGATAGATTAGAAGAAGTTAATGCAGATGATAAATTAAGAAACCTTGACTTTGAGTTAAACTATAATTATTGGAAAAATCAAGCATGGTGGTCAGACTATATTCGAGAAGTGAAAAGTGATACTTTTATTGAATATGCTCTCCATAGTCAAGATTACAAGAACAGAGTAGCCTCTTGGCATTTTATAACTTTTAAAGCATTTATTCCAGAATTAGAAGAGTTTATAGAAGATGCAGAAAAGATCAACAAACTTATTGAAAGTAGAGAGATCAGAAAGTAATTAGATCAAACTTTAAGAAATAATCGAGAAGTTTATAGAAAATAAATAAAGTATTCATCGAATAAATTGGAACCGATATGAATGTACCAACAATGGCCGAAATGATGGCGCAAGGAAAACAACCAGAAATTTTGTTTTGGGTTGGAGCCGCTGGAAGTTATGACGATAGAGCAAAAAAAATCACAAGAGCTTTTGTGAAAATTTTACACAAAGCCAAGGTAGATTTTGCAGTTTTAGGAACGGAAGAAAGTTCTACCGGAGATGCAGCAAAAAGATCGGGGAACGAGTTTTTGTTTCAAATGCAAGCAATGACAAACATTGAAATACTAAACGCATACGAAGTGAAAACAATTGTTTGTACCGATCCACATTCATTCAATACCTTAAAAAATGAATATCCTGAACTAGGAGGTAAGTATGAAGTATACCATCATACACAATACATTAAAAAACTTGTAGAAGAAGGAAGGTTAGACATTAAAGAATCTTTAAAAGGTAAACAAGTTACGTATCATGATCCTTGTTATTTAGGAAGAGGTAATGGCGTTTATGAATCTCCAAGAGATATCATTAAAAAGTTAGGTGTCAATTTGGTTGAAATGAAGCGAAATAAAAACAGGGCTTTATGTTGTGGTGCTGGAGGAGCGCAAATGTTTAAAGAGTCAGAAAAAGGAGATGTTGAAATTAATATCGTAAGAACAGAAGAAGCCTTAGCTACCAATGCAAAAATTATTGCAACCGGTTGTCCGTATTGTAATACAATGATGACAGATGGTGTAAAATTCCATGAAAAAGAAGATCAAGTTATCGTGAAAGATATCGCTGAATTAATAGCAGAAGCAAATCAACTTTAGATATTTATATGAAAAATTTAATCAAAATTATTTTTGTTTTCACCTTACTTTTCCTAGTTTCTTGTGCTAAAGACAAAAGCAAAAAGCAAGATATTGTTAAGATTGATGTACCAACAGATAGCGTTGTTCAAGTAGAAAAAAAGATTGAAAAGAAAATTCCAGCATTAATATTTACAGTTCAAATAGGTGCTTTTAAAAAGGCGAATACAACGATGAACTCTATTTCAAATATTAAGGTAACACAAGAGGGATCTTTATATAAATATAGTCTAGGGAACTTTTCTAGCTATTCTTTAGCTAGAAAGTATAAAAAATCTCTTTTAGATCAATATCCAGATGCATTTGTGCAGGCCTTAAAAATGAATAAACCAGTTAATATCATAGAAGCGTTAAAGTAATTCTGATAATTATACAATTTTGATAAAAAATTACATCAAAGCAGCTCGATTAAGAACCTTGCCATTATCAATTTCTGGAATTATAGTAGGTAGTATAATAGGGAATCAAGATTATTTTCTAAATTTAAATTCATTAATTACTTATTGTGATTTTGGTTGCCCATCAATCTTACAATCACCAGTTTTTTGGCTAGCCATTCTAACCACTATTGGATTTCAAGTACTTTCTAATTTCGCCAATGATTACGGAGACGGAATTAAAGGAACTGACGCCATCAGAACTGGAGAAGAAAGAATGGTGAGTTCAGGGAAGATTTCTCCCAAGCAAATGAAATCAGCTATGATTATAACTGCTATCCTTACAATCATTCTTGCACTTCTATTAATTTATAGTGCGTTTGGAAAAGATAATTTCGGATATTCAGTATTGTTTTTTCTATTAGGAGTTGCTTCCATAGCCGCAGCCATAAAGTATACAGTTGGTAAGTCAGCTTATGGTTATAGTGGGTTTGGAGATTTTTTTGTTTTTGTGTTTTTCGGATTGTTAAGCGTTTTAGGTAGCTATTTTCTATTTACTAAAGAGATTCATTTTTTGATGCTTTTGCCAGCATTTTCAGTTGGTTTATTAAGTACCGCAGTTTTAAATCTCAATAATATGAGAGATCGTGTGAACGATAAAAATTCGGGCAAAAACACCATCGTTGTTAAAATTGGTAGTCTTGCTGCTAAAAAATATCATTATAGTTTACTAATTCTATCGCTAATTTTTGCGATAATTTATACTTTTGTAACGTATATAAAACCAATTCAATTTTTATTTTTAATCGCATACATACCCTTATTTATTCATCTGGTATTTGTTGTAAAAAATAAAGATGAAAGTCTTTTAGATGGACAATTAAAAGTAGTTGCTCTAAGTACTTTTTTATTTGGCATCCTTTTTGGAATTGCTCAGGTATTATAAATCTTAAATTATCTAAAATGAAAAAGTTATTCTTACTATTATTTGTACTGAGTATCATTATTTCTTGTGGTACTGATACCTCTAATATTAATGAGTTTTCCGATAATGGTTATCTAGAAGAAACAATTGTCACAAATCTTACTGCAAGGAAAATAACACCGCAGAAACTAATTGTGGAAAATGAAGTCAATACTATTGATAAAAAATATATCAAAAATGGAAGAGTTGTTTTTAAAACAGATAGTATTTTAAAAACAAAAAACAGGATTGCTCAATTAGTAAAAGAAAATAAAGGATATATTTCTTCAGAGAACTCTTCAAAAAATTATGAAAGAATTAATCAATATCTCACGTTAAGAATTCCTGCTGAAAATTTTGATACTTTCTTACAAGAATTATCTAAAGGAGTAAATGAGTTTGATTCTAAAGAGATTACCGTTTCTGATGTAACCGAGCAATTTTTTGATTTACAATCTCGATTAAAGAATAAAAAACAACTAGAAAAAAGATACCTTCAAATTTTAAGTAAAGCAAGAAGCGTTAAAGAGATTCTAGATGTTGAAAGAGAAATAGGAAAATTGAGAGAAGATATTGAGTCTACTGAAGGAAGATTGAAATATTTAAGCAGTCAAATTTCCCTTTCTACATTAACAATTACATTTTATAAGGAAATACAAGACAAGACAGAAAAAACGAATAGATTTGTAGCAGCATTTAATGAAGGTATACAAGCAATAAAAACCTTTGGAATATTTCTTGTTTCAATCTGGCCTTTTGCTATTTTAATATCCATTGTTTACCTTGTTGTCAGAAGAAAGTTTAAAAAAAGAAGTTCATAATTTAAGAAAATGAAAACAGTAAAAATTATCATGACATTTTTAATTATTCTGACCGTACTATTTTTTGGTACAGGTTTAGTAGTTAAAGACAGTAGCTATTCATCTATAATCATCATCAATAAACCTTTAGAAGAAACGTTTAAAATGTTTAATGATACTACAACGATTACTAAATGGAACCCAGAGTATACTTCTATAGAAGTTGTAGATAATAAGTCTGGTATCACAGGAAGCGTTTATAATATAATGATTAAACACAATGAAGAAACAGTTATTGTTAAAGAGAAAGTGTTGGCATACGTTAAAAATGAAAAAGTAACCTTGCTTTTTGATAGAGAAGGAGTTATGGAAAGAGATGATTATACTTTTACAAGTGATGGTTCGAGTACGATTATTACTTTAAATGCTAGTTATCATGCAAAGAGCTATATTCTAGGATGTGTTTTACCTTATTTCGAATCTAGTTTCAAAGAAATTGATGAAGTAGCTTTAGCTAACTTTAAAACTTTTGCAGAAAAAGCTGCATTTTGATTTCTGCCAATTATCATAAATATGTACTTGATTTTAAAATTCCAAGCGGAACTTCAAGGGGTGTTTTAAAAACCAAAGAAACTTGGTTTTTAATTCTTGAGAATAACGGAAAGAAAGGAGTAGGAGAATGTGGTCTTTTTAGAGGATTAAGTATTGATGATAGGTCAGATTATGAAAAAAAACTACAATGGGTTTGTCAAAATATCAATTTAGGATTAGAATTGCTATTAGTTGAAACTTACGAGTTTCCTAGCATCCAAATAGGATTAGAACAAGCTTTTTTATCTTTAAAAGCAACTTCTCCTTTTGAATTGTTTCCATCAAATTTTACAGAATCTAAAGAAGGAGTTAAGATTAATGGTCTTATTTGGATGGGTGATAAGCAGTTCATGAAAGATCAAATAAAAGAGAAAATTCAATATGGATTTCAATGTATCAAAATGAAAATTGGTGCGATCGATTTTCAAACAGAAATAGAACTATTGAAATCCATCAGAAAAGAGTTTTCTATCAATGATATTGAAGTACGGGTAGATGCAAACGGAGCTTTTAATCCTACTGAAGCATTAGAAAAATTAAAAATATTATCTACCTACGATTTACATTCTATAGAACAACCCATCAAACAATATCAATATGAGCAAATGGCTGCTTTGTGTGAAAAATCACCTTTACCCATTGCATTAGACGAAGAATTAATCGGTGTTTTTGATAGATCAAAAAAAGAAGATATTCTAGAAACAATAAAGCCTCAATACATCATTTTAAAGCCCAGTTTAGTTGGTGGATTTAAAGGAAGTGAAGAGTGGATTGATATCGCTAAAAATCAAAATATTGGTTGGTGGATTACAAGTGCATTGGAAAGCAATGTGGGTTTAAATGCCATCGCACAATGGACGTCTACTTTAGAAAGTAACATGCCTCAAGGTTTAGGAACTGGAAGTTTGTTTACCAATAATTTTGAAAGTCCGTTAGAAGTTGAAAAAGGATATTTACATTACAATAGAAGCAAAAACTGGAATTTTAATTTGATGTAACATGAATTATTTACAAACTGGTTATAAAGGAAGAAATGATGGATGGATGTATGTTATTATGTTTTTCGTCATTTTATTTGGAAGTTTTATAGGTCAGATTCCACTTTACTTAAAAGCTGTTTTTACAACTGATGGAGATTTAGAAAAATTAATTAAAAGTGGAAAAAACGCCTATGCAGACTTAGGAATAGACTCTAGTTTGTACCTATTCTTAATTCTACTTTCATTTATAGTCCCGCTAATTTTATTCATTGTAGCCCTTAAGGCACTACACAAGAAAAAACTTATATGGGTAGTGACTTCCAGAAAAAAAATTGATTGGAAGCGATTCTTTTTTGGAGTTTTAATTTGGGGAATAGCTTCTGCTCTATTTTTAGGATCTGATATTATTTTATCTCCAGAAAAGTATGTTTGGAATTTTAAACCTGTACCATTTTTTACACTATGTTTGGTAGCTATTTTATTTCTACCCTTGCAAACAAGCCTAGAAGAATTATTATTTAGAGGGTATTATATGCAAGGATTGGCTTTATGGATTAAAAATAAATGGGCCCCTTTGTTAATTATGTCAATCGTTTTTGGATTGTTACATATGTCTAATCCTGAAGTTGAAAAAATAGGATATTCTATCTTGATTTTATATGTAGGAACAGGGTTATTCTTCGGAATCTTAACTTTAATGGATGAAGGAACAGAGTTAGCCATGGGGATGCATGCTATTAATAATATACTAGCGGCAATATTTGTAACAACAGATTGGATGGTTTTTCAAACCGATGCCTTATATGTAGATATCTCAGAGCCAATTATTGGAATTGAAATGTTTTTACCTTTTGTTATTTTATTTCCCTTGGTGTTTTTCATTTGTTCAAAAAAATATGGATGGACAAATTGGAAAGATAAAATCTTTGGGAACCTAGAAAAACCAACTTTGATTGAAAACGAATAGTTCCCATATCAGCTTTCAGTTAAACGGAACACAGTTTTCTAGTTCAGAAGAAATGATTTCGTTTACCGCATCTATTTCAAAAGAGTTGTCAGCTTTTTTAAAAGAATGGTTTTCTGATGAAGATTTTATCCTAGTGAATACCTCTGGTTCTACAGGAAAACCAAAACCTATTGAGCTTAGAAAAGAACACATGTTAAATTCTGCTTTGGCTACTGGAGATTTTTTTAAGTTACCAGAAAAAACAACTGCTTTATGTTGCTTGCCAATTGCCTTCATCGCCGGAAAAATGATGCTGATACGAGCATTAACTCTTGGTTGGCATTTAGATCTCGTTCAGCCTAGTTCTAGTCCTTTAGAAACAATAGATAAAGAGTATGATTTTACTGCAATGGTTCCTTTGCAGGTAGCAAATTCTCTTAATAAATTACATCTAGTTGATGCATTAATTATTGGTGGAGGCGTTGTTTCTCAAGAATTAGAAACAGCTATTCAAAAACTTTCTACCAAGGTTTTTGCAACCTACGGAATGACTGAAACCATCACTCATATTGCTGTACGAAAATTGAATCATAAAGCTGATAGCTCTTCGAACGAATTTGATAGGTCTGCGTTAAATTATAAACTGTTACCCAATGTTACTATTGATCAAGATGATAGAAATTGCCTGGTTATAAATGCATCAAAAGTTACATCAGAAATCATTGTAACAAATGATGTTGTCGAAATTATATCAGAAAATGAATTCATTTGGAAGGGTCGCTTTGATCATGTGATTAACTCTGGAGGAATCAAATTACATCCAGAAGAAATTGAAAAAAAATTATCTTCAAAATTTAATACTCGCTTTTTTGTAGCTGGAATTCCAGATGAAAAGTTAGGTGAAAAATTAGTGTTATTGATTGAAGGAGAGAGCACTCCTGTTATTTCTGATGTAGTGAGAAATCTTTCTGATAGGGTATCAAAATTTGAACTTCCAAAAGAAATTTTCTACGTTTCTGATTTTATAGAAACGGACACAGGTAAAATTCAAAGACAGGAAACTTTAAATAAAGCTCTCACTAATTTATAATTATACTTCACTTCGTTTTTAGTCACCTTCCCTAATTCTAAGTTTTTAACTCAATTGTTAGTCCCTAGATTTACTATGAATCTAAAACTAACAAATATGTCAAAGAAAAATTTAATCGTATTTATGTTGTTGATAACAACATTCTTACAAGCGCAAGAGAAAAACATTAAAACTCAATCTGTAGTTATTGATGATTTAATCTCCTTTGTAATTGAAAACTATAAAACAAAACAAAAGACAGAACAAACTAAGAATATTATTTTTCTAGTTCAATTTAATAACGACTTATCACAGGAGCAAAAAATCATTTTAAAACAATCTTTAAAATTGATTTCATCAAGGTTAACCGAAGACGATAAAATATCAATACTTACCTATTCTGGTGTAAATGGTGTTGTTCTAAAGCAGACCAACCCAACAAAGATTAAAAAGGTATTGAGTTCCATTATTGATTTTAACCAAAGCATTAAAGAAATGCACAAAGACGGAATCGGTTTTGCATATAAATATGCAAATGATAACTTTGATGAAGACTCTATAAACTCCATCCTAATGGTTAGGAACTCTAACCCATCGGCAATATCTTCAAATCAAACGCAACCAAAAAAGAAAAGAAATAATTTAATTTTACTGACAGCAATAAGTTTGTTGCCAGAGATGTTGTCAGTAATTAAAAATTAAACGAATGAATATTAAAACTTAAAAAGCCTCCAAATCGGGAGGCTTTTTAATATTATAATTCCATAGAATGATAGACATTTTGGACGTCATCATCTTCTTCTAATCGATCCAATAACTTCTCAACATCTGCTTGTTGTTCTTCGTTTAGTTTAGCTGTCGTCGTTGGGATTCTTTCAAATCCAGAAGAAATAATTTCTACATTTTCTTGTTCAAAGAAAGATTGAATCGCTCCAAATTGTTCAAACGGAGCATAAATAACAATCCCTTCTTCATCATCAAATACTTCCTCTACATCAAAGTCAATTAACTCTAACTCTAATTCTTCCATATCAATAGAAATATCTTCTTTCTTTACGGTAAAATTACAGGTATGGTCAAACATAAAAACGACAGACCCTGAGGTTCCAAAATTCCCATCACACTTATTAAAAATAGCTCTTACATTGGCCACCGTTCTGTTGTTATTGTCAGTGGCAGTTTCAATTAAAACAGCAATTCCGTGTGGTGCGTATCCTTCAAATAATACTTCTTTAAAGTTGGCAGTGTCTTTATCTGTAGCTTTTTTTATAGCGCGTTCTACATTCTCTTTCGGCATATTTGCCGCTTTGGCATTCTGCATAACAGCTCTTAATCTTGAGTTAGATTCAGGATTTGCTCCGCCTTCTTTAACAGCCATCACAATATCCTTTCCAATTCTTGTAAACGTTTTAGCCATTGCCGACCAACGTTTCATCTTACGTGCTTTTCGAAATTCGAATGCTCTACCCATGCGTTATGATTTAATAAATGCTTAAAAATTACTGTTGAACAAATGTAAAAAATTGAAAAGGGTTTTACAATTTTAATTCAATTGATTAGGAATCAATTTAACAAAGCAAACGATTGCTTGGCAATTTCAATTTCTTCATTGGTTGGAATGACAAGAATTTTCACGAAAGAATTTTCATCTTGAATCTCTCGCAACTCTTTTGATCGAATGTTATTTTTGTTGACATCTATCTTAATGCCTAAATAATCTAAGTTTTTACACACCATGTTCCGAATAGTTTTTGAGTTTTCTCCAATTCCAGCGGTAAATACAATAGCGTCTAGTCCATTTAAAATAGCAGCATAAGAGCCTATAAATTTTTTGATTCGGTATGCCGTTAATTTCAGCGCATTGATGCAATCTTGATTTCCTTGTTGCGCTGCTTTCTCAATTTCACGTAAGTCAGAAAAACCTGTGAGTCCTTTTAGTCCAGATTCTTTTTGTAACATAGTGTAAATCTTTTCCATACTCATATGTAAGGCTCTGTGCATATAAAAAAGAGCGGAAGGATCTATATCTCCAGAACGAGTTCCCATCACTAAGCCATTCATCGGTCCAAAACCTAATGAAGTATCAATGCATTTGCCGTCTTTAATAGCAGACATACTACATCCATTTCCTAAATGAATAGTTATAATATTGCTTGTCGATTTTTGTAAATAGTCAATTGCTTTTTCCGAAACATATTTATGACTTGTTCCATGAAATCCGTACACTCTAATTTTTGACTCTTTCAAGAATTTTTGAGGAATGGCATATTGATACGCTTCTCGTGGCATACTTTGATGAAAAGCAGTATCAAAAACAGCAATTTGTTTTGCTGAAGAAAAAACAGATGTTGAAATTTCAATTCCAATTAAATTAGCTGGATTATGAAGTGGCGCTAAATCTGATAATGCTTTTATTTTTTCTTTTATAGTATTGGTGATCACTACCGTTTTTGTAAACTGACTCCCGCCATGAACTACTCTATGTCCAACGGCATCAATTTCTTGAACATTAGAAATTACGCCTATGTTTTTATCCATTAAAGTAGTTGCAATCTTTTTCATTCCGTCTTCATGATGTAGAATCGGAAGAACTTCTTGGTATTTTTCATCACCTTTTTCATGATTGAAAATGGCATCTTTAAAACCAATCCTTTCTATTAACCCGACGCATTTTACAACACCAGAAGGCATATCAATCAATTGATATTTGATAGAAGAAGAACCAGCATTAATGACAAGAATATTCATGTTTATTTCTGTTCAGCCTGAATAGCGGTTAATAAAACGGTGTTAAAAATATCGTCTACAGTACAGCCTCTACTTAAATCATTCACAGGCTTGTTTAAACCCTGTAGCATAGGACCAATGGCTAATGCTCCAGTTTCTCTTTGAATGGCTTTATAGGTATTATTTCCTGTATTTAGATCAGGAAAAATTAACACAGAAGCTTGTCCCGCTACTTCCGAATTTGGAAGTTTGGTTTTAGCAACAGAGATATCTACTGCTGCATCGTATTGAATAGGGCCTTCAATTTTAAAATCTTTACGTTTTTGTTTGACTATTTCAGTGGCTTTTCTAACTTTTTCAACTTCTTCTCCTTTTCCAGAATCTCCAGAAGAATAGGACAACATGGCTATTTTTGCTTTAATACCAAAAGCTTCTGAGGATAGTGCAGATGAAATTGCAATTTCTGCTAGTTGTTCTGCATTCGGATTTGGATTAACGGCGCAATCTCCCATGACGGAAACACGATCTGAAAGACACATGAAAAACACGGAAGAAACAATAGAAACTCCAGGTTTTGTCTTTATTAATTGTAAGGCCGGTTTAATGGTATGTTGCGTGGTATGAATTGCTCCAGAAACCATTCCGTCTGCCAAACCATTTAAGATCATTAAAGTTCCATAATATGAAATGTCTTTTACCAAATCTGCTGCTGTAGTTTCAGTCATTCCTTTATGTTTCCTGGCTTCAAAAAGTGTTGCTGCAAAATCATCATTATGAATAGAATTTTCGGGATTTAAAATATTAATTTTATTAAAGTCCATTGATAATCCTAGTTGATTACATTTTTGCTTGATGGTTTCTTTGTTGCCCAACAATGTTAAGTCTACAATATCTATAAGTTGTAATCGGTAGGCAGCTTTTATAATTCTTTCTTCTTCCCCTTCTGGCAATACAATGTGTTTTCTATGTTGTTTTGCTTTTTGCAACATATTATATTGAAACATTTTTGGTGTAATCTTATCCGTCAAATACGATGTTAAAGAGGTCGCTAACTGTTCAGAATTCACATGAGTATCAAAAATATCTAAGGCTAATAAAATCTTCTTATGATTGGTCGCATATATTTTTGATTTAACAGCACCTACTTGATTGGCAACACCAAAGGTGTTTCCTTCAACAGAAATAATTGGAACTGTAGACTGGACCCCTTCAATTAGTTTTAAGA
>TARA_R110000787_G_scaffold283264_1_pt1 | contig 17803 bp, 14 predicted proteins | sample TARA_R110000787 | Tara Oceans TARA_R110000787 (sample SAMEA4397920) | marine metagenome | biome: Polar Biome; feature: [DCM] deep chlorophyll maximum layer (ENVO:01000326); material: water (ENVO:00002006), including particulate matter (ENVO:01000060) such as... | depth 35 m
AATCCTGCGCTACGGCACCAAGTCACATGAATTTTCCGGGCTAGAGAAGGCCAACAAGCAGATTGAGAAGCTGACCAAAGACCTAGCTGATGCGAACACCAAGGCGTCAGAGGCCACCAAGTCCTTTCATTCATACAAAGCCGACAACGAGATTAGCAATCTGCTGATCGCGCACAAAGTCCAGCCAGACGACGCGCCTATGGTAACTGCCTACTTGAAGAGCCTCAGGACACTAGATGACGATGGTGCTTCCTCCTTTGACGGCAAGACAGGTCAAGAGTTTGCGGAGGCATATTTCGCAGGCGCAGGCAAGCGATACACCAGCGCACCAGATAACAGCGGCGGCGGTTCTACTGGCTTTGACGGCACTAAACCACCCCGCATGACAGCAGAGAATTGGAACTGGACTGAGTTCGCCAAAATCCAACTTGAGAACCCCGCAGAGGCAAGAGAAATCGCAGAGAAGGCGGGCAAGAAAATCGGCTGAACCTCGTTCACATGAGGCAGTCTAGATGACATGAATAAATACTGGGCGACAGGAAAACAGTTGTCGCCCGGTTCCACTGTTGGGCCGGAAAACCCAATAAGTGGAGACAACACACATGGCATTTACTCGCAATGAGGTATTGACACTAGAAGACTTCATCAAGCTGCCGACCAGCACTGTCTGGGGCGCAATTGATGAAGCCTACAACGCTGGCACAAACCCATTCCGCACCGCTGGCGTTCTGACCAGTTCCCCTTTGATTTCCCGCTCTCTGACCGATGGCGAAGGTATCCGCACTGAAGTTCAGGCGTGGAACGACATCGAGTATGTTGAAAGCAACATCTCCAATGATGACCCTAACGACCACGCTACTCCACTGAAGATGGACACCAAGCTGTGGAGCGCAGTTCGCGCACACCGCAACATGGGCGTTTCCGGTATGAACCTCGTTCAGGACTTCACCGCAACTGACCCACTCGCGGCCCTTTCGGCCCGCGTAGCGAACTACAAGAACAACGACGAAGTTACCCAGTTCTTCGCAGTGCTTGATGGTCTGATTGCTGGTGATGCTGTGGCCAAGGATTTCACTTTTGAGATGGACACTGACTTTGACATCAAGAATGTCCTCCGTGCGCTACAGGCCAAGAAGGGTGACAATGCTGGCATCATCAAAACCATCGGCTTCAACTCCGAGCGCTATCTCGACCTACAGCTTCTGAACCTCGTTGATAAGAACACGACTGATACCGGCGTGGTCATCCCTTCGGTAGCGGGCCTTAACATCGTCGTTGATGACCGCTTCGGCAGCCGCATCGTCGGTCTAGGCGACAACTTGTTCCACGTTGGTAATGCTCCACAGTCGCGCAAGAGCGTTGCTGTAGAAGCAGACGAGAGCGCAGGTAACGGTTCGGGTCAGGAAACCATCTGGTTCCGTTGGAAGAACATCATTCATCCAATGGGCTTCAACTACTCCGGCACCTTCGTTGCCAAGGGTGGCCCTTCGTTCGCTGAACTGAGGGAAGCAGACGCTTATACCCCTGCGACCGATCCTAAGAAGATCCCGCTCGTGGTCATCAAGCCAGCAGTCGTTTAACTTCTCACACGGGACGGCCCTAGCGCTTCTTAATAGCTGCGCTGGGGCTTTCCCATGATGTCTCGATAAGTATCTGACGAAACAGTCGAGGTATCCAATGGCCATTACCCTTTTACAGATTAACGCGGTCCTGACCGCTCGTGGCAAGGATGCTGTTGAGGCATCGCAGCTTCACGAAGCCTTGGACTATGCCCTTGGTGTCTATGGCATCCCGTCAACGATCTTGAATGCCGACGAGCCATCAGAACGCCTGATCCTTGGCATCGCGCTGCTCGCAGCACAGGCACCCTTCCCTATCGCCGTGACCGCCGCGCTGACCAGCAGCGAGATTAAAGCCGCGTCCGGCGCGAGCGTGAAGAAGGAATTTGCCGACAGTCCGGCTGATCCATACCCCGTCATTTCCGGCCTCTTAGCCCCATTCAGCGCCAGCGCGCAGCCAAGGGGCATCTCGTTCGGAATTAGTGGACGATGACGTTCTACCAGAACCTGAGGGCCGCTGTAGGGCCGGGTAGCGAGATTGAGGCGACCTTTGGTGTCCCCGCGATCCTGACACGCACGATTGGCGGCATCAAAGACCCTGATACCGGCAAAGTGTCGAGCAAGACGGTCACTCCACATAATGTGAATGTCGCCAAACGCACCGTGAAGATCACCGTTGACGGTGGCGGCAAAGTGGAAGCGACCGCGTTCGATATGTGGTTCGAACCCCTGCCCGGCGATGTCATCACGCTCGCGGGCAAATCATATCGCATCGGTTCGGTTGAAGCCGACGAACCTGATGGCATCCCGATTGGCTGGCTCGCTGTAGTGGGGTCAGGATCATGAAGATAGATTTCAGTGACCTGCTCGATGGATTGGAAGAGGACATTGCTCTGACGGAACAGCAGCTTCTCGAATATGTACAGAAAACCACACTCGACGCACAACGCGACCTCATTCTAGCAACACCTGTCAAAGACGGCACTGCTCGCCGTGGATGGGTATCCACTACACCCACGAAGCCATACGAACCCGGCATAGTCGAGAACAATGTCGAATATATCGGTCGGCTTAATGACGGCTCTAGTCGCCAATCACCTGCGAATTTCGTGGAGAATGTCTGTGAAAGATACAACAGCACAAAGGACTAACCCATGCTCAATGACGACCGCGTAGCACTCAACAGGAAGATGCGCCTGTCACTCGCAGCATCGGCTCCTGACCTCACCTTCTACATCTCAGATGACGACTATGAAATTGATGAAAACTCTATGTCAGCCGTTTTCGCATTCAACCCAGATACCACGACTATCGCGTCCATCGGCCAGACAACCCGCTGGAAGCAAATGGGCATCGCCACACTTCAGATCAATCAGCCCAAAAGCCTCGTCATTCAAGCCGACGAATTGAACGCATGGGACATAGCCGATCTAGGCATGACCGCATTCAAGGGCTGGCGTAGCGATGACCTCCTAACAGAGGTTTACGAGTTCCATCACCAGCGCGTCCCAGATGACAAATATCTACGAATTAATCTGCTGATCTACTGGCGTTCAAACAGGCCTTAAAATCACGTCCAAAACACCTCTCAGCACTCCTCACGGTAAATATCAGCAGAGGGGCCATCGCAGCCTCCTGAGAAAACCAATTTGGAGAAACGCTGATGGCATTTATCAATTCCAATTCCGTTAAGACAACTATCGTCAAGGAAGTGGTCGAAGGAACGGTTCCTACAACTGGCAACCGTCTAGAACTTCCACGCAAGCAGGGTTCTGCTCTGCCAAGCGTCAATGGCGGCGAGGTCACATCTGACACAATCCGCCCTGGCCTAAACGCTAATGGCTCCCGTCGCGGCAATCAGTCCGTAAGTGTTCCAATCGAACTAAACGCAATCACGGCAGACTGTGTTGACCTTCTGCTTGAAAGCGCACTTGGAGGCACCTTTGATACCGATGTCCTAAAAGCAGGTTCCGTTGGTCCGACTTTCAGCCACATCACTGAACTGACATCAACCGAGTTTTTGATCACCAGTGGTATCGCGATCACTGACTTCACGCTGACTGCTGAAGCTGCTGGCGCGGTCACAATGTCGTTCAGCGCAACCGGACAGAAGCAGGTTAAGGCAGCTACCGTTGCTGGCACGTTGACTAACGTATCCGTTCCAGACACAGCCTATGAATATCAGGGCGCAGAAGTCCTCAACGTCACTGCCGCTGGTTCGACCGCACTCAACTATAGCAATCTGGCTATGAACATCGCTGCGCCTAAGAACCCTCGCAATGTGCTTTCGAGCAACACGCCAAAGGGTATGACGGCTTCGGGCCTACGCGCCAGCACTCTAACCCTGACCGTCTACCGCGAAACTGGTGTTGATTATGCGGCTCTCTTCAATGGCGAAATTCAGCCTTTCTCGTTCGAACTGGGTCTTCCAACATATGGCCGCAAGTTCACGCTCCACGGTAACGCTTCTGTTCCTCAAGACGACACACAGGATGACATGATGATTACGATCACTGTCACTGGCGCTTATGTGACTTCGGAAGCAACCTCGCTCAAGATCGAGAAGCTCTAAGCTCTGTAGTTCTCCTTCATCAACGGCAGAGCGGTTGGGCAGTCTCGGAAACGGGACTGCTCAATCATGTCTGCTGAATAAATACTGGACCGATGAATGAGGAGAACAACAATATGACAATCACATTTCCAAAGCGCTTTGACGAGAACGAAGCAAAGAAGGGCGTCTGGTTCGACGTTTACGACGAGCATGACAACTTCTACGGCTCCTATCTGTGCCGCCTCTATGACAATCATAACCCAATCACAAAGATGCTGGTTGAGAAGTATAACCGCGTCCACCGCAAGGCATTGAGTGGCAAGGAAGTCAGCGAAGATGAACGCGGCGCGCATTTCCTTGTTCACACCATTCTGATGGATTGGAAGTTGAAGGATGACGCTGGCAAGGCAGTCGCTTATTCGCCAGAAAAGGCCGTCGAGGTTCTAGGCACTACTGACGCTCAGTTCGTTGTCGAGTTCCTATTCAAGTGCGCGAAGAACACGGCCAACTTCCGTGGTGCTGATGACGCAGAAGCTGCTCAGGGTGAAGTAGCAAAAAACTAACAGAGTTCCTGTCTTGGTATCTCAAGGGTGGCGAGCGTCTCATTATCGACGCCGCTGCCCAGCCCAATAACACGTTCTTCCAGAACCAGTTAGAGATGGCACCCAAGCAGGAACATGACCTCTACTGGGATGCTTTCTGGGAACTTCACACCGAGCGCAATTTCGGAATGGGCTTTGGTCCTATCCCAGTGAGCATGATGTGGGCTTACACAAAGTCCTATGAGATGTGTCCCATAGAGAGCCGCGCATTCGTCTATATCATGCGCGCACTGGATAACACCTTCTTGTCACATCAGAACGCATCAAAGAGCAAGTCTGCGAAGAAGTAGAGCCGCAGACTTGCCCCTGCCTCATGTCCAAACCCCGTTAAATAACGGAGCGATGACCATCAGTGAGGCGAAATAATATAAGTGGAAACAGCTAGAACAATTCGTGTCACTATCGACAACTCAGACGCAAAGCGAGGTGCGGCTGAACTTCGTAATGAACTGAAAAGTCTCAGTGGTCAGGCTAGTTCCACTGCTCGCGGCCAGAGCGATCTAACCCGCGCAGCGAACGACAACACCCGCGCATTCAATCAAACTGCCCGTGCCGCCAATGAGAGCGGTCGAGCAATGAACACCCTCAACACCGCAATCAAGGGCTTTGTGGCTCTAGGCACGGCCAAGGTCATTATCGGGCTGGCTGATAGCTTCACGCGCTTTACCAACTCCCTCCGCGTTGCTGGTGTAGAAGGTGACAATCAACGTCTCGTCATCGACAAGCTATTCGCGTCCGCACAGAAATACGGTGTCCAGCTTGAAGCCATGAGCGCCCTCTATGGCAAAGCGTCACAGGCTCAGAAAAGCCTCAACGCCAGCCAAGGCGATCTTCTCAAGTTCAGCAACGGTGTCGCGGCAGCGCTCAAGGTCCAAGGTGGAACGGTCGAAAGCGCAGCAGGCGCTCTTCACCAGCTTGGTCAGGCCATCACGGGCAATAAAATCCAAGCGGAAGAATATAACTCCATCCTTGATGGCGCTTATCCCATTCTACAGGCGGTCGCCGCTGGATCGGACAAATATAAGGGCAGCGTCGCCGCTCTGACCAAAGAGGTCAAAGCTGGAAACGTCACTTCCAAGCAATTCTTCGAGGATTTCCTAAAGGGTAGCGCCTCGCTTGAGGAGCGCGCTGCCAAGTCCAACTTCACTGTCGCGGCTTCGTGGCAAGTTCTCACCAATGCGGTGACGAAATATCTGGGTGAAGCCGATCAGGCGAATGTCGTATCCGGCACGCTCGGCGGCGCTATTCGCGGCCTTGGCGATAATCTCGGCACCATCGTGCCAATCGTCACCAGCCTCGGCCTGGCGCTCGGTGTGGGCTTTGTTGCTCGTGCTGTCGCTGCCAGCGTAGCTGCTACCGGCGCTGCCACGACCATGGGCGCAATGGCCGTCGCTGCTCGTGGTGCTGGTGCGGCCCTGATGGGCGCATTTGGTGGCCCGATCGGTATGGCAATTACCGGCGTGAGTTTGTTGCTCGTCGGCCTGTTCAACGACAGCCAGAGCGCAACAGCAGCCTTTGAAGCCAATGCCATCGCTGCCGACAAATTCGGCGTGAAGCTGAGTGATGTATCCAAGGCAGCAGCTTCGGCATCGACGGAAACACGAGGCGTCGGCACGGGTGCCGCTGGTGCTGAACCGGCAATCTGGTCGTTCGCCAATGCGTCGGGCAATCTAACCAAACAGCTATGGGAACAGGCAAAGGCTGCTCGTGCTGCCCGTGTGGAATTACTGGGCAAGCAATTAGCTGATGCCAACGGACGCATCGCAACGGGTCAGGACGCCACTTGGGAAGGCTCCCGCCGAAATAGCCGCGCATCGTGGGATGCCCTCAAGCAGGGCGATGTCATGGAAGGCGTTTCGCTGGGATGGAAGAGCGTCAAGTCTGATGCCCGCTATGCTCTATCGGGTGGTCGCACTGATCGAGAAGGCCGCGCACTGGTCGCTGATAGCGGCAAGGTCGCTGGTGCGATCCAGAAGCAGATAGACGCCCTCAACAATAGCCCAATCGGCAAATCGGATCTTCCCGGCGGTGGTGGCGCTGTTGCCTCCCCTGCTGGTGGCAAGAAAGATGGCGGCGGAAAATCGAGCGCAGCCACGGAGGCAGAGCGAAAAGCGAAGGCTCAGGCAGAGTTCTGGAAGGGACTGGAGAAGGAAGTTGAGCTTTCGGCTGTCACGACCCAGCAGGCCGAAGTCCGCCGCAAGGAAATGGAGATTGAGGCTCTAACGGGCAAGAAGATCGCTGACATCGACGCAGAGCGCGTGAAGGCGGGTCAGAAGACTGTAGCCAACTTGGTTCAGCAGAACGACATCAACGCATATGTCGCACAGGCCAATGAACAGCATCGCTTGAAGATGCTCGATCTGACCGACGAGCAGACACTTCTAGACCTCAAGCGCAACGGCGCAACTGAGGAACAGATTGCGATTGAAAAGACTGCTCTCGACTTCGCCAACAGCGTCAAGAAGGCCAATCTGGCTATTGATGAGGCGACACTCAAGACACTCACAGATCAGGTCCGAGAGGAAGCAAAGCGCAGCGGAGAGATTGCCAAACAGAATAAGCTGATGGCCGATGGTGAAGCGGCTGCTTTGAAATACTCCACGAGTTATGCGGCATCACAACAGGCAAAGGTCTTTGCTGATGAGCGCGCAGGACTTGTAGCGAAATATAATGGTGGTCAAAACGCGGGGTTCAGCAAGGAGCAGTTCGACAAAGCGATCAAGGGTCTGGATCAAGCAATCGGTGATGCCGCTTTAGAGAGCAGTCATCGAATGGCCGACCTTTGGGGTCAAACGATTGAGGACTTGGGCTATCAGATTGGTGGCACTTTCGGCAAAGCATTCAGCAAAGTCGGAAAGATGGTCCAGCAGTTAGTTGCTGGCGCGCAAGGCAACTTGGGTCAGGCTGGCATCTTTGGTCAGGTTGCGTCACTCTTCGGCAAAGACGCCACTGATGGCTTCAAGGAAGCAAGCCAAGGGCTGCTCAACGGCTTTGGCGACATATTTGGCAAAGACACCGGTATATTCGCAAAATCGCTGGGCAAGACGCTCGGCAAATTAGGCGCTGGTAGTCAGCTTGGCGGCATGGCCGGTAGCGCGCTCTCGATGCTGGGTGTCAAAGGATCAAAGACGGGCGCGAGCATCGGCGGTGCTTTAGGCGCACTTACTCCGTTCGGGCCACTCGGTAGCATCGTGGGCGGTGCGCTGGGCAGCGTCTTGGGCGGAATGCTGAAAAAGACCAAGTATGGCACGGCGTCCATTAGCCAGCTTGCCGGTGGCGAACTTGGTGTGGGTAGCCTCAAGGGCAACAGCACATCAAGGAAGGATAATGCCAGCGGCGCAGCCGGTTCGGTCATCAGCGGCCTACAGAGCATCGCAGCAGAATTGGGCGCTACGCTCACCGGCTCCCCTTCCGTGTCGATCGGCATGTATAAGAAGGACTGGCGCGTCAGTGACACAGGACGCACCGGCAAGCTGAAAGGCAAATATAGCGACGTAACCGACTTCGGCGATGACGCTGAGGCGGCAATCGCATATGCCATTCAGGTCGCGCTACAGGATGGCATCCTGACTGGCATCAGTGAATTCTCGAAGATGGTCATTAGTGCCAATGGCGATGAAAAGGCTTTGAGCCTCGCAAAGTCCTACGAGAGCATCCTAGACAGTCTCGCTAAGTTCAACAACCCGATCAAGGGCGCAGTCGATGAAGCTGTAAAAGACATCGACACTCTAACTGAGCAGATGAAAGCCGCTGGTGCTTCGGCAGCAGACTTGGCGAATGTCGAGCAGTATCGCAGCATCAAGTTGAAAGAGATATTGGACGACCAGTTATCCGGCTTCAAAGATACGATGGAGCAGCTTAACGGCAGCGCCAGTGGCAAGTCGCCGTTTGCTCTGCTTCAAGAAGATATGAAGGAACTGGACGCGTTCAGGTCCACAATAGCCAGCGGCGGCAGCGTCGATAGCAATGAGTTTAACAGCCTCGTTCAGACGATCATGGGCGAACTAGGCGATGTCTATGGCTCGAACACGAAGCAGTATCAGGATATATTCGCGGACCTGAAAACTCTCACAGAAGCCGCGATGGGCAATGTCACGACCGAGTTCAACAAAGCCAGTGGCGCAGAAGGCACCACGGCAGCGGTTGAGACGCAAACAGCAGCAATCGAAACCCAGACACAGGCGATCAACACAAGCAATCAGTATCTAGAGATCATCGCAAAAGCGCTGACTGGTAGCCGTCAAATCACCCAGACCCTAACCGGACAAAACGGCGTCCTGCTTAATGCGAACTGACGTAAATAAAACATAACAGGAGAACCCAATGTCAGTCCAGAATACAGATCATGCGTTGTTCGTCTTACAGGAATATCGCAAAGCCATCGCAACCAATGGCAGCGTTCTCGCGCTCAATGATGGTGCGGGTCATATCGACATCAGCACTTCGCTCAATGAGGCAGCAGCGGAAGCGCTTGCGGATAAGATACTCGCAGAAAATGAGCATCCACGCCTCTTTGAGCATCAGATTGAGGGTTTGCTCTGGCTGGACTTCTTCATTGGTGGCCCTCCTCAATGGCAAGTCGTCGCAGACCATGATGCGGTCGATGAACCCATGAAGGGCATCAGCACATCAATCGACTTCAACGAGGGCATCTCGACCGTGGAGGTGCGAGGATAATGATCGACAAAGGCACAGTTTTCGTCCTGCCCAAGAGCGTGTCTATCGCACCCAGCAGCACGGCCACCGCTACGAGCGCGTCTAACATGCTACATGACGAGAAGGCGCTTGTATGGCGCTCCACGGGGCTGACAGGGGTAAATCTCGTGCTGTCTCAGACCGGCGCGTGGGATACGATTGCGCTTGTGGGAACGAACTTGCGCGCAACCGATACCATCCGCGTTCGTGCTGGTGCGAACATGACCGAATTAGTGAATAATCCTCCGCTAGACGAAATCATTCCTGCTTATTCGGGTGTCGCAAAGGCAACAGGTGGCATGGTGGTGTTTCGCTTGAACGCTCCTGTCACCTACTCGGTAATTCAGATTGATATCATGTCGATCGGCAATCCAGCGGGATACGTTCAAGTGAGCAATCTGATCCTCGGCACGGCTGTCGAATGGGATGGCATCGACGTAGGGGCGGAAGTCTCATATGATAATCAAGGCCAGAGCTATTTGAGGAAGTTCCTCACAAAGCCGACTTGGAAGATCAATCTGTCAGGCATGGATACCACTTCATATTATGAGGTGTGGGAGGACTTCTGCCTAGCTGCCAGTGACCGACGCGGCTTTCTCTTCATCCCCATGTATGGCGACACTTATCAGCAGAAGCGCAGCGCTTTCGTGTCGATGGTCGGTGCGCCCAAGATGACATTCATCACTGGTGACATCTACACCTTGGAACTGACGGTCACGACTATCCAATAAAGCCCAATTTCCATCCTTACCAAAGTGGTAAGTAATGGATGGGAAAGAACTATCTGATCGAAGTCACTCCGGTTAAACCGGACGGCCAACTAGCAACCATTCGTATGTCGCGTCGCGGTGTCAGCAATGCTGGCGTCAATCTCGACAACAAGGAATGGCTACCTCTTTTAGAGACACTACCGACATTCAGTTTGAACCTGATGTCGAGTGGCCAGCTTCAAATTCCAACGATCAGTTATGGCGACCTAGAGTTCATCTGCTCAGACGCATATGGCAACGAGGAATGGTCATCCTATGACTGGTCCAACGCCTTGGCCTCTTGCTGGTATGGCGAAGATGGCGATCCCTTCTCAGAATATACTCAGGTCTTTGCCGGTCGTGTCAGTGGTTTCAATCGACAAGAAATCTACGCAAGTGTCGCACTTCTAGGTAGCGAATCCGATCTACAGCGCCCTGCCCTATTCGATGAATATGAAGGCACTGGTGGCCTTGAAGGCGGTGCCGGGATCAAAGGCACACTCAAGCCCCTCGCTCATGGTTTCTGTAAGACTGTTTCGCCGGTTCAGATCGACACTGTGTATCTGGTCTATCAGGTTCACGGCTATGGCCCGATTGCTGGCATCGCAAAGGTCTATGACTTCGCGCAGGAACTCGACCCTGCGATTGCGAATGTCTCCACATATAATGAACTGATCGCACTCGATCTACAGCCCGGTCAATGGGCAACCTGTAATGCTCATGGCCTGTTCCGACTTGGTGGATCGACCGACAAGAAGCTGACCTGTGATGTCATGGGTGCGCTCTACAATGGCGTCTACACGAACACCGTCAAGACGATCACCCAGCAGCTAATTCGTGAAGTCCAGCCCACGGCAGTCTTCGGCACGTTCGGGGCATTCGCCGATGCTGAATGGTGCTTCTACGCCAAAGAAGCGACCTCCGTTGCCGATATAGTCTATCGCGCAGTTTATGAAGCCGGTGGCTATCTCATTCCCGATGGCGCTGGTCGTTGGCAGGTTGGTGACTTCTACGCCCCTGTAAATCGTGGCCAGCTTCGCAGCGATCGTTCCACCCTCCCCCTCGTCATCAGCCATGAGGAAAAGACCAGCACAGGTCCGGTCTGGAAAGTCAGCGTCGGTCATAGCCGTTGCTGGTCGGTCCACACCGAAAGCGAAATCAGCCCAACGATTTTTGACGCCAGCGGCTTGGCATCAACTGAGGATTTGGAAGATGCGCTGGAAGAACTCGCCAACGTCCGTGCTGACATCACGCTCCAGCTATCTCGCCTCGATGCGATGGCCGCAGATGGCGCTCTGGATCGCGCCGAAAAGAAATACTGGGAACAGGAATACGCACGCCAGATTGCTGACCGCAATAAGCTGGTCGTTGATGGCAGTCAGTTCGATGTGTCGGCGGAGATCGCGGCATATCAGGGCGCAGCCACTTACCTGACCAATTACCTCAACGGCCTTGTCCCGGCTTGGAATGATGGATCGCAGGACACCCCGATTGATCGTGTCACCTTCAAGGCCGCGTGGGAAAGCCTCTATAGTGCCAAGCTAGTCCTCACCCAGAAGATGACCGGTCAGGCATCTGAGAAGGCAATCTGGGACAAGATCATTGGTTCGGGCAAGCCCGACGATAATGCGACCGTGGGCGCTCCAAGTGGAACGCCGGTCGGTGATAAAACCGCCGATGAGGTCATTGATGCGATCACCGACGCGAATGGCGTCCTGATCCCCAGCCAGCAGCTAAAACAGGATATCGCGGACGCAGAGCAGATCGCGGCTGATCTACAGGCCACCTATGGCACGACCGTAAATGCGGCGGCATCAGCCAGCGCAGCAGCCCAGCACGAAACTAATGCCCAGACAGCGGCCAGTAATGCCGCACAGGCCAGGACCGACGCACAAGCGGCCCAATCGGCTGCCAACGCCGCGAAGGATCTCGCTGTCTCCGCTAAGGACGGAGCAGCGGGATTTGCCCAGAATAGCGATGCCGCTCGTGCTGCCTCCGACACGGCGAAAACTGCCAGCGAAGCGGCCCGCGATCAAGCCCAGCAATATGCGTCCAATTCCGATGGTTCCGCTCAGGCCGCAGCAGGTAGCGCAGGCACAGCCAGCACAAAGGCTACAGAAGCAGGTCAGTCGGCAAGCGCAGCACAGGCCAGCGCGGTAACAGCGAAAGCGACCGTTGCGGCATTACTGCCAACCGACTTCTCCGATGGCTGGACCTATTGGGGTCGTGAATGGTCCACCGGAACTGGAACACCGGACGCTGAATGGTCGCTGGTCGATACGTCCTATGGCCGTGTTGCGCGCCTGACCAATCCTAACGGCTTGTTGCGCGACATTGCGAACGCCGGTCGCATCCCTGTCGTCGCCGGTCGCAAACTCCGCATCACGGTCAAATGGCGCGTCCTCGACACGATGGGCAGCGTCCCAGAAATCGAGATGTTCAGGATCGGTATTCCCGGTGCTGGTGGCCAGTTCAACAACGCGGTCGGTCACGGTCATATCCCGGTCGGTTCATCGGGTTGGGGCGATAACAACGGCTTCGCGACCGCGACCTATGACATAAACACCGACGACTTCGTGAATGTCGATCCGCGCTCCGCTTATATGCGCGTCCTGATCCGCATTTCGCGACCTGGCACCTATGACGTTCTATCGGTGCGCGTCGATGATGTGACGAGCGAGCAGGCCGCAAAATCATCGGCAGAAGCAGCCGCTACCAGTCAGAGCGCGGCAGCGATCAGCGAAGGCCTCGCGGGCCAGAGCGCATCGGCATCCCAGCAATCGGCGACCAATGCCTCATCGAGTGCCACGAATGCGGAACAACAAAAAGAAGCGGCCTATCAGCAGGCATTGAGCGCACTTCAATTTAGAAGCGACGCAGAGACATTTCGTAATCAGGCGAGCCAATCGGCATCCAACGCCAGTGGATCGGCATCCACGGCAACGGAACAAGCCGGGTTAGCAGCGACCAGCGCAACTCAGGCATCAGGTTCAGCAGGTGCTGCCGCAGGCTCGGCATCGACCGCTTCGAGTAAATCGACCGAAGCAGGCCAGCACGCCAATTCAGCAAGCGCCAGCGCAAATACCGCCACCACCAAGGCGGGTGAAGCAGCGGGGTCGGCCAGCGCAGCGGCGGGAAGCGCATCGGGTGCCGCGTCTAGTGCCAATAGCGCCGGTCAATCCGCCAGCGCAGCACAGAGCGCAGAGGTATCCGCAACGACAGCCGCGCAGGCTCTCATGCCTGCCACATTCCAGAGCCTCAAGTATTGGACATTGGATTATGTTGGAGGCACCGGCGATCTAACAGGGGACACGCGCTTCAACGCATATGACCATGGCACCCTTGGTCGAATTCTCCAAGTTGACAATAATCCGACATTCTCTCCACATATCGCGGCAAAGGGCCGCATCCCGCTTGTTCGCAATCAGATTTTTCGCATTACCGTATTTTGGCTTCTCGTTGGCCAGCAAGCAAATGACATTGGCGTCAATGCCGCGATCTTCGCCATCGGCGACAAACCTGATGGAAGCCAGTGGAACGGGGTCAACAAAAGCGTTTCAATCCCCGGCGGTGAAGCTGGCTGGGGTCCGGGTAGTTGGGCAACTCACACACTCGATATAAATTCCGACACTCTGTTGGATCAGGGCGTTCAGTGGGTCCGCCCTCTATTCCGACTTGATAGTCAGGGCGTCTTTGCGGTCAAATCCGTCGAGATACGGAACATCACTGGTGAATATAATGCCTTCAACTCCGCAAGCGCGGCAGCGGGAAGCGCATCTACTGCCAGCATCAAAGCCAGTGAAGCTGGCAATTCAGCATCAGCAGCCAACGCCAGTCAGACCAATGCCGCGACGAACGACCAGAATAGCTATCAGAACCGAGTAGCGGCGGCAGGGCATGAAAACGCCGCGTGGGATCATCGTGTCGGCGCAGCAGCCCATGAAAGCGCCGCATTCACCTATCGCAACGAAGCCAGCCAATCGGCATCCAACGCCAGTGGTTCAGCATCCACGGCATCACAACAGGCAGGGCTTGCCAGCAATAGCGCGAACGCTGCCGGGCAATCGGCTGGTGCCGCTGCTGGTTCGGCATCAACCGCGTCCAGCAAGGCCAGCGAAGCAAGCCAATCTGCCAGTGCGGCATCGAGCAGCCAAGTCAGCGCATCAAACGCGGCTGCTGGCGCACAAGAGAAATTCGCAAAGAGCTTCCCCAACTTCGTCGGCCCAATTGGAAAAGATGCCTATGTGTATGCGGGTGACAACGGGAACGGCTTTTCTTGGGAGCATGGTCCTAACTCTGGATGGCCGCAGCCTTATATCACCGCGCAAGCGGGTGGTCAGGGTGGCACGTATAACCGCATTCATTTCAAAGAGAGCGTCCCCAAAACAGTAGGAAGGCGCTATCGTGTTACGGGTTGGTTCTACACCAACGCTACCAACTGCCAGATCGTATCGCTCTGGATACTCAACACCGACAATAATATCTGGGATACAAATGCGGTTGGGCGTGGTGGTGACACAACGCCAGCGGGTTGCGTCAATAACATCGCCATCAACAGCCCCGGCTTCAATAAGTTCGGCCTAGAGTTCACCGTCGGAAGCGACTGGAAGAGCCTCTGGAAGCCAGTCTTCGAATTCCAGACAACGGGTGGTGCGCCGAACGGCCTCTGGCACATGACCGGCATCACTATCGAGGACATCACGTCCGAGAAGGCAGCAGCCGATAGCGCATCAGCGGCATCGAGCAGTTACAGCAATGCCCTTTACGAAAGCGGATTAGCTCTACAACGGGCGCAATCGGCATCTGGCAGTGCCAATACGGCGAGCATCAAGGCCGGTGAAGCATCGAGCAGCGCGGGTGCGGCTGCTGGTAGTGCGGCGACCGCGACTGATCGCGCAGCGGCGGCATCGAGCAGCGCCAATCTGGCCGCCACATTCTCGACCGGCGGCGGCAATCTCATCCCAGAGACGACTTTTGCGATCAATACTGTTGGATGGAACGCCTACAGCGTTCACGGCAATTATGCGCTGTCTTGGCAGCGTGACCTTGCTGGCGACGAATGGCGTCCCACAAACGAACATAACATCGGCATCCAGCAGAGCGATGACAATAGCGGTCGTTATGCCCAATGGCACTCCGATCAGGTCGCCGTCACATCATCAACTTGGTATGAATTCAGCGGGTCAATCGCCGCGCACCGCTGCGAAGCATATCTGAGAGTTGACTGGTATGATGTCAACGGCACGGGCATTCGATCCGACTACGCCAGCAGCAACGCAGGCAGTCACGCGGGTGGCCGCGACATCAATTCGTGGAAAAGGTGCTGGGGCAAAATCCAGTCGCCATCAAATGCCACTCGTGCCGCGATCATCTTCGTCAAGAACGGCACAATTGGCGGACAGGGCTTCACTGATAGCTACGCTTGGTTCTGTCGCCCGATGTTGCGTCAGACATATGAGCAGGCCAGCGGCCCAAGCCCATTCAGCCATGGTAGCAGCGCGCTAACAGCATCAGCACAGAGCGCGTCGATCTCAACGAACCAGACGGCGATTGCCACTGCCAATAGCAGCTTGGCGAACCTCACAACCATCGTTCAGTCCGGTAGTCCAAATCTGCTCAGGAACGGCGGCTTCGCGCTGGGCATGAACTATTGGTCTGGGACCCATGGCGGCTGGAACCCGCATACGTCTGGCGGTTGGGGTCGCGTCACTGGCAACGGCACGAACTTCGAGGGCCACAATTATATCGAGAGTGAACGCGTCCCGATATTTGGCGGCACCCATTACACATTAAGCGCCGATAGTGCGTTCTTCATCAACAGCGGCGGCACGGGTCACGTCTATCTGGAAATGATCTGGTATGACGGCGCGGGTAATTACATCACCCAAAATGGTGGCCCTGCCCGCAACGCGACCCATGATTTCAGTAATGATGGCTCTAGTCGCAATGCGTTGAAGATGACGGTTCAGTCGCCCAGTAATGCCACACACATCATGGCACGTCTGGTTGCTTACAAGTCCGGTGGCGTTGTCAACACCCTCAACTGGCGACAGGTCAAGTTGGAACAGGGTCAGAATATGACTGTCTTTTCCAACGAAGCCAGCGTTACGACGATGAGCGAGACGGTCACTGCCGTCGATGGCAAAGCCAACACCGCACTAGCCCGCGCATCGACCCGACTTGATGTGAATGGGTATGTGACCGGCTGGGAAATGGCAAACAATGGCCAGTCCGGCAACATGATCCTGAATGTCGATAATCTCGAGATCAGGAAACCCGGCAGTAGTGGCGCAAGAACCGAATTTAGTGGCAGCAATATGCGGGTCTATGACAGCCATGGCGTCCTCCGAGTTCGCTTGGGGGTGTGGTGATGCCATCGGGTATCGAAATCTACGACGAGAGCGGTAACCTCACCGTTGACCGTTTCACATCGCTTGGGCGCATCCTTGGTAGCGTGAATACCAACGGTAGCAGTGGGTCTATCAATCATGAAGGATTTGCGACAGGCCAACCTCTCTATTTTGTCTATGCTCAACTCGCGAACAATCAGTGGGCATATGAATGGCCCGACATATCCTTTTCGGGCCAAACGATGTCGTGGTCTTACCAGTCCAACATAACTGTAAATAACACAATTGTTTACGGAGTTTATTGATGAGAGCAGGGTTTGAAATTACCAACGAGATGGGAAGCGTTCAGATTGACGAGCGTTTCAAGAACTTCTGCCTTCTACAGAAATTCAACGGCAACACCACCACTGCGATGGATACGTTCGGCGGATTGATCGGATCAAGCATCAGCTACTCTCACCCCAAAAACGGTTCAATCTCGCCCATCTTCTGTGCCTACAGTTCGCAATATGTAGTGGCCGCCACGAATGTAAACCAAGATAGCAATTACTGGTATTTCACGGTCTACTCGTCAGGTCCGGTGGGGACCGGCTTCACCATCCACATTTATGATGGCCACACGCCGACGCCTTCAAACGCGGGCCTACAACTTCTTAATGGCAGTGGCGAAATTACATTCGACGCAGCCAGGAAATATCTGAGGATTGAGCAGTTGGTCAATGCGTCACCTGGCATGGGGTTCAACACCTACGACCGCGTTTCTGGTAGAGCCTATGCTGGAATAGCAACGCGACCGATCTGGTCATACGCGCTTGATCAAACGACAATCGGAACAACCAACTACCATCGTATCCGATATCAGATTGTGGGCGTTCGCGGTCATGATGATTTAGGAGGTTATGTGATGGGCGCATTCACAGTTTCTGTTGCCTATTCAACAATCCCGATTTCACCTTCCCTTCCACCATATAAGGCTGGTCCAGTCCTTATTGCCGATGTGACCCACTACTAAGGGTTCAATCTCGGGATAACCAATGCGGTAAATACCTCGATTATAATCAACAACGAGGTAATACCCAATGACCCAATACAGCAACCCCGATCTCACCCAGCGTGAGATTGTCCAAAACAGCATCACGGCCATTGAAGCTATGATGGAACAAGTCGATGCCTCGACAGCAGGAGCAGAAGCACATCGCTCTGAGCCGGTGGACTTCATGACCAATCAAGTTATCGGTCAGCACGTCAGCATGCCCTCCGTGCCAACGACGGTGAGACAAAGCACCGCCGGTAATTT
>TARA_R110000787_G_scaffold86285_4_pt1 | contig 17794 bp, 20 predicted proteins | sample TARA_R110000787 | Tara Oceans TARA_R110000787 (sample SAMEA4397920) | marine metagenome | biome: Polar Biome; feature: [DCM] deep chlorophyll maximum layer (ENVO:01000326); material: water (ENVO:00002006), including particulate matter (ENVO:01000060) such as... | depth 35 m
ATCTCGTCTCATTAAAGGAAGAGTTCAAACACAATCACCTAGCATTGGAAAGTGTGATGCGAATAAATAAAAATAATGCAGATAATGCTCTAGAATTATCTAATCATATGGGGCCTGATATTCCAGAAATTACTGAAAAAGAATTTTCTATATTAGCAATGAACATGACCAATTGGGAGGTCCAATACCGTCCAAATCAAGCAGTGCTGGATGAAATCATAAGTTCTGGTAAACTTGTTGTTTTTAGAAATAATCAATTAAAATTTGCCTTATCATCTAGCAATGGGATACTAACTAAAGTTAAATTTCAGGAAAAGGAACATGCAGTAGTGCGGATGCAAGTAATAGAAACTATGAACACTTTAGGCAATGCAAAAAAAATGGTAGTGGATGCTGCATATGGAGAAACTTTCGGGATAAGTGAAAGTAAATTTAAACTTGGTAACCTTCAGTTATTACAATCTCAAAAACTAGAAAATGAACTGATAGATTTTATTTTTACCGCTCAATATCTTAACACAAATTATTATTCAGACTTGAAAAAAGAAATCGAGCTGATATTAGATTTAATTGATAATGAATTAGCTGAATAACAAAAGCACAATAAACATTAACCAAATGATTAAATTCTTTAGAACGATTAGAAAATCATTACTTATGGAAAATAAAACAGGCAAATACTTTAAATACGCCATTGGCGAAATCGTGTTGGTCGTTATAGGAATATTGATTGCATTACAAATAAATAATTGGAATCAACAACGAAAAGCATCTGACAAAGAGAAGGTTTTATTATCAGAACTTCATCAGGAGTTCGTTAAAAATAGGATACAATTCAATATTGTAGTAAGTAAGCATCAAGAGGCGATGGATGCTTGTGACTCATTTATAGCAATGTTTCCTTTAGTTATAGAAAAAGTAAACTTAGATACTCTTGCAAAAAAAGCGAGACCATTAAAAAGAAGATGGACCTTCAATCCTTCCCAAGGTATTATTAATTCTTTAGTGAGCACTTCTTCCTTCGAATTGATATCTAATCGTGAACTACGTAAATTATTAGTCTCCTGGAACGATGTAATTATAGATTATCAAGAGGACGAATTAACTTCAAAAAAGTTTGTAGTAGATAATCTAAACCCTTTCCTTAATGGCTATTTCAAATACCCGGTACGTTATGATGACCCTCGTGCGGATTTATCAATGCTTGAAAGTTTGGAATTTGAAAATCTGATTTGGCAACGAAGAGAATATCTGTTAGATATACTTGCACTAGATAATGAATTTAATGAAATTCAAACTACCATAGACCGTATCATAGAACTTTCAGAAACCAAAAACTATGATTAACTTCTTTAGAAAAAAACGTAAAAAAATGGCAGATGATAACAAGGCATTAAAATATACCCGCTACGCCATTGGTGAAATTGTGTTGGTCGTAATAGGTATTCTCATTGCTTTACAAATAAACACTTGGAACCAAAACCGAATAAAATCTAACAAGGAAACAACTGTTTTAGCAAACATTCATAAAGAGTTTACCGAAAACAAAATACAATTAGATACGGTTCTTAAATGGCACCAAGTAGTACATAGTAGTTGTGCTAAAATTATAAATCTTTTTCCAATTAAATCAAAACCAGAACCAGCAGTTTTAGATTCTTTATCTAAATACCTATGGGATTCCTATGGAGGATACACGTTTAATCCTTCTCAATCTAGTATTAATGCACTTATAAACACCTCTTCTTTTGATATTATTAGAAATGAAAATCTGCGTGATCTTCTAATCTCTTGGAATGATTTGGTTGAAGATTTTCAAGAAGAAGAACAGTACTCCAGAGAGTATACTTGGAACCAATACGACCCCTATATGTCTAAACATTTTGATTTTGATATGAACCTTCAAGATTCACGGAACAATCTTGAAGTATTGCAAACTTTGGAGTTTGAATATAAAGTGAAAACTAGACACGATTTGGTTGATCAAATACTTACATCTAGTGGAGAGTTAAAAACTTTAAAAGAAACACTTGATAAAATCATTAAACTTTCAGAAACTCAAAGTCTTGATTAAATCTCATATTTCCATGATTTATGGAATAATTTATGTGAAAGGTTAAAAAAAATTAACAAAATGAAAATAGTTAAAAACACTGCACTTATTATTCTTGCCATTTTAGGATGGACCGCCTTTATCGTTTATGGGGGATTGATGAATGGATTTTTTTTAAAAAAAATAAATACCGAAGACACACCGCAATCCTTTGTTGAGGTAATAAAAGAGAAAGTCAGCGATGAGTTTGTTGGAACTTTTGCAATGACCCTTATTGAAGATGGAGAAGTATCGAAAGAATATTTTTACTCGAAAGACGAACCCGTAAATAAAAACACCATTTTCCCGGTAGCTTCAATTAGCAAATGGGTGACCTCTTTTGGAATTATGAAATTGGTGGAAGAAGGCAAACTAGATTTAGATCAACCTGTAGATGATTATTTAACAAGATGGCATCTTCCCGATAGTGAATTCGACAATAAAAAAGTAACCATTAGAAGACTGCTCTCACATTCAGCAGGTTTAGTAGATGACCTTGGCTATTCAGGTTATTTACCCAATGAAACAGTACAAACCATAGAAGAATCATTGATCAAGGCTTCAGATGCACCATATTCCGAAGGGGTAGCTAGAGTAGGGTATGAGCCAGGAAGTGAATATATGTATTCAGGAGCAAGCTACACAATACTGCAATTAGTAATTGAAGAAGTGACGGGTCAATCATTTCAAGAGTATATGACACAAACCGTTTTTGAACCCTTAAAAATGGATCATTCTACTTTTGTGTTAGCTGAAAAACCAAACCTTCAACTAGCACAATTATACAATAGTGACAAAGAAATTACGCCTCCTAATAAATTTACGGCACTTGCAGCTGCCGCACTATTTACTTCTACAACAGATTTGACTAAATTTCTAATGGCAAACATTACAGACAATCCAGTTTTAAGTAATAGTACACTTTCAAAAATGAGCCAACCAGAAGCCTTCATCAATCAGATTGCAGTTTATGGACTAGGTCCTCATTTATATAGCCAAAATGATACCAATTCCAATATAATTGGGCACGATGGTAGTGGCGGAAGAATTGTAATAAATTCGGCTGCTAGAATTGACCTGAGTTCAAAAGACGGAATTATAATATTAGAAATCGGAAGTCGTAACATTGCTTCTAATATGGCAGATGAATGGATTTTTTGGAAAGCCGGAATTGCCGATTATGTGGTGATACAACGAAATAAAAACTACCTAATCACACTCTTGGTAATAGGGTATTTGGGGATCGTATTATTTTCAATATTTAGGATTCGAAAAAAGAAGAAAGCACAAAATTATTAATGATTAAGCCCTATAGATATTCCTATGGAGGTTTGTTTTTTATTAATTTGGTTAATTCTCACACAAAAAACTAGTACATAATATTAAAACAATCGCCTGTCATACCCTTATATAATATCTAATAGTAACACAATTTACCAATGCCTTTATGCTCAATTTTCCGTACCTTTAACTCATTCTGAATAAAAGACTATATAGTGTGTTTTAATCCTTATTAAGATATCTTATAGGCGATAAAATAAAAATAAATGAGTTTACATACCGTTGGTGTTTTTGGAACATCTAGAAAAAAACAAGAAAAAAGAGTACCCATACATCCCGATCAATTAGATTGGATAGATGAAAATATAAAAAAGCACCTGTTTTTTGAAGAAGGGTATGGTTTACCATTTGGTATGACAGATAACCAACTTGCTGCTATGTGTGGTGGTGTTCTTAGTCGTACCAATTTATTTCAGCAATGCGATATTGCATTATTGGCCAAACCTGTTCAGAAAGACTTTGAGGACATGAAGGAGGGAACCATCCTTTGGGGCTGGCCACATTGTGTACAACAAAGGGCAATTACTCAAACTGCTATAGATCAAAAGTTAACACTTATTGCTTGGGAAGCTATGCATCGTTGGTCAAATAATGGAGATTGGCAAATGCATGTTTTTCATAAGAATAATGAAATTGCTGGATATGCAGGAGTACATCATGCCATGAACCTAATGGGAATCGATGGTAACTATGGACCCAATCGAAAAGCAGTGGTAATTAGTTTCGGTTCGGTAAGTAGAGGTGCCATTCGTGCATTGCAAGCTAGAGGTATACAGGACATTACGGTTTATACCCAGCGACATTATTTTTTGGTGGCCGATCAAATGGCCGGAGTTAATTATTATCAATTCGAAGAAGTTGAAAATGGCACCATGAGGTCTCTGCATCCAGATCATCAAGACTGTCCTTTAGTAGAAGTATTAGTAGAGGCAGATATCATCGTAAATGGGATGTTACAGGATACCGATAAACCTTTAATGCTAGTACCAGAAGATCAAAACGATCGCCTAAAACCTGGCTGCCTAATTGTGGATATTAGTTGCGACGAAGGAATGGGCTTTTCATTTGCAAAACCTACCGATTTTATAACACCCATTTTTAAGGCCGGTAAAGTATATTATTATGCCGTAGATCACACACCTTCTTACCTATGGAATGCAGCTACTTGGGAAATATCTAACAGCCTAATTCCTTATTTACCCATTATCATGGGAGGTCCAGAAAAATGGAAAGAAAGTGAAACCATTCGACGAGCCATTGAGATCAAAGATGGAATCATTCAGAACCCAAAAATAACCTCTTTTCAAAAAAGAGCTACTATATATCCTCATGTGGAACTTTAGGTTGTGTCTTAATGAAGTGATTTTTCTGTTTACTATAAAATAAACGTATACAAAACGCTCTAAGTTTCTTAGAGCGTTTTTTTTTTAATTACCTCTTACCTCTCACCATTCACTACACTAAACACAAGTTAATTTATTACCCTACCTTACGAAAAACTTACCAAGCTTTCAACAATAAAGTTCTTGAGAAAACTAAATACCTATTACATACAGTAAACACCAAAAGCTATAAATTTATTTTTTAGGCGTAAACTATTTAAAAACATATAAATAACTATGGAAAATTCACATGTAGAAACATTTAAAGCAGAAGCACAAGGGAAAGGTTGGCCTACTAAAGTAGCCATTACAAATACAGATTGGACACTAAAAGTAGATGAACCTGTTGAAGATGGCGGATCAAATACAGGCCCTAATCCTATGCAATATTTTATAGCATCTTTAGTGAGCTGTCAAAACGAACAGTCTCAAGTAGTAGCGGAAGAACTTTCACTAAATATCACACAAGTCGATATAAATGCAGAAATTGATCTTGATCTTTCTGGTTTTATGGGAATGTCAGACACTTCAAATGGAAGCTTTAAAAATGTTCGACTTAATGCTGTAGTATCTGGAGAACTAACCGATGAACAAGTTAATGTCTTAGGTCAAAAAGTAGATGATCGTTGTCCTATATTAGCATTGTTACGTACCAGTGGTTGTGAAATTAATAGTACTTGGACTAAAAAATAATTCAAACTAAATTATTCTAAACATTGACTTTTCACGTCAATCTCTTTTAAATATTAGACCTATATTTTAAAAGCTAACAAAACAAAACCTATGATTATAAAAATTACCGTTCTAGCAATTTATGTCGCTATCCTATTCTTTATCGGAATATTAGCTTCTCGCAGAGTAAAAAGTATGAGTGATTATTACCTAGGAGGAAAAAAAATGGGCTTTTGGGCGGTAGCTTTTTCAGCTAGAGCTACAGGAGAATCCGGCTGGCTTTTAATAGGCTTAACAGGTATGGGAGCTATCGCTGGTTATTCTGGATATTGGGTAGTTGCAGGTGAATTGCTCGGGGTTTTTATTTCCTGGCAATTTATGGCCAAACGATTTAAAAGACGATCAGACGAATTTAAAGCAATCACCATTCCCGATTACCTCCAAAGTCATTTTAAATCATCTACCAACACACTTCGTATTATTTCTGCTTCTGTCTTGGTGGTTTTTGTGGTCATTTATGTCGCCTCACAAATGGATGTAACAGGCATTGCATTTGAATCAATGCTGGGTATCGATTATCGAATTGGGGTGCTTGTAGGTTTTAGCATTGTGCTTATCTATATTTTTATTGGTGGCTTTGTAGCTGCGGTTTGGTCAGATATGTTCCAGGGAATCCTCATGTTTATCGGCCTGGTGTTACTGCCTATTGTAGTGTGGTTCTCTATGGACCATGGAGCTGGAATTACCGAAGGATTAAATGCAATTGACCCTACTTTAACACAAATAATGGGTAGAAGCGATGATGGTTGGATGAACTTATTTACAATTCTTGGTTTTTCTATGATTGGTTTGGGTTTCTTAGGTTCACCACAAGTTTATGTTCGTTTTATGTCCATTAAAAGCGAAAATGAGATTGATAAAGGAAAATGGGTAGCATTACTTTTTACACTGTTAACAGATGCTGCAGCAGTAACAATAGGGATACTTGCTCGTATATATTTTACTACCGAAGGACAAGATCCTGATGCGGTTTTAGGAACTGGAGGTGAAGATGTACTAAGTATGATTACCAACGAATTCTTACCAACAATTCTAGTTGCCATCTTTATAGCCATTGTGCTTTCTGCAATTATGTCCACCATAGATTCGCTGCTTATTCTTGCTTCTAGTGCGATTACACGTGATTTTTATCAGAAAATATTAAGACCCGATTTAAAAGATGAAGACTTAACAAATTTTTCGAGATTAGTTACTGTAGGTATGGCATTAGTCGCATTGGGGATTGCTATTTTATTATACCATCTATATCCAGATAGGCAAATCTTTTGGATTATGATTTTTGGTTGGTCAGGTATTGCAGCTACTTTTTGTCCAGTAATCATTCTATCACTGTTTTGGACAGGGTATACCGAAAAAGGAGCAATAGCTTCTATGGTTACCGGTTTTGCATCGGTAATACTATTCAAATTTGTTTTTTCAAATATGGAGGGAATAGGAAAGTATTTTGTAGAATTAGATGTGCTGGCTCCATCATTTGCCTTGGCAATGATAGTAGGATATATAGTTTCAAAAATGTTTCCGAATAAGAAAGTTGAAGATTAATAGTTAATACAAGTGTTAGGTAAAACTAATTAAAAGCGGACTATACTTTTCTTAAATAATACGACCATTTTTAATAGTATAGTACTTGTGTATAATTTGTAAAATGATCAATAAAAAAGATAAGATAGAAATTGAATTTTTGGACCACGTAGCAATTCGGGTAGTAGATATAAATACATTTGTAAAATAGTATGAAGAAGTGTTGGGACTTAAAAAATATCAATTACCAGAATGGGGAGACTTTCCTATCTTTATGTTAGCAAATAAATCTGGAATTGCATTATTTCCTACCAATACTACTGATAAAGTAATAGATTTAAAATCTAAAAATATAAAGATTGATCATTTTGCGTTTAATGTAAATAAAGAGAATTTTGAAAAGACCAAATATCGTTATGAGGAACTAAATTTGGATTTCGAGATTCAAGATCACCATTATTTTCATTCAATTTACACAAAAGACCCAGACAACCATGCTGTTGAGCTAACAACTATTGTTGTGGATGAAAATAAATTTTATAAAAAATAAACGTCACACACTGAAGCCATACACTCATATAATATACTGCCGATGAAACATTTAATGATTGCTTTTTTTTGTATTATTACTTTTGGAGTACAAACCCTATTCGCTCAGAACAAGGACGATATAATAACTGAAAGTAAGTTTATTATTAATTCTCGCATTTTAGATGAAGATAGAACTTGTTTAATAAGTCTTCCTGAATCATACAGTGATTCATCTCAAGTAAAGAAAAAATATCCTATTATAATTTTATTGGATGGTTCTACTTTTTTTAAAACAGCCTCAGGAATAGTACATTTTATGAGTTCCGATAGAAATAGGAATCATTTTATGCCGGAAACTATTATCGTAGCTATTGAAAATGTTGACCGTGAACGAGATTTTACGGTTACAAAAATAAAGACTAAGCGAATAAATACTATGGGAGGAGGGAGAGATTTTTTGGATTTCATTGAGAAAGAACTCATACCTTATGTTGATAAAAACTATAGAACCAAAGCACATAGAATTCTAGTAGGACATTCCTTAGGAGGGCTATTAACATTAAATTCTTTTATGGATGAAAACAGTTTATTTAACGCCTATATATCTATTGATCCTAGTATTTGGTGGGAAGAACAAATGATGATCGACAAAGTGGATTCGATACAACCCATATCTTTAAATAAAAAATTATATATAGCAACAGCAAACCAAGGAGAAGCTAGATATGAAAGAAATAAAAAAAGGCACCACACATTCTATTCATTAGTAAGTGAAAGAGCGGAGAAACCTCTAAATGTTAAAATCGAATATTTTAAAAATGAAGGCCATCGCTCAGTTCCTTTAATCGCTTTATATAATGGTTTAAGATACTTGTTTGATGAAAATCAATAGAAAAAAATGCTTAATAATAAGGTGTAAAATCAAAGTAAAACACTAATTTTATACTAATCATTACAAATGATAAATACAAAATAAAGAAAATAATAATTTAAAAAATAAAATCATGGCAAAAAGTAAAGACTCTAGAAAAAATGTAAAAAAAGAATCTGCTAAAACTCCAAAAGAAAAAAAAGCAGAAAAGAGACTAAAGAAATCTAAATAATATTATTATACAAAACTGAAGTTATTCAGTGTTTTATAATACAGGAATCAATAAAATAAAATTAGTATATGAATTCAAATTTAGCGGTACTTATAGATGGAGATAATATTCCTTCTGCTCATGTAAAAGAGATGATGGAAGAAATCGCGAAGTATGGAAATCCAACCATTAAAAGAATTTATGGAGATTGGACCAATCCACATTTGTCGAAATGGAAAAACCTACTGCTTCAAAATGCAATTACACCCATCCAGCAGTATGCTTATACAACTGGAAAAAATGCTACTGATTCAGCGATGATTATTGATGCCATGGACATTCTTTATTCTGAAAAAGTAAATGGCTTTTGCTTGGTGTCAAGTGATAGTGATTTTACAAAACTAGCAACTAGATTACGAGAAGCTGGAATGCAAGTAATTGGAATAGGGGAGAAAAAGACTCCTACACCTTTCATTGTAGCTTGTGACAAATTTATTTATATAGAAATCCTCCGAAAACAATCCAATAAAAAAGAGGATGTAAATACGAAAGACAAAACCGAAGAAAGCATTGATAAAATTACTCCAAAAGTAATTAAATTGATAGCTGCTACGATTACCGATTCATCAGATGAAGATGGTTGGGCATTTCTTGGTGATGTAGGGAGTTTGATTCAAAAAAAACAACCTAATTTTGATTCTAGAAATTATGGATTTGAAAAATTGACTCCATTAATTAAATCCATAGGAAGTTTCGAAATAGAACAACGTGAAAACCCAAAAAGCAAAAACAAATTAATTTTCGTAAAGAATATAGAAAAGCATAATTTTAGGAATAAAAAATAATAACCATCCGCTAGTACATGAAGCTTTCAACTAAATATTATCAATAACTTATTTTGATAAGCGCGGTTATTTAATCCTTTTCGTAATCAATCGAAATAATTCTCCCTATCCGGTTTGATTTTTCGCCTTTTTTTATATTTGAAATGTAATTTTTACCTGACCGAACTCATAAACTATCTTCTGTCGTTACAGTATATAGATTGAAATCGGGATGAAAATCTTTTCTCAATCTATCCTTTTCTCCATTTGCTGTTCCTTCAATATAGTCCATTAAAGTTGCTGTAATTTGTTCAACTTCAGATTTGCTATTTTCAGTTTGAGCATTTGCATTTAATCCAAAGACTAAGATTAATCCGATTGTTGCAATTTTAATTAATTTTATTTTTCTGATGTTTTGTTTTTCTTAAGACGAGCAAATGAGTTTATTTATATGTTGTAGGTGATTTTTTTATTCTATAACTTCAACTACCATATAAACAGAAGCTGCAATATTATGAGGCACACTTACCCCAACTGCGGTACGAGTGTGTTTGTCAATTTCCCCAAATACATCAACAATAAAATCGCAAGCACCATTCATAGCATCAGCTTGTTCTGTGTTTTCTGAAGTAGAATTTACTAATCCATGCATTGCTACAATACTAGTCACTTTATCCAACTGACAAATAGTTTTGATTGCTGCCAAGCATCCAATTGCACACAGTTTAGTAGCATGTTTACTTTCCTCTAAAGTTAAATCCTTACCAAGTCTACCTTTTATTATTATACCATTCTCAACAGGGATTTGACCCGCTATATAAATAAGGTTACCTGTTCGTTTGGCTGGTATATAATTTGCAACTGGTTTAGGAACTTCAGGCAGTTGTATTCCTAATTGAATTAATTTCGTTTCGATTTTATCCATTTGCCTTCTATTTTAAATTATCCACAACGTGTTTGTGAATGGTCTCATTTTATTGCTAAGTACTAAATTAGTAAAAGAAAACAAAATAGAAGGAAATCCGCAGTATTTCCCGAGTACTCACAGAACAAGCAATTGACTATACACACTGTTGACAGTAGTTATTTTTGAAAAACTATGACCCCATCTTTAATTGTCTCGACCACATTAATATCTTTAATATCGTCTGGTGCAACTTTTAATGGATTTTTGTCCAGAATTACTAAATCACCTAGTTTTCCTTTTTCCAATGTTCCTTTACTGTCTTCTTCAAAATGCTGATATGCAGACCAAATTGTGATAGCTTTTAAGGCCTCGTAAGGTGTTAATCGTTCACCTTCACCAATTATTTTTCCAGAACGAGATGTTCTGTTAACTGTAGTCCAAACTACACGCATTAAATTAGGTAAGGCTTGTTTTGTTTTGATGACATCTTCAGCAACATCTAAAAACTTGGTTGGATGTGCTGTTTCCAAAAAGACACAATGCGCATTGGGATTCGATTTTAAATATGCTTTAGCACCGAAACTACTATGGTTTTGCATAATGAAAAGGTAAATAATATTCTATAATGTTTTTATTAAAACATATTTAGCATTTTGGTTTTCTCTAATGACACATCATTGTTATGAGAGTTTTGACACTTAAATTAAAATAGCTTTATTGTAATAGCTCATACACCATATTTTCTGTTAATTAAAATTTCGTATATTGACCTTCTAATTTGCTCCAAATCAAATTAAAACCCAAATCAATACGTAAAATTCAAGTCCTATAATCACTTTTATTTTTCTGTATTAAATCCTTAAAATATGAAAAACCTACGCTTACTTCAATTTTTTGTATTCGCAATATTTATAATGTCTTGTGACAAAGATGATAGCAACGAGAACATTGAACCGCTTTCGGGAGATCCTGGAATAACAGCAAACATCAATGGAGGCTCTTACAGCAACTATACATTTACAGATGCCATTTATCAAATTACTTTAGGCACAAATGGCACTACGATGAGTATCGATGCCGGAGATATCAATGGCGACCAGATTACCTTATTTTTAAATGCTACTGGAGGCTTTGAGCCTGGTACTGTTAAAAACATGGGTGATTTAGATTCAAGCAATTTCACTAATTTTGTAAATATTAGACAACTGAGCAGTACTCAAATTAGTTATTTTTCCACTTCAGGTAATGTTACAATTATTGAAAACATATCACATCCTACAGAGGCAGGAACGCGACTAATTTCTGGGACTTTTAATATCTCCGCAGCCTCAACTACAGATGATAATACTACGGTAATGACAGGTTCATTTACAGAATTAGAATATGTTGATTAAAATATATTGATGAGCACATAGCTTTTTACAATAACTTTTGGCTAATCGTTTTTCGGGTTTGCTTAATTGATGGAATCTAAAAAATGGTTTGTCTTGTACTGAAATACGGCTAAAGGTTAAAATTGATTTACGCTGATAATTTATTTACCATATTAGGTGTTTTATAGTCTAAAGATAAGTGTAATCTTATTTCGTTTTATAAATTATATATGGTGTTACCTGCTGGCTTTTTTCATCCGTTTAGTTTTTAAGTCAGTATTATTAATATTAGTATAAATGTCAAAATTCCAATAGCAGTAGTAAATCTTCCATCTTTTTTGATTTAGTCCAGCCAGCCAAAGAAATCATAGTAATTAATGATGTAATTCCCAAAAATAATGAAATCGTTCCAACAATACTTGGAAACATTAAATCACTTTCAGTCAGTTTCATAGAGTATCCATTAGTCGTCATCATTAGAAGTTTTGTCATTGCAAAAACTGTAACTATAAAGAAACTTGCGGCTAAAGTCGCAGCAATCATAATATTTTTCAATAATCGAGTATTTGTCTCAGAAATTAAAATGTTTGCAATGACCGCAATTGAAAATCCGCCAAGCAGCGAACTAATCGTTATTGTTTGGTCGGCAAGTTTATTCCAATACTCAAATGTCATTTCTATACATAATGTTTAAAATTATGTAACCTTTATTCAGGACGAGTCATAATGAAGCACAACGTTGTTGTGTATGGTTAGTGCGGGATTAAAAGGAACTGTCCTTTCAATTAAGCACTTAGATAAATATTTTTATTTTGTTTTATCTTTTCATTTATAAAGCCAAATCAAAAGATTTGGCGGTCTTAGTTTAAAAGCTCTACACTTTGGGTTAAGCACCAAAATCCGTATTAATTATAGCCATTGTTGTAAAGCGTTTTTTATGCGTTTAGTTTTTAACTATATTATTTTCAATTCCAGTATTTATTTGAGTTAAATCATTTGCGAAACTAAGCTTGTCCTTAGGTGATATTATTATTTCATCGAACTTTCCATATTTAAGTTCAATTCTGTCAAATGAAGGTGCAGGTGAAGACATTAAACTACTCGTTTTGCTTATTCTTTTTATTTTGCTAATGTCAATTGTTTTATTAAATATAATTCCGCATTTTATTTTTAATTTTTCATTTTCGATTTTATATTCTGTTTTTAAAAACATATGTAAAATGAAAACATAGGTCGGTATTAGTATTCCTATTAGCACATAAAATTCCTTATTAATTCCATTGTTTACTATTCCAAGGATTACAGGGATAAAAAACAATAGAAATATTGCTACCAACATTCCATATGATACTTTAGCTTTATATTTCTTTATCATAATCAAATTCTGTTTAATCAACCTTTTGGTTTTTAGTTTAAGTCTCGTCTTAAATGCTTTACAACTTGTTATATCATTATATTTATGCACGTTTATCGGCTAATGTTACCCAAAAACGATACGTTATGTTCCTTTTTACCGGCCTCTGCCAAAGCTATAAAAGCAGTATCCAAAGGCCTCTGTATCTGTAATAAATCCTTCTTAGCTACATGAGTATATATCATCGTAGTCTCAGGCTTTGCATGACCTAATAAATCCTGTACATATAGCAAACCAACTCCATTCTCAATTAAATGAGTAGCATAACTATGTAGCAAGGTATGCGGGGCTACTCGCTTTCCAATACCTGCACTTTTGCAAGAACGCTTTAAAAAATTCCGAATACTACCAGCTGTGTACTTTCCCTAGGTAGGACTCTCTATAAAATAGCGCTTGGGGCTATAAGTCATATAATAATTTCTATATAAAGGTATAAAACTTTCCGCTAATACCACAACTCGATCTTTCCTTCCTTTTCCATTTTTTATAAACAATTGCCGCCTATCAACATCTATATCCCTTAATTCCAAACTAATAATTTCACCAATCCGCAATCCAGCCGAATATAATAAAGCAATAATAGCTCGGTGTTTTATGTTTTTAGTAGCTCGCAACACATCAACCACCACCTCCTTACTTAAAACAGTAGGTAAATATCTAGAACTTGAAGGCCTAGGTAAATCTTCTACTTCCAATTTACTATCTGGTAAAAAAGTACCAAAACATCTATACATCAATAAAGCTTCTTAGAAGCCACTCCCTTTTTACCAGTATAGATAATTATTTTTCGTTTAAAAACCCTGAAGCCTTGGAAGGATTTTAGAAAAATAATTATGGTTTTCGATCTTAGGAGAAAAATACCTTTAAAAATTGTTCTTTCTTTTGGTTCGTTTTCTTTTATCACAAAAGAAAACGAACATGAAAACCAAAGCTGTCAAGGTCGGAACATTTAGCGTTTAAAAGTAGAATTGAAGAGCTTTTCGTAAGCCTATATTTTTTTTGTTCTCAACTTGATTGGGAATCTAGCGATGGAAATCGAATATTCATAAACTCCTATTTTTAAAATAGAAAAAACGTGAGTAAAAAAGAAAATAATCATTCTTTCTTTTGGTTCTCCTCAACTCGATTGGGGAATTCACAAAAAAAAATAAAAACATACCAATTTATTCATAAGCCAATTTCTTCTACTACGTTTTCTTTCACTAATTTAGTTCCAGCTAAAACAAAAACCATACATGAACACTTTAGTTGCCATATATGATTAATAAAAAAACCAATTATTATAAATTACCTGCAGATGGTAAATGGCATACAATTGTTACTTACCATACCTAATTGTAGTATTAATTTTGTCCTAAATTAAATTCAATAAATTATGCCAACAGTTAAATTAACAGCAGCCCAATTCAGAAACGAGATTTTTGATTATACAACAGAAAAAGAATGGAACTATAAAGGTGATAAGCCTTCTATAATTGACTTTTATGCAGACTGGTGTGGACCTTGTAAAGCGGTGGGACCTATTTTAGAAGTGTTATCGGATGATTATAAAGATAAAGTGATTATTTATAAAGTAGATACAGAGGCAGAGCAGTAATTAGCATCGGTTTTTCAAATTAGATCCATTCCATCGATGCTTTTTATCCCAACAGATAAACAACCAATGATGCAAGCAGGTGCTTTACCAAAAGATGCCTTAAAAAATGTTATTGAAAAAGAATTATTGTAAGTTTTTTTTTTGATGTATAAGAGGCTTTCTTTTTAGAAAGCCTCTTATTTATTGTCGCTATTTTAAATCTAAAGCTTCTGTAAATTTGCTGTATCAGTTTATTCAGACTAAACTACACTAATATATTTTTTAAGATTAGAGATTAAAATACTGTTTAGTTCTTCCTTATTATTTAAGCTTGTTTCCGTAAAAACAAATCCAAAAACAGGATACTTTTTTATATCTAGCTTTCTCATTAATAAAACCTTTTCAAAATCATTTTCTAGAGATTGATAATCAAAATAAGCAATTTCAGAATCCGAGTAACCAGAGTTGTTATTTAGAATAATGATGCTATAAGTACTGTTATTTTGAGTACTAAAAATTTGTTCCCAGTTTGGCTTTTTATTATTGATAAAATATTCATAAGCATTAAAACCATAGGCATACCAAGTTAAATCTGCAGTGGTACACCAACCACCAAATCGCAATGGGTTTACTTCAATAGGTTTAATGTTTCCATTTTTATCAATTCTTATTTCCACATGCAAAGGGAAGTTCCTTAGCCCAATTTTTTCTCCTAATGGATTTAAAAAGTCTTCAACTGCATTTTTGTGACTAAGTATTATATCTTTCGTAGTTGAGTATACTCTATCACTTACATCGGTTCCAGATGAAAATATATGATGAAGAATGTTTAAGATAACAACTTCTCCAGTATCATTAAAATAACAATCAATAGCATACTCTTCGCCCTCGATATATTCTTCAATAATAAATAAGGAAGTGTTTAGTACTTCTTCAGGATAAATACTTTTTAAATTTTCATAGTTTAATTCTTCTTTTGCTATATTCCAATCTTTCATGGTGTGCACTATATGTACACCAATACTAAAAAAGCCTAAAGATGGCTTTATTACAAAAGGGAATTTTATATGGTCTAGATTTAAATCTTTAATTTCTTCTAATGCCACTGTTTTATAAAAGAAGTCTGGATAAATTTCTTTAACAAGTTCTCTAAATTCGAACTTATCTTTAAATAACTGAATTTGTTGAGGCAGCTTCGAAGATTTTATATTTTTGACAATCCATGCTATTGAATTTTCTGAATTTGTGTAAACTGAGGTGTTTGGATGCTTGTCAATTTCAAGAATTGCTTCGTTTTCAGAAATCCAATGTAAAGTATCGTCTGTAATTAATTCTTTTGCTTCTTTAGTAGCAACAATTTTAAAATGATGCTCTCTAATTGTATTTATTAAAAAATCGGATGCAAAGGGTTTGTCTATCAGGAACATTTGTTTGTTGTTTAATGCTTTAAATACATTATATGATTAGGGTTGGAATGTGTTTTAGATATTTGAAAATCATATTTTCCAACTATTTTAAATCCAGCTTTGGTATAGAATTTAATTGCTCGTTTATTTTCAATCCATACCGCTAACCAAATTCCTTTTTGTTGATTGTTTTTAGATAATTCTACAATAAAATCAATTAATTTTATAGCTAATTTTAGACCGTAATATTCTTTCAATAAATAAAATCGATCTAATTTGGTGATATTAATTTGAGTAATATTAGCATTTGGAGTATTCAACTTAATTTTCGAATATCCTGCCACTTTATTTTTATAATAAATGATGTGATAATCTACACTTGGATCTTTTAATTCCTTTAACAAAACCTCTTTGTTATATGTTTTTATAACAAAATCATCAATATCTTTTTTGGCTGCGCTTTCTCCGTGTGATTCTATAAATGACTTTTTACCAATTTCAGCGATTAAATCACAATGCTCGTTTTTGCCCTTAATTATTTTTATCACAGATTAAGTTCTTAATGGATACATATCGTTTTTGTCTGGGGAACTATGAAGTTAGAAGTTGCAATTTACGATGTTTTAATTGTTTTTATTTCAAGCACTTATTACTTGTAAGCCAGTGTTTAATGGGTTTTGTATCTCTAATTAAATTAAAGAGGATAGATTCAAAGATAATTAAATTCAATCATTCATCCAACCATCTAACAATCCAAATAACCAAATATCTAATTATCCAAACCTTGCCTAATTGTCATAATTACTATATTGGCTTAATAATAGCTATAAAAAACTATGAGCAAAAAAAAAGTATCCTATAAATGGGCATTCAAAGAATACATTTGGCCTAGAAAGAAAATAGTTTTAGTTGGGTTGGTATTAATCATCATGCGTAGTTTGTCGGGAATGGTATTGCCTTTTGCAAGTAAATCATTAATGGACGACATTGTTCCTTCAAAAGATATGTCGGCCCTTTGGTTAATGATTATTATTGTTTGTGCTGCCATTTTAGTACAAGCACTAACTTCTTTTTCACTAACTCGATTATTAAGCGTCGAAGCCCAACATTTAATTTATCTGTTGCGTTCTCAAGTACAGCGTAAATTACTATCGCTACCTATTAATTTTTTCGACAATAATAAAACAGGAGCTCTAGTCTCTAGAGTAATGATCGATGTAGAGGGAGTCCGGAATCTGGTAGGCACAGGTCTGGTTCAGTTAATTGGGGGTTCTATAACCGCAGTAATTTCTTTGGTGATACTAATAAATATAAATGCATTAATGACCGTTTTTGTATTAGTACCCGTGGGTATTTTTGCATTTATAGCCATGAAAGCCTTTGTATATATACGCCCAATATTTAAAAATAGGGGAGTGATCAATGCGGAAGTTACAGGTCGTTTAACAGAAACCTTAAGTGGGGTTAGAGTGATAAAAGGCTTTAATGCTGAAGAACAAGAAAATAAATCTTTTCAGGAAGGGGCAGAAAAACTATACCTGAATGTAAAGAAAAGTTTAACAGCTACTGCACTTATTACCAGCTCTTCCACCTTTCTATTAGGTTTAGCTTCG
>TARA_R110000787_G_scaffold81216_2_pt1 | contig 17774 bp, 19 predicted proteins | sample TARA_R110000787 | Tara Oceans TARA_R110000787 (sample SAMEA4397920) | marine metagenome | biome: Polar Biome; feature: [DCM] deep chlorophyll maximum layer (ENVO:01000326); material: water (ENVO:00002006), including particulate matter (ENVO:01000060) such as... | depth 35 m
ATCGCCAAACCAGTTTTTGAATGCAGGCGTGTTGGTCGCAACACGACCTTTCTGAGACAGGATCTGTGACGTTTCTCTCGACCAGGTGCCATCGTTAAATACAGATTTAACCGCCGATGGCTCAAACACCACGATCTCGTTGCTGTCCGCATCAAGAGGCATAATAACCCCATCATATCCTTGATCGATCAGGTCTTGTGTGAACGCATCAGAAGCCGCTCGACCACCGGCTTTGACCTGGTATTTCTCGTCTAGGGTTGCGTAATAAGGGTTTTCCAGGCGCGCATACAGCGGCATAATTTGTTCGCGGCCACCATCATCTGGAACCTGGCCTGTACGTTTTTTCGTAGCTTTCTTTTCAGCATATATTTTAGCCAGGATCGGGCTGTCCGTCATATAAATGCCGGTGCCTAACCATCCGCTATCCAACCGGTTTGGGTTGTCGAGATCAAAGGAGCTAATATTATCGGCAGTGCCGTGATATATTTGTTGTGGGCTCCCGTCTTCGTTGACAAGGCTAGAGTTCTTAAACCAATTCTTGAACGGTGCGCTGTTAGTCAAAACCTCGTTTGTTGGCTGATATACAAAACCTTCTTGGCTTAATACTTCGCTATCTTGCAGAGCTTTCTTGTCCTGCATTTGCCCTATAACTTGGTAACCGTATTTGTCATAAAATGCTTTAGGGGTGATCCCCATCTTATTAGCCTGGACAACCACGAAATCTCTAAAGAAGTTTGCATATGTCGATGATACTTTATCGCTATAAGCACCAGTCTGCTTAACCATATCTAATACTGTTTTCCTAACAGTAGCGGCCTCGGCATTAAATATTTTCTTTTGTTCAGTTTCTGTTTCTAAAATTGCTTTAGCTTCATCCATCATTTCTGATTTCTGCGACTGAAATGCTATAGCTTCGTTTGCGCTCATACCGTCTTGAGTGACACGGATGTTGGGCTCCATAGCAGTGCCGACCTCAGTGCCAGCCAGGGTAGATGCATAATCACCAGTTGAGATGATTACATCTCCTCCTGTACTACCGGCCAGCTCTATTTGTTGCGAGATCCCTGGTATCTGATTGTCCATCTGTTCGATGGTAACGCCTTGCTGATTTAGAAGATCAACCATGACCTCGGCGTCTATGTATACATTCTCGACCTGTGTCCCAGCAGCCTGGGCGTTAATAAATTCTTTGTAAGCTTCTGGGTTGCGGCCTTTTACTTTGCTTTCATCGACAGCCAGTCCAAGATCTTGTATAAACTGTTGGTCCCGTTTTGCTTGTCTTGCAGCCTTCATATCCATAGACAAGTTAAAGCCTGCCCCAGGCAAAGCCAGAATTGACATGCCCTGGCCAACAACAATAAATGTTTCAATTATTGTGTCCGCAATCTGAGATTGCCCTTCCGGTGTATTTAATAGCATCTCAAATTCACCAGGCGAAAGCTTCTTGCCAAGCTCGGTGCCAAACAAGGTCACCATTTCCTGTGCAATCTCAGTGCTTACCTCACCGGCCCAAGCCTTGCTGTACATTCCCGCAAAGTTTTTTATAGCTCCTGACATACCTGGTCGTTTTAAAGCATCGGCCACTTTCTCCGTCATGGTTCTTGTGAGCTGCTTTCTAATTGGTGCAGCAACCGCGCTTAGACCAACAAAGTTTAACCCCGCGTTAACCAAACCAACGCCTGTTGATACATGCTGTGCAACATCTTTGCTCACACCAGCTTCGATCATATCCATATAGGAATGACCGGCTTCTATCCTAAATGATTGCTCGGTTGTTTTGGCAACATACCCAACATAAAATCCGGTGCCAAAAGCCGCAGGCACAGTCAGAACTTCTTCTGGAATGGCCGCCTGTGGGCCTGCTTGCCCTACCAGGGCTGTGACCCCAGCATACGCCATGCCTGACGCGGTAGCGAAGCCTAGAGCGTCTGCACCACTATCTAAAAATTGGCCAACTATTGTTGTTGTATTGCCAACCCAGCCTAAACGACCTTTTTCTCTTAGCTCGGAATTTAAACTGTTAAAGCGTACCAGATCCTCCTCAGAGGCTGTGCCAATTTTAGCTCGGTATCCAAGGTAACCCATTTCATTTGTGGCCACGCCTTTTTGCCAACCACTAACAGCGTCACCTGGCAGATCCGCAAAGAAATTAAAAAGCGTTTCAGTAGTAGTAAGATTTTCAATGTCATCCCAGGCTATCTCAGCAAATCTTCTGTCAGTTAATTGCTTTGCAACAATAGGGTTTGTACGGGCTAAATCTTGTTCATCCAGTCTTCTTTGTCGCCAAATTCGTTGGATCTCTTCTGGATTACGCCCAACTAAATCGCTGGGAATGCCGGTTTCTTTAGAAAGCCTTTGCACTTCAGCAGCGTCATCGGCGTTTCCTTCTGATGCCAGCCTTAAAATTATGTCTAACTGCCCAGACTGTGCCGCCTGCTTTTTCTCCCAGGACGGCACATACTTAGTGCCTTTACCTTCAAGAGGATCTTGCACTGGAGGCGCTACTGTTGTTGCCTCCAATGACGTTGCTACAGGTGGGTTTTTCTGCCAGGAGGAAACATAACCTGGAGGGGTTAATTTATTTTCTTCGTCATCCGGTAAACCCAGGGGATCAAATTCAGCCATTACTTAATTCCTCGGTTTACCCATATTAATATATTCTTCAGCGATTTGAATTTGAGTTGGGTATCTATTGTTAAAGTCTGCTTTGTATCTTTTAACAATATCAGCCGCATACCTAGGGGGTATATTTGCCAAATAAAATCTTTCGCGCACGAAACCATCCTTTGGTGCTACCATAACATATGCTTCCGCTGCGTCCTCCTGGTCTAACGCAAACATGCGTGTTTCTGTGTCATAGCCCATATCATTAATCATAATCCTATCGATCAGAATATTATCTAAAATACTTTGCTTTTCAGATCGAGTTAACTTGCCCTTTTTATTTATCTGAGCTTCATCAATTCTTTGTTTGAATAATTCGTTCAACGCGATACGGTCACCGAATGCGGCATCCTCACCTTTTCTTTTTGGGTCTATCATGTCAAAAAGATTAACCCTGTCACCGAAGTAATCTTCATATACCTCTTCACCCGCTCTTCGCAGGGTGTCATTAACCATGTCGTTGTCAAATGTTGCTTCTAATATTTTCTCTTCGACCTTGCCGCTTTCCAGCAAAGCTTTACCTTGGTTTAGGTAATATAGATATCTGCTTTGAGATAGCTTGAGCCGATACTTTCCAATGTTGTCTGGCAAAGTTTCTGCTGGGTTTAATGTTAATTTAAGATCTGTTTCTTCATCAGTGCCACGCGCTGGGCCTTCTATAAGAGCATTCCGGTCAGCAGTGGTTAATTTAGCCCAAACAGACGGGGGAACTTTTTGCCACCCGCCTATTTCAGCTTCAGCGACTTCCGTAGCCTGTGCCAAATTATTATCATACTCCTGGGTCTGTGCAGCAATAGCCCCTGCGTGTAATTGTTTTACTTGTGCTATAGCGTAATTTTGTTCATCCAGATCTGGCACTGTATTTTTAATTTCTGAAACCATACTTGCTACATTTGGCAGACCAGTTTCTGCATCGGCTGTAATCGATCTAGTATTTTGGATTTCTTTTATCCTGCTCATCCAGGATGCCATGTACATATCTTTTTCGCTTTGCGGCATCATGTTAAATTTTTTGCCTTCTAGCGTTCTGCGATACTGCATTTGCCTTAGCGTAACGAACCGGTCTAAACTATACTCCCCATCATCAGTTTTTGCAGCTCTAAGCATTCTTAGTGCTGTGCCTGGCCCTTGGTTTACAGCCGCATCAAAAGCCATCATGCGAATATTCGCTGGCAAACTATCAGCCTTGATGACATCCCAATATCTGGTTTTATAAATGTCAATTGCTTGTGCCTTGCTGAGATTTCTTATGTCATCCCCTGACATCTTATTTGCTTGCCCGTTAATGCCAAAATTGGTAGGACCAGCGCCTGCATCATCTAATACATAACCGCCTTCTATCATTAATACTTTGCTAACAGCTTGCTCAAATGTTCCTTGATTGGCAGCATTGTTTTCAACTCCGTATGTAAAGACATTGTCACCAATGTTAACGCCAACCTCTCGCGCTCTTCCTGTGGCCAACTGTCCTTTTAGAGTTTGGTATGCCGTGCTGCTTAACTTTTCTTCTTTGTAGAATTTCTCTAATACTTGATCGGCAGCAATAAACTGATCATCATTTGCCATATCTGAAATTATATTTACAACTAAGTTTTGATTGGCATCTCGGATCATTTGTTCGCGCTGCCAACTGCCTTTGGGTAGCCCCATATTGTCGGCCAGGTCATTGATCCCCTGGTACGCTGCCTGTGAGAAGGCGTTAAAATCGCTATCTTTAGTGTCCATATCTCGCCAGGAAGACGCGGCTTTCAAAAGATAGCTATCAATCTGCCCTTTGCTCTCATTGTTATCAAATTCATAAAGTTCGTTTAAAGAATGGTTGCTCATATTGCTTGCTGTGCTGGTCATGAGAACCTGGGCGCGTGCGTCAAACATTGCCCCAATTGTATCGTTATCAGCCTCGGATCTGTATTTGTCCGCAACCTGACCAGCCATATCTATACTGGCTTCCCAGCTCCCGCCTTGAGCGTTTTCGCCTTTTGTTCGCAGGAACGCATCTTGGATTTTTGTAATATCTCTTGAGTAATTAGTGTATAACTGTTTCGCCCTGGCATCGTTGTAAGTGTCTTGAAGCTTTGTAGATATTGAAGTGACCATATTGGACGCACGGGTCGCGGCATTGCCAGCCGCTTCTATTTGTTTCGGTGCAAAGTTTTTAACCGGCGTGACTTCTGGTCCTGCCTGGATCTGGCCTGGACCTTGAGCTGACAATTGAACAGATGGTGTTGTTTGTATTGGAACTGTAGCCATTTTTATTATCCCGCGTATGGTCTGTTTTTGTTATACCAACTATTCATAACACTCGTAGAGCTACCCAAAAGAGATGTGCTTACTGCTGAAAAGGGGCTAATGGTTCCCGCTGAAGACATGGCGTTGGCAGCACTTACTCCAAGCAATGTTGATTGGTTTTGAAAGCCGACTTTTTTCATGCGTTCTGCTTCAGCCGCTCTTACCGTGTTAGAGTTAAGCGTCATCTTATCCAGGTCTTTCATTAGGTTTGCCGATGCAACAACCTCTTGCGCGCTTCCTTCACCAGCAACAATGCCCCTGGCGTTGGATGATGTCTTGTAACTTGCCAGGTTCTGACCGGCCTTCATCGTCTGGGTCATCTGAGCAAACTGTCCAGCCTTTATGATTTGCTGGGCTTGTTGCTCACTCATACGGGCATTAATACCAGCCATTTTAGACTGGTAATCTAGGGTGGATGATTTTGCTCTCAATTCTAATTGAGATGATTTTGCTTGGAAGTAAGCCCCCAGGGAAGCCGAGAGGCCTCCGAATATTTGGCCAACCATTCCAATTTGTCCAACTTCGGCCATGTCCATGCCAAACAGTGTGGGCGGTGTTGGCGCTGGTGCATAATTACTCATGTTGACGTTTCCTCCACAATCTCTATCTATTTATAATATACCCGTATTAAATCTTACGGATACCGCTAAATTATCCGCCCATTGATACCTCAATAGTTAATCCCACAATTGTCAGTGGGAGCGGGTCATCTTGCCTGACATATACCTGTCCGTTATCCTGCCATGACGGTGTCAGCATAATCTTAATCTCTTCAGACTTTAGAGCCGGTGGTGATCCATAGGGCTCGGTAGTACGCTGTTTGGCTTCAACCAGGTTATCTGGATCTGGCCCAACAAAAATGCCAGAGCTTTCAAACACTCGCAGCCATGCATGGTTGATGTTTTTGTACCGGCCTTGCCCAAACGCTTCTATGTTTACCGCTAATGGCAATGTCTGCAAATCTGATTGGTAAGGCAGACCAACATGAACAACAGCAGCGGCACGATCTAAAATTACTTTTCCGTTGGTCACAACTCGTTGAGGATGCACCGCTCCAGTGGCCAGAATGCTTACTGTCTTTCCTTCAAGGTATCCCAGGCCACTAATCTCGTTCCTGGCAAATGACCAATTTGCTGTTGCTGCATTTCTTAAAGATGCAGGCAAAGTGTTGTCGGTCTGAACTGTGGCAACCGTTGTTGATGTGGTGGCCAGTATCCTGCACCGGTATTGGTTTCCGCTTGCGTCTTTTAAAATCACAACATCGTTAACATCTGAAATAGATGGTGGTGGCGTAAAAATAGCCTGGCTTGATGTGATAGTTAGGCTTTCAGATGTGTTCCAATTAGTCCCGCCGGTAACCGTCATTGTCGTAGCTGTAGTGTTCTCTCCGTTATATGTTGACCCACAATCTACAAAGAACATATCTTCTGGCTTGCTGAACTGCCTGGACTGTAGGCGCTCCACAAAGCGCACTGTGGCCCCGTTGATAACTCGCTTGATCACACAGTACAAAACATCCTCATTGCCTTCTGCTACGGTAGCCACGCTCTCAAATGACCCGTCAGTGTCATGCCGATGCCATGCACCGACCTGTTGCTCTGGAATATATGTTAATCCGAGAAGTCGGCCATCATCAGATGTCATCCATACAATAGGTGCAGGAGCTTTTGAAAAAGCCATGTCAGTTATATTTTTGTTATCAAAAAGGTGAGCCGACCTGATCGATAGATCATTTGTGGCAAACCCATTGGCTTGCCAGTTGTAACCCAGTTCCCTCACATGACCGCCTCTAGCAGCCGCGTAGACCATTGAATTGTTAATGATGGCCGGTTGCACGTTACTGGCCCCCACATAAGACTGAGGGCGCACTGAGATCGATGTAGGGGTGATTGCGTCAGAGTTAACCGATGTTACCCTCCACTCGGCAGATCCTGTCATTAAGATTAGCTCAGTAAGCGGCACGATATGCAAGATGGTATTGGCCTCACGCGCAGCCACTTTAAATTCAATTCGGTTGTCATCCTGGACGGGCAGGCTGTAGCTCATATTGCTTTCAGTGCCTGACTTAGTCATCCAGATTTTCTGGGGCTCATTTAAGGTGCCAGCAAAACATCTGCGTTGCTCAAAATAAGAAACAGCGCCAGGGTAATTGCCGGTGCTTATGAAATCATTATCAAAGATTGGCGGTGTCTTGCTGAAGTCTGGGCCAATGTTGTTATCTTCAATTGTTAATGTCGTAGAACTTCCGATGTATCCATACACACCACCCTGGTACTTATAGACATTGTACCTGGAAGATCCTGCCACAGCGTCCCAGGAAATCGTGTTAACGGCTCCGGTAACATAAATGTTGTTGTCTATCTCGGCGGTGTTTGAGACAGAGCTTTCACCGATCAGGTCAGCCGCAACGGCGGTCACTTGATATCGCATTGTTTCAAAGGTGTCAGTGTTCACGTTTGCTGACGATGGTATGTATTTAACAGCGGTCACGTTTGCAGGCGCGGCAATAGGTGACCCAAAGTTAATGGGGCTTAAAACCCACTTGGTTGCGCCCAGGCGTTTCAATTCTTTTGGTAAGTGATTGGGATGACATATACTAAGGATGTCAGCAGACTGAACAAATTTAAGGTCAAAAAGGTCTGCTTCTAAATATGGGTTCGGGATCTCGTAAGCGGCTGTTGTAATCGGATACCAATATGCGGCGGCTGGAGGTGTCTGGTTCGTGTTGTCGGCTGTGCAATAATAGTTAGTGCCGCTTAACAAGACCAGATCACCAACCTCATAGGCCGTGCCGCTGTCCCATGCAGCGTTTGTACCCGCGAGAAGTGTTGCTCCCTGTGTGTGAAATCGGAAATACCCCTCACCAATTTCAATAACCATTGTTTGTGTTGTTGAAAATGTGAACGATATAATTCTGGTTTTTTTGCTGCTGTCTTTTACAGCCCTGACCAGGGCAAAACCTGGCCGGTTTTCTGCTGGGCCTTGAGGTGATGCAATGAAGTTACGCATAATAGCAGCGCCAGATTGGTACTTGCTATCATCAATACGGCCATACATCTCAGGCGAAAGCTCACCGCCAGCAAAAGATCTGTTTAGTACCCTGGTGTTCGGCATCTATTATCTCCCAGCGGTCCACGGAACAATATGTTCCAGGTTAATTTTTCTGTTTGTAAGGTCGCTGTTTTTTGCTTGCTGTAAAAACGCGCCCATCATTTGCGTGCATCGCTTGCCTTCTGCTTGACCAGCGTCACCCTTGATCACAGGACCGGCCAGCATTGATGCCAGGTGCCACGACAAAGTTAGAGTAAACAATGCGCTAAAATTACTGGTGTCAGTTGTGTAGGCTTGATATCTTAGCAGCGCATTAGTCACGTTGGTAAATAGAATGGCAGATCCGTTGGCGTCAGTCTCAACCGTAAACGGCTGCGGAACGTATAACCCAGCAGATACGCTTGGAGCATAGTTGCCGTTTATTTGGTTCTCTGCTGCGGACGCCTTGGTTACATAATCGTTTTCTGCATCTGGTGATATAACCGCAACAATATCCTGGCAGTCATTAGGAATAGCATAAGCGTATTTCCATTGTTTTATAGGGTTAGTTACGAGGGCTACTGTAGCCCTGCGCGTGGCAAAATTCCATGAGTGCGCTTCTAACAAAGTGTCCCTGGATATAGGGTAGAACCTTGCTGCGTGTTCAGCCTGGGCAGAACCTTCTGGCGGCTTGAGGCTGGCAATAGTTGCGTTATCACCAAGGTGGCCCAGCGCCAGGTTACAAATATCCACTTCAGTAGCCATCAAGCTCTCCTATAGTAAAAAGGGGGAACCACGGTTTCCCAGCGGCCCCCCCATGTTGCAGCGTTAGTTGAATAGACTTGGCTATTCCGCTTTAGACTTGGCTGAACGCTTCGGCTTGGATGCGTTAACATCTTCTGCTTTTTCGTCATCCCCACTAATCATTTCTAAATTAGTGTTGTCAGGTCCGTTGTACTCAAATGTATCGTCAGCATTACGAAAAGTATTGCCAACATAGCAGGGTACTAATGCACGGAAATATGCCATTATCTATTCTCCTTAAACTACAGTGAAGCCAGAAGCGTAGAACTTCTTGCCGTCCTGCACTGTTTCAACAATGTCTGCGATAACCTTACCGGCTGACATAGTGCCAACAACGGTATAGCGCGCACCAAGATACTGCTGGCCGTTAGACGCGATCTGAGGGTTGATGCCCACAGCTACGTTCTTACCGGCAGTCAGGCTGGCCGTGACAACAGCGTCTGAGCTGCCGATAACGGTTGGTGATGCAAGGTTAGCAGTTGCAGATGAGATGACCTCGAACTTAACAGAGGTTCCGCCTGCAAAAGCAGTGGTGACCGCAAAGTTCATGAACAGCTCTTTACCTTCACCCATGTCACGGGCAATGCCCAGATCGATAGTGTCAGTTGAAACGGCAGTTGTAGTAACCGCCTGGTCTTCGCTCACTCGGAGCAGTTTATCGGTAATCATAGTTAGATCTCCTTAAAGTTGGCCAATTAAACCACACGGGCTTCGGCGTTGATGATGCTGTCTACGCGGCGAAGCGGGACACCTTGGAAGGACAACCAGCTATATGGCATACCGAATTGACCGAGGCCTTCGTTTACCTTCAAGACATACTGAGATTTGTCCATAGCAGCCACGGATAGACCAGAGTGAACTGTGCGGTTCATATAGAACGCGGCACGGCCCATAGCCATATTCGGGATGCGATACAGAGCGCGGCTCATTAGCTTGATGATAGCTGTTGCAGCGGTTGCTGCCTGTGTGCCTGTTTGGGCAACCAGGTCGGACACATCGATGTTTGCAATGCGTACAACATAGCGCCAGTCTTTTACGACCAGGCCATTCTTCCATTGATAGCGAGTGGCATATGCTTGCAAGCGAGTGCCGTCACCATTGTAGACAGTTTGTTCACCGAGATCCTCATGGATAAGGCCAGCTTTTGAGCCTTTAGGGAAAGGACAGTAAACAGTATTGTCACCCCAAAGAACCAAAAAGATCGATGTGTTGTCAGATCCGCTGCCGCCAGCGTCCAGGATGTTTGTTGCGTTTGATGCGCCTAAATCGCCATAGCGAGAGGCCAAACCAAGAAACGTCTTAGGATCGGTTGCAGGGTTACCATAGAACAAAGTGTTTGCCTGGGTCTGGTTCATTGCTTCCAGGAAGGCAGTGTCTTCAGACAGACGGAACTGTGCGGTGTTGCCGTTAAGCATCGCCAGATCTTTGTCCACTTCTGAGCGTGCTTCCAGCATGCCACAAGCCTCGTCCACTTGTGCTGTGGTCGATTTACTTGATGGAATACCTTGGTTTAACGCACGCCAGTAAACAGATGGCAATCCAGTACGAATGACCACGCGCTCACCAGTAGGCAAGTTGCCTTCTTTAAAGACGCAATCTTCTAGGATTTCATTCGACTGCGAAAGCAATTCTGCAATGATAGGTACGCGGCCATCGGGGTCGCTCCGTTTGGCCCAATCGGCCAGGGTTAGATTTGTAGTTGCGAGAGTAGCCATTTAAAAGCTCCTTAGTTTGGTTGCTGATTTGAATACAGTGCTGATGCATAGCCTGCCATGTCATTTGGCTTGGACTTACCTTGTCCTGATCCAGATGATGGGCCGACATAACTGTCACCACTGATTGCTTTTCCTGCCCTGTACATCATCCGTATTACTTCTGGATGATTACCCAGGCCAGACTGATTGAGCAATTCGCCCAATTCTGGTGTGCCAAAAGCATCAAGAGCTTTCTTAGCTACCGACAAATTTTCAGCAAGCATTTCGCCACCAAATTCTTTGTCCGCTTTAGCTGAAGCAGTCCACTCTTGTTGCATGGCTGCTAATGCATCAGCGGAACGCTGCGCCATTTGCGGTGCCATCTTGTCTACCAGTTTTTGAGCGGCCTCGTTTGACAGATTGAGATCTTTAGCTGCGTCCTTGAAAGCATTAAGCACTTCACCGTCAACTTTATAGTCTTCGCTGTCTGTAAACTCATAGCTCTCAGGAGCGCCGAGAACATTATTGCTCTCTTCGCCTTGTTCCTCGCCAGCATTGGCCTCGCCTTGGGCTTCCTGGTTCTGTGCATCCGTTGCCTGTTGCTCCGGTTCCCCTATCCGTTCTCCACCGTATGACGGCGCGTCACCTTGCGGTGCCAGTTCGGGGGCTTGTGATGCTTCCGCACTATTGGTTTTGGGGGCTTCAGTCATCAGCATTTCTGTCATTTGTATTCTCCTTGGTCATCGTTGGGTAAAGCTCTGGGCAGAGAGAGTGAATAAGGTTAAGGGCGCGCAAACCATAGTTTCTATTTCCTTCAGCAAATGCCATCGACATTGCATTAGTGTTAAACGACAGCTTGAATACTCCTGCCTGATCCAGAAGACGCCACATAACGCGCCGCCCCCTCTTGCTGCTCATGAGCCACTTGATGTCGGCCTCCTCATTCTGGCGATCAATCCTATCGCGTGTTGCGCGATCATCTTTCTCACGTTCCTGACCTTTGAGGTCGAGTGGGTCATGTTCTTTCATGTTGTCAATTTATCCACACTTCTTGTCGATACGGATACCCTTATATTATTTCCCGCCATATAACATAGAAGAACCACCGCTTGCTGGTGCTGCGGGGGCTTCCTTTCCGTACATCGCTTCGGCCTGGTCCTTCTGTCGTTCTATTCCATCTAGATCCAGGTCAGTAATTTGCAGTGATATTGACATGTCTTGGCCACCTTGCGTTTCGTATGCGCTGGTTGCTTTAACATAGGCTTTGGCATGGATCATCATTTCAGATCCAACTTTCGGCAAAGCCGTGATGCCAAGCTTGTCCATATCTTCTGCTGTTAATTTCAAGCAAAGCCCATAAGGGTATGCTGGTTCATCCATGTCTTCGTACTCTGAGGGCATGTCCTCTGTTTTTTTCATGTTTATCAATGATTTTATCATTTTGCTGCTACATCCAATGGTGAAGGTGAGTTGTACCCTGAGAACTGGTTCATTACGTCCATCATGGCGTTTTTATCCTGGCCGGTAGGTGTCTGCCCAAGATCTTTTGCAATGCCACCAGCCTGTTGAGCCATTTGCATTTGTGCCTGGGCTGTCTCTGCCTCGGCACGTTTGTTTCGTAATAGTGCCACCTCGTCACCGGCAACAATCATACGCGGGTCAACACCCAGCATTTCGGAATAATGATCTGCCCATCGATCCCCGTCAAATTTGTCCAGGACTTCTGGTTTCATTTGCGCGACCACTCCCAGGTTTCCAATGAAACGATCAACACCGTTTGTGCCAATGGCACGCTGTGCCTGGGCAAGCATTGATACGAACTCAACATTCAGATCCATGCCTTGCAGCTCTGGTGGTGCTGGCGGTATTAGTCCTGCACGCAGCATATGGTTAAACGTAATGTCGATCAGGGGATCTAACAATTCATTGTGCAACCGCTCCAACACAGGGCCAAGCATCAATAATTTTTCTTCGTGACGTTCTGCAACTTCGGTTGCGGTCATCCTGGTATCAGTTGCGTTGGCCAGCATCAGGAACAAGTCAGCATAGAACGCGCCGTTAACGCGGCCACGGCAGTCCTGGATGTCCATTAGCAAGTGCTGCAAGTTTAGATCCACCTGGAATGCGGTCTTGATACCCTGGCCCTGGCCGTCAACAAATGAGATGCCACCAGGCAGTGTCTCAATGTCTCGGTTTTTCATGTTGGCTGGAACCTGGAGAGGTGGTTTGGTTTGATAGTCAATTGCCTGGGCCTTACGCAATTGCTCATGTTGTAATTGTTTAATATCACCCAGCGCCTCCATTCCTGGAGAGTTTCCATATATATCACCCCCGACCACGTTCCATCGCGGAACTACGGCAGGGAAATCTTCAAACCCACTTTCACGCAAGAAGTTTTCGTTGTCTCCCCCTACTTCAAAATAGCAGGATTTGTACGCCATATTCTTGGCGTCTTTCTTTCGCGTGTCTCTTTCTCTTAGATCCCTTGGCTCAATTGCATGGATGATCGGCACCCATTGATCCAGGTTACCTCGGTCAAACATATTCTGAACTGAGGTTGAACAATTTTTATATTCAAATTCCCTGACAATCTCGCCAACTGTCTTTTCAAATTCTCGGTACAGTGTGTCAACACGGCCCTGGTAGTTTGTCCCAATAGCATACTCGCCAATGGTTGATGGGTAGTGGTGAATTACGTTTTTGTAATCGGGCAGGATAATAGAACAGCCGGTGCCAAACGCGCCCAGCTCTTCATACATTCCATGCAGCGTCCGATATGTGTTGGACCTTTGGAATACTAATTGCATTCTTCTGGTCACATCATCCAGCCAAAGCTTGACCGGATAGTAATTGTTTAGATCTGGGTCACCGGTCCCTAGACGAAACCAGGGACGCGCTGGGCTTGTTGCACCAGCCATCATGCCAGCACCTAACGTCCGCAACCCACGGGTGCCGGTGTTGTCATATATATTATTGTGACGCCTTGAGCCTTTGTTTCGATCTTGCTGGAAGTAACGACCATTTCTAGGGAGGAGATAGGTCGTTACTTCCTGCCAGTGCGACCACCAAGATGCTCGCTCTGATTTCAGATGACCCCAGCGAGTGAATAGCTTGTCGCGTCCAGGCGATTTGTTTTGCGACATCTCATCGCTGGGGTATTTGCTCATTTAGTTATCCTCCCAAAAGGGTGCTTTTGCCAAGCTTCAGATCATTAGGGTTCACACCAGAAGCGCCGGTTAGCATTGTTCCTGCCCCGCCACCTTTAGCTGCTTGGCCTGCTTCGCTCATGATTGCAGCGGTGTCTGGTGTGGCTCTGTTGGCACGGTTAACTGCCTGCTGTGACGATGACGCCTGCGCGTCTGCTTGCTTGACAGCGTCATTCTGTGCCTGCTGTTGCAATGCCAAACCTTTTGCCTGGGATGCCTGCGCGGCTTTGCCCTGGTCATACTGGTTCTTCATTGCGCCTGCGCCTAAACCAATAGCGGCTGCGGTGCCTGCCCCAATAGCCAATGCTGTGCCTGCGGTTGCTAAGTATGCTCCACCGCCAATAACGGCTGCTGTGATTGCTCCTGACATATTCTATTCTCCTGTGATGTTGATATGATTGGTTGCGGCTTCATGCCTGGACATCAGGCGGTCTGCCTCTTCAGTAAACTCATCCTCTGCCTCTTCTACAGTTCTGGCATCAGTTTTGAATGTCATAGTCAACCAGGTGTCTGCGTGTGAAACAAAAGCTTGCTTTCGATTTGGAGATGCAGGCAATGCGGCATGGCCAGTCACCCTTATTTCCTGGTCGTTTGCGTAGATAGAAACATCGCCGTTTACAACCAACACAGTCGGAACCTTAACTAGAGCGCCGGTCAAGACTACTCCGCTGGGGATCTCAATTGTTCTTGTGTACATTCCGCCATGTAATATGTGCCAGGTCACTATGTCTGCCTGTTCCATTACTTCTGTGATGCTCTCAAGCGCACGAACTTTGTCGATGGCTTCTATGCTCATCGATCCAATTCTGTTATTTAGCGCAATCACCTGGTTCACAGTAGCCCCTTAAAAAATACTTCACTGGCATGTTGATACCCTATTCTGGGTGCCACCTTCGCCAGGCTTCCTTCTGCCGGTGCGCTTAGTAATACACCAACCGCTCCAATGTTCTTTGCGTGGCCTTCTATTGCCTTTATTATCCTAAGACCACCGCCACCTTTTCTGTGCCGTTTAGTTACAAACAGGCTTTCTGCTGTAACAACCAGCTCCGAGTAATGCGGGACCACTGTGCATAACAACACAGAGAACCCCACCATATTTAGATCCATGTCTCTAAGGACCAGGCATTGGACTATTCCTATACCTTCCATATTTAGATACATCTCACGCGCCCAGTTGGGCTGTGGCATCCCCGCCATCTTACATTCATCTGCATACTCTAAGACCAAATGCCCGAAAGCTTTGTCTTCACACATATCTGTAAATGATGATGGGTACACCATTGTGTCCAATGTATAACAGTCTTCAGTTGTTACGGATACCTCAGAGGGTTCGGTAAGGGTCATGCTCTTTAGCTCCTCTTTTTTGCGCCTTGATATATATGTCCTGGGGCAGTTTCTTACGAACTGGATAGGCGAATGTTAATGCCAGGGCGTCAGCCAGATCCGGTGACCCTGCGCCTTGCAGTCGTTTCTTAATTTGATCTTTGGGCTCTAACACCCTGCGGCCTGCGCTGTCGAACCAATAGACTGGAGTAGCCAGCTCCTGTTTTAGATCTGCATCATCCGGTATAGCCCCGCCTTGCTCGACCCACTCTTTCATTTCCCACCACATCTCGGTGCGCCGGTTGATGTTCAAGTTTGGTTTGTTTGCCTTCCCACCAAATGGCACTTCCATCACATCGTAATCCAATTGGCGCAATCTATCGATCACACCAGCACCAGCCCCAGCATCACAGAATACCGCGTCAGGGTTCCATTGCTCTATTATGTTAGCTATGCGAGATGCCAGCTCCATATTATCGACACCACGATAAACGTATGGGTCAAATGCTTGCAGTCCCTGGCGCTTGAACACGACCGATCGATCATCTCCAAACCTGGCAGGGTCAATGCCTATAATCTTTGGCGCATGCGCTGTGTCTGCTACGGTGTAGACATTGCGTGCAGCTTCCTCGGCATCATGCAAAGATATTAGCTGATCATCACCAGCAGCCGCAAAGTCGCACAGGTATTCCCTGGCAAACGATGTCTCAGCCATGTCTCTTTTTAATCGCTCGACTTCCCTGGGATCGATAGCCTGGGTGTCATGCACGGTGTACCTCGCACCATGCCAATCGCTTTGGTTTTTGGATCTGTAGTAAAGCTCAGAGAATAAATTGATCCCAGCCGGTGTGCCAATAAACATAGCCCAGCCTAATCTATCTGACAAAGCAGGCTGCAATATGTCCATCCAAACCTCTGGCTTGATCTGAGCCACCTCATCGATCACGGCCCCATCAATACGCAGGCCGCGCATAGCGTCAGGGTTATCTCCCCCGAATAAACGGATGATTGCGCCGTTATGCTTGAATGTAACCTGTAGGTCACCCTCGTTTATATCTATGGCCTCGGCCAATCTTAAAGGCTCAAGCTTTTGTTTTAGCCGTGACCAGGCAATAGCTTTGGCTTGCTTTAAAAACGGGGCCACATAAACAAACCAGCCCATTGGCTTCTCGAACTTCATGGCCTTATCGATCAGCTCCATAATGGCCAGCTCTGTTTTTCCTGCGCGCCGATGCAGGGCAAACACACTAAACCTTTTGCGGTCCATGTGACACTGCCTCTGCCAGTGCCTGGGGCTGTAGTCTAGCTTTACTGGGACATTGGGCTGCTTCATTCAGTGTCGCTCTGTGGCACGCCTGTAATTACGCTTATGCTTACGCCGCCCTGGTGTTCGACACCAACCTTGTCTCCATATTTTTTGGGGTTCCATTTAGCGAGAAGCTTCATTCGTTGCTCGACCCTGTTCTTGTTATATTGAACATGAACGCTATCCAGGCGCGGATTATCGCCACCAGTAGACAGGGGGAACTCATCAATTATTTCCAGGGTATCTTCTGCAATAGCATCTTGACCGATGTCTCTCGCGTGCGCGAAGCGTGCTTGAAACTCTTCATCTTTGAATAGCCAGCCATAGACAGTCCTCCAAGCAGGCTTCCCATTTAACCTACAAAAAGATCTTAACGTATTGCCATCAGCTATCCAGGCGCAAATCTCATCGATTATTGCGGGATCTACTTTTTCAACTGGCCTTCCGCCTTTAGCTTTTGTCTTCTTTGCGGATGGTTTTGTATCTGACTGGTGTTTGCGCTCTTCTTTCATAGGTACATATCTTCTGTATGGTAGCTCTGGGCAAACTAAAGATTATGGCTAACTTACGGTAACCAATTCCCTCGTCTTCGTGCATGTCACGAATGGCATCGACAATCTCATCTGAGTGTTTCGCGTTATGATGTGATGATCCAATTCTTTTACCATATTCGTTTACTGCAACAATTTCACGTTTGCCCCCACTCATTACTTCTTAGGGGGTTTGCCGCCTTTTTTTTTGCCGTATCCCATAGCAGACGCCTTTCATTTTAAGTTTCAGATAAAATGATCATACATCAACATTGATTATTCGGCAACGGGTAAGTCTCCCGTCACCTGTAACGCCCATAGGATCTGATTGTCGGACCACATTTCTGCGCGATCTTCCATTACCGCCGCCAAAATCTTTTGCGCCATGTTTCGGTGCAGGCATCTTGCGCCAGACTTGCAATAGCCCTGGCACGGAGGACAATTAATTCCTTCTGGCATAGAATATTTCTGACATAACTGATTTCAGTTTTTCCACTGCTTTTTTTCCGCGAGGCCTTAATCTTGCGTCCAACGCTAATCTCCGTTTTGATAAGGAGTATTTTAATAGCTGCCTGGCTTCGCATTCTAACGCATGCGCCATACAATAATCGCAAACGACTTCTCCATCCACTAATCGGATAGATTTTTCCCTGGTGCATTTTTTGTTTTCGCATTTCAATTTGTCTTCCGTTTCATATTCGCCAGGTAGCCATCAACTAATTCTGTCGCAGATGTTCCGGTTAACGAATGGAATGCTGTGTCCAGGCGAACCTCTGCATCACCTGGTGTTGTATCATCCCTAAAGCCAATACCAAACTCACAGACGCCCATACCTTTTGGCTGAAAATACAAGCGCACTTCTGGTCCGCCATCTTTATCTTGTCGGCGCATTACACAAATCTGTCCATATCTTTTAATTGTAAAAATT
>TARA_R110000787_G_scaffold7178_1_pt1 | contig 17724 bp, 20 predicted proteins | sample TARA_R110000787 | Tara Oceans TARA_R110000787 (sample SAMEA4397920) | marine metagenome | biome: Polar Biome; feature: [DCM] deep chlorophyll maximum layer (ENVO:01000326); material: water (ENVO:00002006), including particulate matter (ENVO:01000060) such as... | depth 35 m
TGCTGTTGAAGAAAATAAATGGAGGGTTGAAGACGATAATGAACTAGGTGGGGATGAAGCAAATGAAATGATAGATAGCTTTAAAGATAAAATATCAAAAGAACTAAAAGTAATTGGTATAGATATAGCTAATTGCATATAACACATCGCTATGAGGAATAGAGCCAAACGATAATGAACACTATAACAGTAACTTACAGTTTGATTTACCAATTTAAAGAAGCCACTGAGTATAAGGTTACGAGGTGCAAAAAAGTATTCAATACTAAAACGGGTAGACTTATAAGGAAAGTTAAAAACGGTGGATCTTATGGTTATTGGATAAAAGGTGATTTTGTTGCAATATCAAAAGATAAAGATTCCCCGCTAGAAAAGATACCTAAATCAAGGTGTCCTTTCTAGCTTTTATTTGAATTAAATAATTAGTATATTTACCTTAATTATGATATTTAAAGATAAGAAACAACTTTTTAAGTATGTCGAAGCTAATCAGAAACTTCCTAAATGGGTTGCTGATGCTAGAGAATATCATAAGAGACTATTAGCACTGATTGATGGTGAGGGTTTTAAGGACTTGCTAATTAATGAAGTTGAACACATTGAAGGTAGTAATAAGGCTGTAGCTAGAAAGAGGTACGCTAGATCCATTAAAGATTTTTATGAACGATTATTGCGTTTAACTGATAATATATACTCTAGTACTGGAGGAGTAAAGAGGTATGAAAATTTAACGCCTAAGCAAATAGAAGAGTTAGAAGCTCATTTACATAATATAAAGGGTGGGCAAACGTTAGAATCATGGCTTGAATCTACTTGGCTTACTGTGTACCACCAAGACCCAAACGGAATAGTATTTTTAGAGTATGATTCTGATTTAGATATTAAACCTCAACCTTCGTACAAGTCTATAAACACTATTAGGAATTATGTTTCAAACGGCCAAACGTTAGAGGTTTTATTGTTTGAGCCTATTCAACTAGAAAACAATACCAAACAGTGGTATGTTGTAGATGATAATACATTTTATACAGTTAATCAAAATGGAGAGACTTATTCTATTGTCGAAGAAAAGACTTTTAATCATCAATTTGGCATTGTTCCAGGGGTTATTAATTCAGATATAGAGCATATTGGATACGATAAAAGGCTTTCTCCAATAGATAAGGTTGTTGAATTATCTGAAGAGTACGGAAGGGATTTGTCAATTAAAACAATTTATAAATTTCAGCAAGGATTCCCTAAACATTGGCGTTACGCTTCGCCGTGTCAAACGTGTCACGGGGTAGGTAAGGATGGTGACGGCAACACTTGCGGTGATTGTGGTGGTACTGGGGAGTTGTTTCGAGGTGATGTTACTCATGAGGATAGACTTACTGTACCAGAGGATGGTGAAGCTGTAATTGCTCCTGGAAGTGGATTTGTTAGTCCTGATTTAGAGTACTTAGCTGATGCTAGAATTGAATTAAAGGAGCTAGAAGATACAGCTACATTTACTCACTGGGGTGTTGTGGTAGAAACACAAGCGCAAGCAACAGCAACGGAAATCGTTGCTAATTTGCAGCCTGTATCTAAAAGGTTAAATAAGTACTCTGATGTAGCTCAAAGAGTCGAGTCTTTGTTGACTGAGATGGTGGCCAACAACATGTTTATAGAGAAGCCTAAAGATAAAAAAGTTAGTTCTATTTCATACGGTAGAAACTTTGTTCTTGAGACTGTAAATACTGTATTAGAAAGGTATGAACTGGCTAGAGAAGCTGGTAATAACGCTACTATATTAGACAGATTGTATCATGAGTATTTGTTAACTAAATATAAATCTGACAATGTAGGGTTACAGATATCTATAACAAAATCTAAAGTAGAACCTTACCTACATTTCACTGTTGAACAAGTTAAAGAGGTTCGTGGAGACAAAGCAGCGCAAAAGAAAATGCTATTTGATGAATGGTGGAAAGCATTAACAAACTTAGATCAAAATAGCGATACGTTAAAGGCAGAATTTAATACATGGTTTGATAGTGTTTATATTGAGCCTAAAGAAGCAGTAACAACAAACTAAATAAATAATATGAAAGGATTTTCGATAATTTTTAAAGGAGAAGAGAATATTGAAAGTGAGCTGTTAAAGCTAAGTAAAAAAGTGAATGAGTACACCAAAGGATTGAGAGTTAAAACATATATACCAAATGAAAATCTAAAAAATATAAAGAGTAGATATCAAACTTTCAGTTTTGTTCTTTGTGAAAACGATGGTTATAATTATGCTCTTCATAAGTATTTATTTGAAGAAGAAGAGTTTAAAGAACAAGTAGAAATGATTGAATTATCAATTGATGTACTGTAAATAAATAACGCAACAAACTAAATAAATAATATGAAAGGATTTAAAAAAATCGCAGTGCTTACAGATGTTTATGAAATGTCTAAAAGTAGTAGTATAAAGGTTAATGATAGGTCAGGAGATCCTATCTTAACAAATAGAATTTTCTCTTTAGCTGATGCTAATAAAAGAAATTCAGACTACAGAAACAAAAGGCGCTGGGTTGAAATAAAATGGAAGGAAACGGCTGTACTACAACTAGAGGCGGGTAACCTTGATTGGATTGAGTATGCCTTAGAAGAGAAGAGGCTAGAGTGTAAAATACTAAAGAGAGCTATTAAGTTCCCTGTAAAAGATTCTTACACAGAAGCTTTAAACGATAACGAAGTTCTTGAGAAGTACAACGATTACATTGAGGTTGTAGAGGCTCAAATTGAATTAATTGAGGGGATTGAGTTCAACCCTGTGTCAGGTTCTACCGAGGAACGTTTTGAGTCTGGAGGGAACACTATTGTAGTAGAAGAAGGCATGATGGATGAGTTAAAGGCTGCGATTAAAAAGGAAGGTTTGGGTATTCGTGTGAATAAAGATGATTCTTACGGAGATGTTTACATCAAGGTTGAAGAGGCTAGGAAATCTAAATAATTAAATAAACAAAAATGATTGAAGAACTAAAAAAAGCAATAGAAGAAAAAGAGTTAGATATTAACCTTGATGATTATCAAATAATGTCTAAAGAAGACTTCACTACAATGGTGGAGGGTTATAAGGGTGAGATTGAAAGCACAAAATCAAAGTCTAGTAAAATAGGTCAAGAGATTCTTTTGAAGGAGCTAAAAAAAGATATTGGCTTAGAATATGATAACCGTAAAGACCCCGAAGCGTTAAAGAAGGCTTATCTTGAAAAATTTGGTAAACCAGAATCTGATAATGAAGATTTTGAAGAGAGATTTAAGTTACAGGGGGAGAAGTATACTAAAGAGCTTCAGGATAGTAATGATAGATTTGAGACTTTAAAGAATAGCCATAAAGCAGAATCAGACAACAAAACAATACTTGAATCATTAAGGGGAGAGTTTTCTAAATTTGAAGACAAAACGAATTATAAGACAGATGATTTAGTTACAATTGCTTTATCTAAGAATGAATTTTCTGTAATTGATGGCAAGGTATTTAAGTCTAAAGATGGTGAAATTATTAAAGATAATTTATTCCAAACTGTAGGCCCTGAATCGTTCGCTAATTCAATGATGCAAGATGGCTATATTAAAGCTGTAGAAGGAGGTCGCATCGTGGGAGATGAAACAAAAGGAGGAAAGTGTACAATGGAACAATTTATCGCGGCGGCTGAGTCTGGTGGTGAAAACATAAATAGTTTAGATTTCTCTAAAAAAGTAGACGGCGCAGTTAAATCTGGTATTATAGAAGGATAAATAACTCCCAATAAATTAAATACCCTAACTACTTAATTGTAGTTAGGGTATTTTTTTTTAAGGTTTTTTTTATTACATTTACAGTATTAACTCTAATAAAAGAATATTTTTAAGGCGGTAGCCATTAAATACAATTCTAGGCGGTAGCATACAGGGTTTAAAGTATTATTTATAACTTTAAATTAACAGCTAAATGGCTAACTTAACACCAACAAATTTTAAAACAGCTCAGTCTAAAATGATGGGCAAATTCGCCTCAAATGAAATGAGGTTGATCAGTGCTAATACTTATCTTGAGATTAGCAAGCTTACTCAATTCATGCTACCAAATTATTTGGAGCTTAGAAAAAGAGAAGATCGAGCAATTGAAACGTCTTTGCTTACTAGATCAAAAAGATCTGTATTGACAGCAAGAAGTTCAACTCACACAGGAAACAGAGGAGATTCCGCTATTGTTACTCCAACATGGTCTACGTCTGCTGATGTGTTCTCTTTGTCATTAAAGCAATATGACAATAATCAATATTCAATGCAAGAAGGTTTAGACAACCTTTACGAAAACGCTTACTTGAATATGGTTGAATCTTTAGAGGATGACGCTCAAAATTATCTTTTTGGGGAAAAGACAGGTGTAAATATTTCTACTGGAGGCGGTGGTACGTTTAACGCTACCGATGACGTTTATAATTTTGCTGCGGTAAATGTTAACACTATTATCCAAAAGACTAAGACAGTCATGGAGGAAAATGGTTATAAAGGTGCAATCACAATCTTTGCTGATTCAATAGCTTACGATTTATTTAAGTTCCAAGCATTCCAAGGCGCTGGGAATGATGTAAACCTTTCATTCCAATTTGAAGGAATTACTTTTGTAAGATCAATTGGATACGCAGCTAAATTCTTACCTCTTGCAGGAACTTATGCTACTGGTGTTTGGACTGCTGTTGCAAACGATTCAATAGGGGCTATGCCTTGGATTCCAAAGCAGAACAGAGAGGGTGTTGCGACTAGATTACAAACTTACTCTAGTGCAATATCTCCTTATGATGGCACTCCATACGCGGTTCACTATTACGAAACAGCTTCAGATCAATCTGGATCAAACGGAATGACTCAGGATGAGGTTACTCAAGTTGAAATATCTCAGGATATGTCTTTCATGAGTTCTCCAATTACGGTTACTGATGAGACTTCTTTATTTGCATTCAGCTTACAAGCTTAGTAAATGTTCGATAAAACAAAACTTGAAATAGGATTAGGTGGTTTAGTGGGGTTTAGGCCTTCGCTAGACCCTAATTTCTTTGTTCTAAATACTACAAATCTACAATCTGACTCTGGTTATTACATAAACGATAATCCTTTCGCAGAAATAGAGGCGTTTAAGGCTACCTTAAACTATTCTAGTATTGAGGAGGTAGGTTTCAATACTAAGTTGTCCCAATTGACAAATTCAGCTATTACTTCGGTTTGTAGTGCTGTATTTCAAGATAAGGACAACCCATCTTTTGTTGATCGACAATTACAGTTTAAGAATGCTACAAACAAAATCAATCTAGAAAGTTTACCTAACGGTTTTATTTGCGAAAAGATTTGTGTAGAGAAAAAGAATAGTTTAGCGGTTGAGACATCCAGAGTACTCCTAGATTTTAGTGGTACAGGAGACATTACCCTATACTTATACAACACAAGTTCTATAGAACCAATAAAAACCGAGTTAGTTACTATTTCAACAGATCACCAAGTAGTTAACCTTAATTGGAAGCTAGACAATACAGACGGTATTAATGGTGGTGATTGGTATATTGGATACTATACAGATGGATTAACTGTAACGCCTTTTAAGAGGGATTACAGCAATGCTAGTTATGAATCTAATGTTACCTTTGTAAACCTTGAAAAAACTTTAGTGCCTAATCATACAGCTCCTAATATTTGGGATTTGAATTTAAATGAAGGTATAAGCGTGACTACAGGAATGAATTTAGATATCTCTGTTTACTATGATTATACTGATTTGATAATACAAAACAAATTCCTTTTCGCTGAAGCTATTAATTTAGAGGCGGCTATTAGAATGTTAAGCCAATATAAAGGTTCGTTTAGATCAAACAAAACTCAAAGGATCGCAGGTGCAAACCTAACTGAAATTGAGGTTGCTATTGAAGGTCAAACGAGTGATAAGTACCAAAAAGTAACGGGGTTGAGACCTTCTTTAGGTAAGCAATTAGATTTGATTAAAAGAAAAATTGATACTTTAGTTCTAGGTTATAGAACAGGAAGGATAAAAACAGTTGTAAACGTTTAGTTTGTTCAAGAATGGTGTAACAGCCATTTTTTAAAGTTAAATATGTCAGAGTTAATATTAAAGGAAAACCCAGTTGGTATTGATACAGTTATCAATAATATAAACAATCTAGTTTTTAATGAACTTGATTGGTTAAGCAGTGGTGATAACCCGGTTAACTATAAGGCATATCACAGAGCTTTGAAGAACCCCAGAAACGGTGGGGTGATACCAGAGGTTTATGAGATTGACACAAACAACAGGACAGGCGAGTATACAGAAGGGTTATATGATGATGATGTAGACGCTTCTAGCTTCTTTTACGTGGCTGACGAGCAAAACCCTGTAGATAATGGTATGTTGTTTAATACTACTATTTCAATGGTGTTTCAAGTTGACTTATCAGTAGTGGCTGATAATATAGATCATAGAGGTGATGCGGAGATTCATCGAGTTGTAGTAAATGCGATTAATAAAGGTCTTTACGGTCAAGTCTCAAGTCTTGTAACAGGTATACCAAACGTTTATAGCGAGTTTGATCAATCACAAATAGAGTTTACGGACATGCATCCATTCCATTGCTTTAGGGTTGATGTTGACGTTAATTATCAATTTGATTGCTGTAAAGATGGTTGTGGTTTACATAGATTAGATACTAGCTTCTTGCAAACTGTTAGCGGTGGGTTTATTCTATTAGTTGACGGGGGTAAAATAATAATAAATTAAAATTTAAACAGTAAAAATTATGAGTGGATTTTGTAAATGTGGGGACGGTCAAGAAAACTTGGGTGTCTTAGGGTGTCCAAGGCTTCTTAGCTCAGTTAAAAAACATATTAGAGTACCTTTGTTTGACTCACAGGGTAAAAGAAATAGCATTTTATTGTCTGACTTTTCGGACGGGCAATTAACAGACGTTTACTTGAAGGCCAAGTTTAACGAGGTTGATCCTACAAAGAGATGGTACTTAACGCCTAAAACCTATAAGAATGTTGAGCCAAGTCGAACAGATTCTAGTTACGAAGATTTCTCTGATGGATCAAGATCTAAGGTTGATACTGGAGTAAAAGAATTTGCTGGTATCATTACAGAGATTGATGGTCAAGTAGCAGGTAAGATGAATAAGGGTGCTTGCAGTCTTTTTGGTCATTATGAAGTAGATACAGCGAGCTCTATTAAAGGAGAAATGTCTATAGATGGATTAGAGTTATTTCCTATCCAAGTAGCTCAAGGGTCTTTTGAGGCTGTTGAAATTGAACCTGTAGAAGGGTCTAGCGTTCAAAGAATCTCTATTACTTTCCAGTACGCTAAAACGGTTAATGAGTCTCAATTGAGAATTATTAATTCTGAAAACATTGATGTTAATTTACTTCAAATTAACGGCGCTTTAGGTGGTTTGTTAGATGGTACAGGAACTCCATCAGCGACTTCTTTTGATGCTAGTTTTTACATTGAGTGTTTCGGGTACTTTGGTGAGGTTATCGGTATCGAAGGACAAACTTTGCCAGCAGATTGGGAAATTACAGACTCAGGATTAGGATCGGTTGTTCCTACTCTTATTACAGAAGTTGACGGGGTGTATACATTTACTATACCTTCTACTCCAGCGGAAACATTGACTGTTAAATTTATTGGTGTACCCGCTAGTTCTTTAGATCAAGTTTACGAGTCTAACACTATAACTGTAACAACGCCGTAATGAAAGTAGATAACGTAGGAATAAACGTCGATTACTGGAAGGATAAAACTTTTGAAGAATTTTCAAAAGCCTTAAAGGGTAAGGTTAGAAGCGATAAGATAAAGCCAGCTTATAACAAGTTAAAGGAATTAACAAAACCTAAGGCTAAACCTAAAGCCAAAGAGGTTATTAAGGATAAAAAATAATTTAAAAGGCTCATTAATTTGAGCCTTTTTTTTAACTATAAATTATGGCGACACTAAACTTAGAACAATCTGGATTAATAGAATTTGATTTAACCTCTAATGGATTTACGGATTCTTACGAGATGGGTATTGCAAACAATAACGGTGTGGACTTGCAGTTAATTAGAACTACAGGAACGGGCAATCCTTTAATAACTTTTCAATCTTCAAATGACGGCTTAAATTGGGCTAATTGGGAGGTTGAAGGTTATATTTTTAGAGACCCTAATAGTATGTTTGCGTTCAGTTTCACTAAACGCACATTTTTCAGGGTTTCATGGTTAAGTAACTCAAGTACAGGCACATTCACAGCAAACTTTAATGTATAAACATGACTTTAGTAACAAACGTAAATGACCCTAATAGGGCAAGATATGGGTTAATTGAAACCTTTACAACAACAGAATTAGATCAAACAAAGATACTTGTTCCTAACGGAGATAACGGTGTTGTTTTTGTAGAGGCTAATTCAATCATACCTATAAAGGAAAACCAAATATTAGTCACACAATCAAACGTATCAACAACTTTAGGCGGTATTATTGATTCTACTAAAGAATACTTTCTTGATGGTATCATTGATTTGGGTACTAACCAAATAACAGTACCTACAACAGGTATCACTATTAGGGGCTATTCTTTCGGTATAAGCGGATTAATATCTAGCGAGGATAATTACACTATGTTTATATCTGAAAGCATCGCTATCGGTTCAGGTAATGTTTTAGGGTTTGATTACTTAGTAAGTGTAACAGGTACAAACTCAAAAGTATATGAGCTTTATGATGCGACAGGATTTAACGCTTTTGAATTTCAAAGGATTAATTATAACGATTGTACATCTTTAGGAGATATTTACGATTATAGACAAGGTTTAGAAACGGGTACGGGTCGTTTTGGTGGTAGTCCTAGTTTAACACTTCATGGTTTGTGGGTTGGTGGGTATAGGGTCACAACATCTATAGTTAGAAGTATGAGCGATACAACTACAGAGCCTTTATTTAAAGCAGGCACAGCCTTTGTTATGAATAGTAGATTTTTAACTGACATGAATGTTGATCTAGGCGCTTTGCAACCTTTATTAGATTTTGCTCCCAGTAACTTTCCCAACCCTTCGACGCTTCAATTAAAAGGGTGTATAGTTTCAAGAGACGGGGTAATTAATTCAACAGACTCTAACATTACTCCAAACATGAGTAACACGGATATTTGTTCAGATTGGGACAATAACCAAGGTTTAAGAAATACTTTTGTAGGAGGTAAGGCTCATGTAACAACACAATCCGAAACTATTATCTCTTCAGCTAGTACCTTTTATGATATAAATGGAACATTCATAACCAATAACTTACAACATTTTGATAGTCCTGCGCAAGGTCAATTAAGACATTTAGGAAAAGACCCTGTAGAGTTTAACGTATTAGCAGATTTTAATGTTGAAAGTACGGCGAACAATGTAATCGCAATAAGGATAACAAAATATGACTCTAGTTTAGCCACGTTCTTAGATTTTATACCTCAATTAAGACAAGTTAATTCTTTTGTTGGTGGTAGAGATGTTGCGTTTTTTACCATTTCGGGGAGTCTCACACTAGAACAAAACGACTACATAAAATTTCAAGTAGCAAATGAAACAGGTACAGCTAACGTAACCTTAGAAGACAACAGCTTCTACACAGTACAAGAAAGATAAACAGTGTTTAAAGGGGGTGTTCTTAAAAGTTTACCTCTTTTTTTATGTATAATTCAAATTAAAATATGGTGGTTACTTGTGTGACTACCATATTTTTGTTTATACTTGTTTCATGAAGAGAATAGAAAAGTTTTTATTGATATTATTAAGAACAGCCCTCGCTGTTTTAGGGTGTTCGTTTGTCGTTGTTATTTTTAACTCAAACCCTGTTGTATTAAATACTATTTACAGGAGCACTTTGCTAATATGTTTCACTTTCCCTGTTTTTATAGTCTTTAGACTTATTAGGAGTCTTGTTGATTTGCTTAGAAAATAGATAAATATGGACAATATAGATGAGGTACTAGAGGAATTAATATCAACAATAGAGAGAAACTCTTTTGATAATAAAGCGACAATAGGAAACGTAAAACTTTGGGCTAAGTCTTGGAGGCGAGAGGCAAAAGAGTTAAAATCTGATTTGCTAAACCCTGTTAGCAAACGTCTTTCTATTAAATTAGAGGATTGGCACCATCAATGTGGTGATGGATGCTGTGATATGTATGGAACTGAAATAGCCTTAAACGGAAAGAAATGTGATAACCAATGCGCTGGTGATGATGTAAGAGCCGCATTAGAATTTGTATTAACTGAGTTAGGCTATGAAGTGGATGTAGATGTTTACTAACGTTATCGTATAGATGCCGTGACTCACTAAAACAACTAAATGACAAGAGGACATCAATGTCCCTCTGTGAAACTAAATAGATCTACATCATGGCATTTATACTGTGTTGTATGTTGCGGATTATTAAACGATAAAAATTATGAATGAGATAAAAACAATTTTGATACTTGTGGAAATGAATGATGGTAAAGTAAGACAAGTATTAGCAAATAAAGAAATGAAAGAAGCTTGTTTACACTTGCTAAAAAAAGATGGTTCTTTACAGGTGACAGAAGAAATAATGCCAATCGAAATAGAGTACAAGAAAGATTAGTTACATACAACGTTTTGAATATTAAATCGGTGGGTTTAAAACCACAAACTAAGCAAGTAAATAAGTATTAACTAAACAGACTAAGGGTAAATAAGACCTACACAACCCACTGTTTTATATTTTGTGTTAGGCACTGCGGATTATGACACCTAGAGAATTTTATAACAGAAGACTAGAAGAAGATAACACTATTGGAAGTGTGCAATTAATGGAAGAGTATGCAAAACATATTATTGAAATAAATTACTGTGATGGATCACCGACAGAATTTCAAGAATGTACGATTGATCAATTAAAGGAAATACAGAATGTAACAACAAAACTTGTGGAATGGGTAAACGAGTAGTTGCACATAACGCTAGGCTAAAAACCGTGCCTACAAACGGTTGATTGAAAATAAAAAGTCCTCGCATGGTTATTTAGCAAATGTTAGGCACTACGAATTATGATAGTTATAAATAAAAAATTTGAGTTAGTATTCGATAAATTCCCTAATGAAGATGGGACAGGATTTAGAAAGGTTGGTGAAAAATGCAAACTTCATGCGGTTAGTGGTGATTTAGTAGAGATGATTTGGGATGAAGATATATGGAATCCAGATTACATATCCCCTAAAGAGTTAAAACAATATTTTAAACCTGCTTAGTTGTGTCTAACACATGGCTATGAGTAACAAAGCAACACCGTAACTTACTACTAGTTAAGTGTTTACCGTTTGATTTAAACACCTTGCTTAATACTAATACTTTTAGTATACTTGTGTAAAGAAAAGAAGATATGAAGGTAGCAATGACAACAACACAGATGAATAGAGAAAAGCTTAGAATTTTTGATTTAGGTCTAGTAATATTTTGGATTGAGGAGGCTAAGATAAAGATTGGAAGACAGGAACTTAAATTACACAGTTCTAATATAGATGGTGACCGTCTTAAATACTCACGAAGAATTGAGGTTTTAGTCGCTTCGATAAACAGGTTAAATAATAGGTACTTTAAAATATTAAATGAATAAACATATGTGAAATTATCGCAGTTAATACTTGTTCATTCATTAATAAAATAATAAACCCGACTTGCTTTAAGCTGTCGGGTTTATTTTGTGCGTAAAAAACAAAAGTCATTTTTTATTCGTATCTTTAAGGAATGCTTGACATTCTCGAATTAGCTGTACGATTATCTAAAAACGACCCTACAAAAACACTGGTTAAGATCCTTAACAGGAAGTCAATACAGAAGTTTATAACGGACTTAAATACTAAGGTTCAATTATTCGAGCAAGGTGAAGATAGTCGGGGGATTGAATTGGCGGCTATTGGCGGCGCTTACGCTCCATCTACGATAAGAATAAAAGCTAGAAAAAGACAGCCGTCTAACAGGGTTACTCTAAAGGACACAGGAGATTTCTACAAGACTTTTTCTATCACAGTACACCCTAATGCTAACTTCACAATTAGTGCTAATACAAATAAAGGAGGCCAAGATCTTGAAGTTCGTTGGGGTGAAAACATTGTCGGTATCCAAAAAGATAATGTTGACGTGGTAATGGATCGATTATGTACCGAGTATTTTAAAATAATTTACAGAGGGGCATGAAATACATTACGGATATATACAGCGATAAAGCGTTTCACTGGCTTCAATTTATTAAACATAATAACCTAGGTTTTTTAAGGTTAGACGCATTAAGCATGCCTCCATATAAAGTAGATCAAGATAATAGTGAGGAGGCAATTAATTGTTACTATGATATTAATGATCAGGTTATTCAGGAGTTCGGTATAGATGAAAGTTTTATAGCCCAACAAGACAAGAAACAGGATATCGCATTGTTGAAATTAGATTTTATTATCTATGGTAACAAGATGAAGCGTACTGAGTGGAGGATTAAGGAATTAGAGATTAAAACTCCAGAAGAACAAGAAAAAAATCAAATGGAGTTGTCTGATGAAATAAGGATAGTATCTAAAAACATTGGCACTGGCATTATTGATATTAAAGACTATTCTATTTTTCAATATTTAACGGCTAAAAAATCATAATGGCAGCAAATGTATCCTCCCAGAAAACAGTAAACGAATTAGAGAAGGCCGTAGTGTCGGCCAAGAAGCTAGTTAATGAGATTAAGGGTCTACAGGAGATTACTAAGGTTGTAGCCTCTGACATGAAAACAGCGTTCGCTGGGATTGACAAGAAGACATCTAAAGGGATTGTTGAGTTTAACAATGCGCTAAAAGAAACCAATAAATTATCTGGGGATAGCGAGAAGAGAAATCAAGCGAAACTAATAGCTGAGAAAAAACTGTTAATAGCTGAGAAAAAACTAGCGGCTGAAAAAAAGAAAACTATAGCTATAACACAAAAAGAGGCCGTAGCAGTACAAAAGGTTAGGGTCGCAAATGCTGAAGCTAACAAAGAAGCAAAGTTAACGGTTCAGTTGAATAAGTCAAAAGCTGGAAGTATTGAAAATTTAAAGGCGAGATTAGGGTTAACTACTATAGCTTGGAATAAATTAACGGAATCAGAATTAGATAATACAAAAAGAGGCAAGAGGCTTGTCGCTTCTAAAAAGAACCTTTCGGAAACTTTACTTAAACTAGAGAAAAGAACGGGTACAGCTACGAGGCAGACAGGTTTTTATGATAGGGCATCATCAAAGTTAACTGGCACATTTACATCTTTAGCTAGCGCGGCTGGTTTAACTCTTGGTGTAATGGGAGCTTTTAGGGTACTTAAGGGAACAATAACTATTTTTGCTGACTTCGAAAAGTCAATGAGTAACCTACAGGCTGTATTAAATGGTACTGATGAAGAGACGAAATCTCTTAATGAGTCAGCAAAAGAATTGGGTGCCACTACTTCATTTACAGCTACAGAGGTGGCAGGGTTACAGACTGAATTTGCAAAGTTAGGATTCCCTGTAAGTGATATAAACGAAATGACAGAAAGCACGTTAAACGCGGCGGCGGCTATGGGGGCTGATTTAGGTGAGGCGGCTAAACTTACAGGAGCAACGCTTAAATCTTTTGGGCTAGCCTCTTTTGAGGCATCAAGGGTAAACGATGTTTTATCTAAAGCAACTACAACAAGTGCTTTAGACTTCCAGAAACTTAGTGCTTCTATGAGTACGATCGCGCCTGTAGCTAATGCGTTTGGGTTTAGTTTAGAGGGGACGGTTTCATTATTAGGAAATCTGTCGGACGCTGGGTTTGATGCTTCAAGTGCAGCTACCGCAACTAGGAAAATACTGTTAAACCTAGCAGACTCTAATGGTAAACTTGCGAAATCATTAAAAGAACCAGTAAAGGATTTACCTTCTTTAGTTAAAGGATTGAAGCAATTAAAAGATGAGGGTGTTGATCTTGGTGAAGCTTTAGAATTGACAGACGTTAAGAGTGTCGCTGCTTTTTCTACATTCTTAGAAGGGACAGACTCAATAACTAAAATGAATGATGCTCTGCTTGAGGCTGGGGGAACAGCGCAAAAGATGGCTGATACTCAATTAGATAATTTATCTGGATCAGTTACTATATTAGGCTCTGCATGGGAGGGCTTTATTTTATCAATAGAGGACGGTGATGGTGTTATGTCTTCTTTTATAAGGGGGACTGTTGAAGGTGTTACTAGGTTACTTAACCTTCTTTCTGGAGTTGAAAAATCAACAAAATCAATAGTTGATACTAATTTAGAGTTAGCAAAATCAACAGACAAGAGCATAGAAAACAATCAAAGACTAATAGGTACTTATGAAGACTTAAGCGGTAAGGTTGAGTTAACAAAGGAAGAAAAGCAAAGGTTAGACACGGTAACAAATGAGCTTATAAGTACTTTTGGCGATAGTATAGCCATAATAGACGCTGAAACTGGATCTTTATCTATTAATATTGAAATGGTTAAGCGTAAGATTATCACTGATCAAATTCTGCAATCAGAAGCGGCTAAAAAGTTGTTGGTAGAACAAAGAAGGTTAGAGAGTCAGGTTCAAGGGGTAAAAAACGCTGAGACTGTCCTAAAATCACTCGCAAAAGTTTCTGAAGGGTCATTTACTCAAACTTCTCAAATTGCTAGCCAATTACTAGAAGCAACTAAAGGGGGTGGGGTCGGTTTTTCTATAGAGCTAGAGAGAATTAGATCTGAACTAAGGTTGACCGATGAAGAGTTTAATAAATCTTATGGGTCAATGGTTAACGCCGCTTTTACTTTAGCAAACGCAGACATAAACCTTCCTTTTGCTGAATCTGAAATAGCGAGAATAAACGCTGCCTTAGACGAGTTAGGATTAAATTTTGATGATTTAGCTAATACTCAAATAAAATCAGCAACTGCAACTGGGAAGAATAAAAAGGAGATTGATGAATTAACTGGAGCGATTGAACTTCAAAGAAAAGTAGTATCTGATTTAAGAAAAGAAAAAGAAGAGGCTAACGAAGAGGATATTGCGGATACTACAGGACGTATTGAATTAGCTGAAATAGAATTAAAAAGGCTTGAAGATTTAGGTAAAGAAGCGAAGAAGAAAGATAAGAAAGTTACGGATAATTCTGCCTTTGATTTAGCTGTATTCAGAAAAGAACAAATTATTGCTATAGAAGAGGATGCTGAGAAACAAAAAGAGTTACAAATAGAGTTAATTAACTTCAAGAGGGATAAAGCTTTGGAGTCTGAAGAGTTGAATGCGAATGAAATAATTCTTATAAAAGAAAAGGCGAATCAGGACATATTAGATTTAGACGCTGAGTTCCAAGATAAATTAACTAAGCAACAAGAAGATGCGGACAAAAAAAGATTAGCTGACCGCAAGGAGTTACTAGAGGCTGGTATAACTGTAATTGATGCTATTCTTTCTAAAGCACGAGAGAAACAAAACAGAGAGTTAGACGCTGAATTAGACGCTTTAGATAGTCGTATTGATTCGGTAAGAGACGCTATAAATAACGGAAACTCAGAAGCAAGTCAATCGTTAGCGCAACTAGAAAAAGAGAAAATATTAGCTGAGAAGAAAAAAGAAGATTTGCGAAAAAAAGAGATAAGAGATCAGAAAATAATAGCGGGACTGCAATTATTATCGGCTAACTCAGACAACCCTAATGCAGTAGGTAAAACGTTGGGTGATGTATCTTTATTAATAGCTGGATTAGATTCAATACAGGGCTTTATAGATGGTACAGAGAATGTCGCCGCTAGTATGTCTGGACATAAAATACATAATGGTGAAGATGGTTATATCGCTAAGTTTGACGGTAGAGAGGGCATATTAAACCCTGAGCAAAACGCTAGACGAGGAAGTTTATCGAATGATGACTTAGTTGATCTTGGAGCGATGCACAACGCTGGAACTTTAACTGGTGGAACAACGGTTTTAGCTCAAAACAACAAAGAGCTGGTAAAAGAAGTTAAGGAAATAGTAAAAGCTGTAAGAGAGATTCCTATACAGACCTATAACTATGATGATAAAGCTAAATATCATAAGCAGGTGTTAGCTTCTGAAAACAAGACTGAAATAATAAAACTTAGGGTTAACAACATTTATAAGTAATATGGCTAATTCATCTATTCAGACCTTAATAAAAGGTAAGCAAGTAAAAGAGCCTTTAGATTGGAGGAACAACTCAATTAAAGCTTTCTTTGGTAATGACTCTCCAGAGGCGCAAATAGAAACGGACAGATTTGAATATGTTCTAGATGGTGCAGCCGCTATTATAAAACATAAAGATAACGGTGATATATTCGAAAAATTACCTAGTCAACAAATTTATACGCAGACTGACAATGAAACGGGAGAGGTAATAAGTTACGTTTCAATGGATGGTTATTTCGATGTGTCAGATGGATATGAGGAAATACTTCCGACTTGGGGAGATGTAGAAAAGCCAAATCGAGTATTAGTTAAGTTTAAGCAAGATGATTCAGTGGCCAACTTTCTTAGTCAAATTAACGGGGTTTCTTATGGTAGTTTAGTTCAAGAAGGTTTGATAACCTCACAAGACTATACTACCATCAAGACCGTTATAATGAAGCGCGATAATGCGTTGGAGATAGCTTTACTTATACTTACTATATTTCAATTAGGACAACAAATAGCCTCTATTGTAAAATCCTTAAAAGAGAGTGTTAAGCTGGTTATTGCAACTATTACAGGAAGCGCTTCGGGGGGCTTTGCTGGTGCTGTTTTAGCTATTGCTTTATTGGTTCTTCAATTGGCTTTTGCGATTGTTTTAATTTCTCTTATGATAAAGCTTTTCGTTAGTTTTGTTCAGCTATTCTTACCACCTACAGTTAGAAATAAAGGTATAAAATTTAGGACTCTACTAGAAAAGTCTTGTGAAAAATTTGGGTATACTTTAGAGAGTCCTATTGAAGAGTTAGATTTTTATTATTACCTACCTTCTAAGCCTTATAGTAATGAAACTAACATATTTAAAAACCTACTTCCAAAGAATATTCCAACAGAAATTGGTGTGCCATCTACCTCTGATTATGGTTATTTAATCAATGAAACGTGGGATTTAATGAAATCTTTATTTAACACTAAAATTGCTGTTGTTGGAAATGTTGTCCAACTACGTAACGCTAATGACCCTTATTGGATAAAACAGAGTGATTTTAGGCTTCATAAAACCGTTAATTTTCCCACTAAGGAATATAACACTAATGATTTGAATCAAACTAGGATAATGACTTTTGCTACAGATAATGATGAGTGGACTACTGAGAATTATACAGGTACGTCATATGAAATTAAAACAGTAAGTACAGTTAATTCAGTGAATAATTCAATTAAGGGTTTAGATAGGATTGCTGTTGATATGTGTTTACCTAATAATAAGGATAAAGCCAACGCTGTAGAGAGTTTTATGATAGCACTTGCCAGCGTTACGGATTCTTTAGCTAAAGCCATAGGGAAAAAATCAAATTTTGCCGCTGGAATAGAGTCAAATCGAATAAATGTTTTAAAGATTTCTTTAAATGATTATGAAAAACCTAGAATAGTTCCTTTAAAAAAAGGGCAGCTACCTAAAAACCATAGGGATTTATTAAGTGCAAAGGTGTTAATGAAGAAGTATCACTTTGGGAAATCTTTTGTTACAGATGGGAAAT
>TARA_R110000787_G_scaffold23762_2_pt1 | contig 17666 bp, 16 predicted proteins | sample TARA_R110000787 | Tara Oceans TARA_R110000787 (sample SAMEA4397920) | marine metagenome | biome: Polar Biome; feature: [DCM] deep chlorophyll maximum layer (ENVO:01000326); material: water (ENVO:00002006), including particulate matter (ENVO:01000060) such as... | depth 35 m
CAACCCGAACACAATCGTCTATCCGCGTTAGATCCGCCTGAACGACATCAAGATTAGGGTGCGCCAAATGGGCGGCACCACTGAGCGAGGCGACGCGCACCAGCCCCCCTGCATCCAACAACGCATCGACAAGATGACTTCCAACAAACCCACAGCCCGTAACAAGGCAATGACGTTCGCGGAACGCAGTCATGAGCGGCTTTCTTTGAATTTAACCACTGCGCGGCGAATACCCGCGGGGTCTAGGCCAATATTCTGCCGAACTTCATGCACATTCCCGTAGCAACTGGAGAAAGCGTCCGGCAAACCATAATATTCCGTCCACAAACCCGGCACCTCATTGATCGCTTCGCGTAAACCAAAAGCATCATGCACCACCAGGATTGACGTATCGCGGAAACGCTCGATCAACTCGGTGTCGATAGGTTTTAGTGTATGAAAATACGCAACGTTGACGTCCAATTCCTCGCAAGCATCTATCACGTTCGGTAAGATTGGACCTGCCGTCATGACGGTGACCGATGCACCGACATCCTTCATCACCGTGCCTTTTCCAAATCGAGTGTCGGTCTTGATCGTATGCGGATTATCTGACAGACGAAAATACGTCGTCTTACCGTTGGCGTACTGAGTAGCCAGCATCGCCGCAACCTCGTCTTCCGAACCGGGCTGAATAACTTCAGTATGGGGAATCAACCGCAAGGTCGCCAAATCGATGAACGTGTGGTGCGTTGCGCCATCCCACGCGTAATCAAAAGACGCACCACAGGTAACGATGTTGCCGCCGAATTCGTTGTAACACATGTCTAACTTAATCTGCTCAATGCAGCGGTCCGTCAGGAACGGTGCGATCGTATGAACAAATGGCATATAACCCTGCGCCGCTAGCCCGGCCGACAAGCTGATTAAAGTATTTTCGCAAATCCCCATGTTATAGAAATGGCCAGGGAATTTTGAATTATAATTGTTAAATTGATATGTGCTTACATCTCCAAGGACGACGACGATGCGTCTGTCATCCTCGGTAAGCTGTGTCACAACTTCCCTAAACCGGCCACGCATTTAGTTCCCCTATCAATTTTTCGAGCATCGCTTCATCTGGTGACTTGCGATGCCATTCGTACATGTTGTCCACGAGTGTCCGGCAGCCATATCCCTTTTGCGTTTCAGCGACAACCGCGTGCACCTTGCCTGGTTTCTTCGCGAGCACGCCTGAGAGCGCGTCGATGTCGTGCCCCGGCACCACCGAAACTTCGCAACCGAATGCATGCAGTCTTTCCGCCGGATTAGGAATAGTAAGGCATCGCCCCTGAGAGCGATTATCGTCATAGATGATCGTAAAATTATCGAGTTCCTGCGAGACGGCCACCATGATCGCTTCCCAGACGGAGCCCTCGTTGGCTTCCCCATCGCCGATCAATGTGAAAACCCGTTGGTCAGATCCTGAAATTTTCGCCCCCAACGCCATGCCCGACGCGATACCGATGCCGTGCCCCAATGAGCCCGTTGACGCCTCGGCGCCGGGCACCTTATGCCGATCAGCATGACAACCAAAACTGCAGCCGTAATTGCCGAACCGACGCACCTCATCAATGTCGAAATAACCGAACTCAGCCAACACCCCGTAATAGCCAAGTGCTGCGTGCCCCTTGGACAGAATGAAAATATCACGTTCTGAGCATTTCGGATTGGTGGGATCATGCCGCATAATCGTGTAGACGGCCCGAATACATTCGATCACCGAAAAGCAAGTAGGCACATGCCCATGACCACTCGAGTATGCGATTTCCAAAATGTGTTTACGGATCCGTTGCCCAGGCTCATCCAAGGGATAACTTTCCCGGGGTGTTAGAATCGCATCGCTTTTTTGCAGCATCTACCTCTTCCAATCTTCCTTGTGCGATTCCCACCAACGCATGGTTCGCAAAATACCCTCATTGATGTCGACACAAGGCATCCATTCCAGTTCTGACCTTGCTTTACGGCAATCCAATCCTCGTGACTTTATCGTCACGGGCCGGTCACCCAACTGCCTCACTTCACGCGGTGTGTGATCAGCACATTTCAACGCAATATCGCAGATCTCGCCGACAGATGTTGTCCGTTCCGAGCCGATATTGAAAACGTTAAATCCTGAGCATTGGGAGAGCATACGAACAGCAGCATCAGCCACATCGCTAGAATAGATAACGTCACGCGTTACATCAAGGCTGCCCCACACTTCGAACGGGTCCATTCGGTCAACAGCCTTGCGAACCAGTGCGGCAATGAAGTTAGAGCGCTCAGGATTAAATTGGGCGTTGGGGCCATAAACATTAGCAGCCCGAATGACAGAGATATCTATATCGGTTGCTTGGTGCCAAAACGCACATTGCTTTTCTATGTACCTTTTGGCCCAACCGACACCTAAATAAGCGGCATGCGGATCAACGTTTAGGTCCAACTGGTCTTCGCGAATAAATCCGTCGAAGTCCTGGTAAACCGTTGCCGTTCCCAAACAAACAACCTTACGAATACCCTCAGCATGGACGGCATCCAACAGCAGGCTCTCCATAACAACATTGTCCGTTACGAGTTGCCAGGGTGCCGTCTTCGTCTGCATCGCGCCGCCGGTGTTAGCGGCGGAAAGCACGGCTAACGAGCACCCCGACACTGCCTCCCGGCACCCTTCACGCGTGCGAAGGTCAACCTGCACATAGGAAACCCGGTCATCGTCAACAAATGCACCGGTGTTTGAGCGATAGGTTCCTTTGACGGCGACCGTCGGCGACGAATCCAACAAGGCATGGACAACGGCAGAGCCCACCATCCCCGTGGCGCCGGCAACGAAGACTTTATGTTCATCAAGCGGCTTCTGCGTCATCATCGTTGCGGATAAATCACGCCGGCCTTCGTTTGCTGGCGCCAATAATCCAAAAGGTCCGCCATGGTCTGCTCGAAAGTAATTTGGGGCGCCCATCCGGTATGTTTCATAAATTTACCCATATCGGGAATTTGCAAATCCGCATCTACCGGACGCATCCGCGCCGGATCCTCTTCGATCACGATATCTTTACGCATCGATAGCGACAGCAAATGATTGAGCATATCGCCGACAGTGCAGCTAAATGAACCACCGATGTTGTAATACTCGCCAGGTATCGGGTTGACCGTCACCAACATATGATATGCGCGCACGGCGTCACGAACATCCGCCCACGTGCGCATGGAGTCGAGATTGCCGACCTTAATCTTTGGCGGTAGGTGTCCTTCTTCGATCATGGCTATTTGTTTGGCGAACGTCGATTCCGCAAAAACGTCACCGCGTCGCGGCCCGGTATGCGTAAACATCCGCGTCGTTACCGTTTTCATGCCATAAGCTTCGCCGTAATACCGACCGATCAAATCGGTGCCTACCTTAGAAATCGCGTAAGGCGAGGCCGGATGAAAATTACACTCTTCGTTGATCGGGAGTTTTTCTTGTGAAACACGGCCAAACACTTCGGATGACGCGCAAACATGAACAACAGGGTCCACGTCGGGGTGGCGTAAGATAGCGTCCAGCAGACGCGCTGTGCCGATGATATTCACATCAAGCGTCATCAACGGTGAAGAAAAACTTGTCTTCGGATACGATTGCGCAGCCAAATGAAATACATAATCCGGTCGCACCTGGTCGATAACCTGCACGAGTGAGGCATAATCGGTAAGGTCCCCGTCAACCATTGCAACGCGATCATTCGAATTAATACGCGGTATCAGATGCCTGATATTATCAATAGGGCTGCGCCATCTGCACATCCCGTAAATTTCCCAATCCGTATTTTCCAACAAGTAATCGGCAAGGTGAGACCCGACCATGCCGGTGAAACCTGTAATCAGAGCAACTGTCATCGTTTGTCCTTAAGCGCACCATGATAATCTTACGATTCTACTTCGCTTGCCAAAGCCTCAAGAGACGACATCTGGAATTCCGGCAAGTCAAGGCTGCCACACCCCCAATGCTCGTCGTTTATCCGTATATCAGCGCCTTTTAGATGCCAATCATGGATGCGACTGAGGTAATTGCGCGCATACGAAGGCAGCACAACCCCCTTTCGGTTCCGCAATCGGCGTTTCGGATAGTCGTATTTATTCCGCGCCGCCAGATGCTGTTCCGCCGACGCCTGACGAAGCAAAAGCATAAGATGTCGCAACATCCATCCGAGGCGCAGTTCACGGCGCACCCGCCATTCAACACCGCGGCCATGGTAAGGCTTCGCCACGATGCAATCATCCGGCAATTCCACTTCTTTCGCTCCGCTCTTGACCGCCGCATGCAGCGCGAGACCATCAACATCCGCCGAAAAAACCCCATCAGACTCTATGAAACCGCGGATCTCGTACCACGATTGACGGCTCATCAGCAAAAAATCGCCACACGCATTCGTGTGCAAAGCAGGCACACCGGCGATCGGCTGCACGAGGCGCGAAAACCGCTTTATCATCAATTCATCGACGCCCAACTGCTGATTTTTTTGCCAACGATTAACAGCTTCGGCCGGCATATCGACCCGATCGCAACGATAGACGCAATCTTCGCTTAAGCTCTCCTGCGCCAGATATTTGACGAGTGCATCAGAAAAAAAAGTGTCGGCAGATTTAGGTAGCAAAAACTGCCCTTTTGCCCGCCGCAAACCGACGTTCCAGGCAGCGGCGGCATGCATACCGCTTTTCTCTGAATACGCATACGTCGTGTGAACCTCGTTTGGCACAATGACAGTTCGAACACTCACCCAACGAAGCTCGCGCGGCCAAATCAGCACCTTAGCCAATTCAGGCTTATCAGCGGGTGGATTCCAATCAACAATAATAATCTCGGATGCCAGTTCGAATTTTTCGAGCTGCTGAATAATAAACGAAAGCGAAATTTGCTGGCGATCTGCCATGCCACTAACGTAATCGTCATTTCGGGTGGCGATGACAATTGATAAGCGCGGTTCAGTCATGCTCATTGCAACCCAGCTTTTTGCAGATATGTCTCGGCCTGAGCAAAACTCACAGGGGTACCGATGTCCAGGAAATGACTGCCGCCGCTGAATGCATACAGCCCCTTCCCTATCCAGTTTGGAAATACATCACGCTCTAGCGAGACCTTTCGTCCAAGCGGCAGCGTCCGCAATGCCTCAAGGCACAACAGATAAACGCCGGCACTGATCCAACCTGCGCCACCGTCGACATCGCTTTTTTCATTAAACGCCGTGACATAACCATCCTTCCGCGCATCTACCGAACCATAGCGTAAAACATCATCAACCTCAGATAAAAGAAGGGTCGCATTTGCGCGCGAAAAATTGTGCGCACCAAACATTGCAGCGAGATCAAAATTACAAAACGTGTCACCGTTCACTGCCAAAACGACGCTTTCATCGGGAGGAACCTGCTCAACAGCAAGGCGCAAAGCCCCGCCGGTATCAAGAGGCGTCGTTTCACGCGAATAAGTAATTTGAATGCCATTCGGTAGAACCGTATCCGCTGGAAACGCTGTTTCAATCATATCGGACATATAATGCGTACATAGGATGACTTGGGTAATCCCGTTTTTCGCCAACTCATCCAATTGCCAAGCTAAAAAAGGTCTTCCCGCGATTTCCGCCAAGGCTTTGGGGCGATCCGCGACAGCGCCTCTCAACCGGGTACCAAGGCCACCGGCAAGGACCAAAGCAACACTCGTCGCAGCTTTTCTCGCCTGCATTTAATCTCCCAAACACTACGGCTAAAGCCGTAGACAACGGTTAGCTGCAACTCACAACCTAAAGCGACACACACCCAAAATTCGATCCAAATGTCATTAGGCGGACATCAGTATATGATTTTTCCCCGCCCCCTTAGGTTGACCCCATTTAACACACGTTTTTTCAACTTCCTTCGAGCGCGATTACACCAAATTTGATTGTATTTCGATACACATACGTCAAATCTTATTCAGGTTTTCTTACGTGCTATCTTACTTTATACGTAAACTCTATAATAGGTGATTCTCACGATCTCTATCTACTATCGGAGCGAACATCATACTTAAATGACATTCAATATGACGCCTGCGGAGACACTTTCTGTTTCTTTGATACGACGTGACAGAATATTCCAGTCACTCTAGAAATCCATTAAACCTCTTAAATAAAAAGTGACATTTCGGACAAATGTGCGGCATCGCAGGCATTCTAGCGTTTTCATCTTCGACATCCGTCGCCGAGACAGAACTCGTTCGCCTCAACGACGCCATGCCGCATCGTGGGCCGGATGGGGTCGGCACATGGCTGTCTGAGGATCGCAAAATCGGGCTATCGCACCGCAGACTTGCCATCGTCGACTTAACGCTCGATGCGGCGCAGCCGATGACAGATGCCGACGGTAGCGTGCAACTCACCTACAACGGTGAAATCTATAACCACCTTGCACTCCGCGCCGAGCTTGAAGCCGCCGGCCATACCTTCCGCACCGACCATTCCGACAGCGAAGTTTTGGTACACGGCTACAAGGAATGGGGCGTCGATGGTCTGGTCGAACGCCTAATCGGCATGTTCGCATTTGCAATCTGGGATGTGCGGAAAAAGCGCCTGACCATCGTCCGCGACCGGGTCGGCATCAAGCCGGTCTATTTCACCCGCGCCGGTGGCCGGTTTATTTTCGGCTCGGAAATCAAAGCGATCTTGAGCGACAAATCCGTGCCCCGCGCCGTCAACGGCACCGCGATTGCGCACTACCTCAGCTTTATGGTGGCCCCCGCGCCGCTGACGATGTTTCGTGGCATTTTCAAACTGCCCGCCGGCCACATCATGGAAATCGAAGCTGATGGCCGTGCCCGTGCGCGGCGCTATTGGGATGCACTGCCAGGCCGCTCGGGCATTCAAAATGAGCTCGTCGGCCTGTCCGATGCCGCCGCCCGCGACTACTTGTCCAAAGAAGTCCTAAAGCGGCTTGAAACCGCGATTGACCGGCGCATGATGTCCGACGTGCCGTTTGGCGTATTTTTGTCAGGCGGCATCGATTCGTCGGCAAACGTCGCGCTGATGAGCCGCATTGCTGACCAGCGCATCAAAACCTTCACCGTCGGATTTTCCGATCACACCCATCTGAACGAGTTGGATTACGCCGAAAAAGTCGCCAAGCATTTCAACACCGATCATCATGTGATCGAGGTCGACGGCGGCGACATGCGGGGCTACCTGGATGATCTGATCATCGCCCAAGACGAGCCGATTTCCGACTGGGTCTGTGTGCCGCTGTATTTTGTTTCCAAGCTCGCCAAAGATTCCGGTGTTACGGTGGTGCAGGTCGGCGAAGGCTCCGACGAGCAATTCGCGGGCTACGACAGCTACATGAAATACCTCAAGCTGCACGACCGCTTAGGCAATGCGGGTGCGCTGAAAAGTATGCTAGGGGCAGCGTCGCCGCTATTGGGGGCCCTGGCCCGCGCGATGCCCGGTCGGCGGTCTAAGTTCGAGCAGGCGTATGAGATCAGCCGCCGCATCAATCTGGGCCACGAGCTTTTTTATGGCGGCTCAAACGCATTTTGGGCCATCCACGTGGAAAAATATTTGAACGGTGGCGGCACCATGGCACCGGACCCGGCCGATATTGACATCGGCGTCGATGGTCTGGATCTGGCGGGGGCTGGCTCGACCGACAGCGGCGACATTATGGATGCGTTCGCCCGCGCCGTGACCGACGCTAATGCCAATGCCGACCAATTGGTCAAAATGATCCATGCCGAATTCCGCCTACGCCTACCGGAATTGCTTTTGATGCGCGTCGACAAGATCACTATGTCGACATCGATTGAAGCGCGGGTACCGTTCTTGGATCACGAGTTGGTCGAACTCACCATGGACATCTCGCGCCACCATAAGATCGACGGCTATAAAACCAAAGACCTGTTGAAACACGCGCTGCGCGGTGTGATCCCTGACGAGATCATTGATCGCAAAAAGATGGGCTTTGCCGCACCGGCCGCAGACTGGCTGCGCGGCGGTTTCGGGCGCGAGGCCGAGGGCATGGTGATGGGCTCGCCGCTCGCGCAAAACGGCGGCCCGCTCAATGCCGCCGCCATCAAGCGCGCCTTCGATGATCACCGCGAAGGTCGCCAAGACAATGCGTTGCACCTCTGGGTGCTGCTGAATTTGACCGCGTGGCACGACCACTGGGTCGGCGGCCATGCCGTTTAGCAACCCGGTGGGCCAAGTGCTGTCGCTGGTGCAGCGCGGCTATAACAAACCGCCGCACGTGATCGGGCGCTGGATTTGGCGAAAACTAAAAGCGCGCCGTACCGCCAAAGTTTTGCCGGGCTGGGAAAGGTGGCTCGGGCCCTCATCTATGACCGCCGCCTTGAATGCGGAGAGCTTTGATACCCTCAACCGCACCATAGAGCGCGCGAATCCCTTTCCGGGACTCAAAAACACCGCGATCTATGCCGCAGCTTTAACGGACACACAGAAAACAACCATCATAGATCGCGCCCGTCGCGCGATGGCGCACGAGGTGGATTTTCTCGGCTCAGGCCCAGTGTCGTTAGGCCCGAGCATCGACTGGACGTGCGATTTTAAATCCAACATGTCGTGGCCGATGAAGCCGTCGCGGCGGTTGCCCGTAAACGATCCAAAAAGCGCGTCCGACATCAAGGTCCCTTGGGAGCTTTCGCGCCTGCAATGGGTGTTGCCCGTGGGCCAAGCCTATGTGCTGGACGGCGATGAAGCGTATGCCGGTTTTACCCGCGCGATCGTGGATGACTGGATCAACAAAAATCCGGTTTGCCATGGACCAAACTGGATGTGTGCGATGGATGTGGCACTGCGCGCGATTTCCATGGTTTGGCTTTTCCAGGCCTGCAAAGCGAGCCCGGCGTGGCGCGACGAAGATTTTCGGGCGCGCCTGATCAAAAGCCTGATCCTGCACGCCAAGTTTATCGACGGAAACCTGGAATACGCTGATGTGAACGGCAACCATCTGGTCGCTGACCTCGCCGGATTAACCCTGATCGGGCTTGCGCTGGGCGGCGAAGGGATCGCGAAAAAATGGGTCAACGCATCGTGGTCGCTGCTGGTGAAAGAATTCCCGATTCAGGTGCCGGATGACGGTGTCTGCCGTGAAGCGTCCGTCCCTTATCACCGGTTTGTCGCGGAATTGTATTTACTGCCGGCCCTGGCCCGCCGCGCCCGCGGGCTTGAGGTCGAAGACGCCTATTGGGCGCGCCTCGCCAACATGGCGCCGTTCGTTACTGCCTACACGCGCCCGGACGGCGAGGTGCCGATTTGGGGTGATGCCGACGATGGACGCGCGTTACCGCTGGGCACGCAGGCGCTGAACGATCATGGCTATCTTGCTGAAACGTTGATATCGCTGGACGGCGCGCCGGCACGGCCTGCTTATGACGAGACGTTGTGGTGGTTGGGCGCTGGTGATAGTCCCGCACCTAAACGATCCGCCCCCCAATCTGCAGCATTTAAAGATGCCGGTGTGTATGTTTTGCGGGACGACAAAAATTATGTCTTCGTCGATGCGGGGCCGGTCGGCATGGCCGGGCGCGGCGGACACGGTCACAACGATTGCCTGGCCTTCGAGGCGGCCTTGCAGGGCACGCGACTGATCGTCGATCCGGGTGCCTACGTTTACACCGCCGACGCCGAGGCGCGAAATCGCTTTCGCGGCACGGCCATGCACAACACGCCGCAGATCAACGACCAAGAGATCAACCGCATGCCGCGCGCAGATTGGCTTTGGTATCTGAGCGATGACGCCGTCCCCGAGGTCCGCCATTGGAACACATCGGATGATGTCGATCTGCTGGTCGCCGCGCACAGCGGCTATCAACGCCTCACGACGCCGGTCACACCTGTGCGCGCAGTGATGCTCGAAAAAAGCACGGGCCGCCTGTTCATCGCCGATGGGTTCGATTGTCCGAATGACCCGGGCACACTCAGCGTGCGCACACCGTTCACATTTGCGCCCGGCGTCGGCGTGGAAAATATTCGCGCAGGCGTATGGCGCCTGCAAAGCAGCGATTCCCGTTTTTTGATGATCAATGCCTATGCCGACTCGTGGCAGGCCAAGCTTGAAAATGGCGAAGTCTCGCCCGCCTATGGGATCGAGGTCGAAACCCAAATGCTGGCGTTTCGCCGCAACGGCCCTTTGCAACCGCTCGTGCTCGCCATTATTCCGGAACATGGCGCGCCGCCCGACCCGGTACGTTGGCTGGAAGGTGTCGTCAAAGGCTGCTTCCCCATTCCGGGCCTGAATTAGACTTACCTGAAAACACTGGAAAATAGGTGATTTATCAGTTACCCAGGCGCATGTTTTTCATTGCCCAAGCGGGCGATAGCAAACGAAAGCCCCTTTAGTGCACGAAAATTTCGCCAGACACGATGACATCAAAGTCGGCTCCGAGCGTGCCTTCGGTATCGTCTTTGCCGTTTTCTTTGCCGTGGTCGCAGCATGGCCGTTGCTGGACGGATTGGCGCCGCGTTGGTGGGCATTGGCGCTTGCTGCGGTTTTCTTCGGCGCGGGCTTTTTTCTGCCGGTCGTCCTCCGCCCGCTGAACATCGTTTGGTTTAAGTTCGGCATGTTGCTTTATAAGGTGGTAAACCCGATCACCATGGGGATGTTGTTCTATTTCACCGTCGTGCCGATGGGCCTGGTGATGCGTTTAATGGGCAAAGACCCGTTAAACCGAAAGCCGGACCCCACGTTGACCAGCTATTGGATCGAACGCACGCCGCACGGCCCTGAGCCGCAATCCATGAAAAACCAATTTTAGAGGCGAGAAATGGCATTTCTGATCGAACTTTGGCAGTTCCTGAAAGCACGGAAAAAATTCTGGCTGCTACCAATTTTCATCATGATGGCTGTGTTCGGCGGTTTGGTTGTGCTGAGCCAAGGCTCTGCCGTGGCGCCGTTCATCTACACGATCTTCTGATCTGAAAGCCGGCCCGTTGCGTATTCTTGGCCTTTCCGCATTCTATCACGACAGTGCTGCCGCCTTGATCGAAGACGGCGTCGTCATCAATGCGGCCCAAGAAGAGCGCTTTACCCGTAAAAAGCACGACGAACAGTTTCCTGAAAACGCGATCCGATTTTGCTTGGATGACGCTAACATCACGTTGGCCGATATCGATTACGTCGCTTTTTACGACAAGCCGTTCTTAAAGTTTGAGCGCTTGCTGGAAACGTATCTGTCATTCGCGCCGATCGGCTTTCGCTCGTTCAAGATGGCGATTCCGGTGTGGCTGAAAGAAAAGCTGTTCCAAAAGGACTTACTGCGCAAACGCTTCAAAGAGTTTGATCCGGATTTCGACTGGCAAAACAAACTGTTGTTTTCTGAGCATCACCAAAGCCACGCGGCATCCGCGTTCTTCCCGTCCCCGTTCGAAGAGGCCGTGGTGCTGACCATGGACGGCGTCGGCGAGTGGGCCACGACCTCGGTCGCCATCGGTCAAGGCCGCGACCTCAAGATGCATAAGGAAATTCACTTTCCGCATTCGCTGGGGCTGCTGTATTCCGCGTTTACCTATTACACCGGCTTCAAGGTCAATTCCGGCGAATACAAAGTCATGGGCCTGGCGCCTTATGGCGAGCCTATCTACTTAGATAAAATCCTCAACACCTTGATGGACGTCAAAGAGGACGGCTCGTTCCGCCTCGATCAGACGTACTTCAACTATTGCACCGGCCTGACCATGACCAACGCCAAATTCGATGCGGTGTTCGGTGGGCGGCCGCGCAAAGAGGGCGAACCGCTCGAACAAAAGCACATGGATTTGGCGGCGTCTGTGCAGGCTGCGACCGAAGAAATCGTACTGCGCCTGACCCGCACGCTGGCCAAGGAATACGGCATCAAGAACCTCTGCCTGGCAGGGGGCGTAGCGCTGAACTGTGTCGCCAACGGCAAAGTGCTCAGGGACGCTGCGTTCGAAAACGTGTGGGTGCAGCCGGCAGCAGGTGATGCCGGCGGTGCGCTTGGTGCCGCGCTGAACGCGTATTATTTGTATAAAGAACAGCCGCGCACCGTGGGTGATACCATGGATGCCATGAAGGGCTCATACCTGGGTCCGATCTATGCACAAGACAACATCGAAAATCGTCTGAAGGCTGCCGGCGCCAAATTCGAGGTGCTCAGTGAAGATGACACCATCGCCCAGACCGCCGAAGCCCTGGCCGATGAAAAAGCCGTCGGCTGGTTCCAAGGCCGCATGGAATTTGGGCCCCGCGCATTGGGTGGCCGCTCGATCTTGGGCGACCCACGTTCAGCGACGATGCAGAAAACGCTGAACCTGCGCGTAAAATATCGCGAGAGCTTTCGCCCGTTCGCACCATCGGTGCTGCGGGAAGATGTCGCCGACTGGTTTGAGATATCAACCGACAGCCCGTACATGCTGATGGTCGCCCCCGTCGTCGAAAAGCGCCGCCGCGCCATGACGGCGGACGAGCAAAAGCTGTTCGGCATCGAAAAACTGAACGTGCCTCGGTCCGACATCCCAGCCGTCACGCACGTGGATTATTCGGCCCGCATCCAGACCGTGCACGCCGAGACCAATCCTCGCTATCACGCGCTGATCAAAGCGTTTAAAGAACGCACCGGCTGCCCGGTCGTGGTCAACACCAGCTTCAACGTGCGCGGCGAGCCGATTGTGTGTACCCCCGAAGACGCGTTCCGTTGCTTCATGGGTTCCGACATCGAAGTGCTGGTGGTCGGCAATTGCTTCATGAAAAAAGAAGACCAGGACCCGGCGCTCAAGCTCGATTATAAAAACGCATTTGATTTGGATTAAGCGGCGTCGCTCAAGCATCCCGGATTGCTGCGTGTCCAGGAAATCGTCAATTCCAAAGACATACGTCATTCCCGCCTTCGCGGGAATGACGCTGGGGGCCTCATCGGAGAGCTTGCTAAACTAAATGGGCACACGAAAACACCCGCCATGTCGCGAATGCCTCTACCCGGCCTCCAACAAATTAATCGCGCCCAGTGCCAAAATCTCCGTCGCCAAGCGAACATCATCAAGCGCGATATGCTCGTCTGCGCCGTACATGCCGGCGCCCGCAGGGTCTTCCGGACCTGCGCCATACAACACGGTCGGAATGCCGGCGGTCGCATAGTGTTGGCCTTCGTGATCATACCCCACGCCACAGGGGCGCGGCTGCGTGCCGAAACGCTCACCCAGCGGCATCGAAATCGCAGCTCGCAAGGGTTTGGCGGCATCGCTCGGCACCATCGGTAAGATCAATTGCCGGCGGCGTATACGGCAGCGAACACCGGGGGATTTCGCAATCGTCGTGCCGATCAAGTTGGTCAGTTGCTTCTCAACCTCGGCCGGGTCTTCGTCTGGGGTGATGCGTCGGTCTAGCCGAATGACGACGCGTGCCGGTACACCACCGCCGGCGATCCCACCTTCGACGTGTTCGATCACCATGCTCGGCGCGCCGATACCTGGAATGTCGGATACCCGTGATTTGAGCCCGCTTCTGAATTGATACAAGCGCGCCATCGCGTGACTTGCCGCTTCCATCGCGTCGGCACCTTTTTCCGGCGCAAACGCAGGCGCCGCGCGGCCGATCACCTCAGCCTCCATCATCACGCAGCCGGTTGCATACAAACCGATGGATCGCGCAGGGCCGCCGACGATGGCGTAATCCGGCTTCACAATGCCGTCCGCCAAAAGCGTCTTGCAGCCGAACCCGCCGCTGCTTTCGCCAGCAAAACTGATATGCAGCTCAAGGGTGCCGGACAGCGGCAAGCCAGCATCTTTCAACGCCAGCAAAGCGAACACCTGTGCGGCCAAGTGGCCTTTGCCACTCAGCACACCGGCGCCGAACAACTGTCCGTCTTTAATCAATCCCGCGTGCGGATCAACCTGCCAATCCCCTGTAATAGGTGCCGTGTCGACATGACTGACCAGGGCCAGTATAGGCCCGTCGCCAAAGCGCATCCGCACCACCAGATTGACCACGGCCGGCATGCCGCGCGCCTCGGTACGCTCAGTTGGGGCCGCATGACGCTCGACCTCAAAGCCCAGCTTTTCCAATGCGACTGCCAATTTCTCCGCCCGCGCCGCCAGTCCATCGCTACCGGTCTCAGTTTTCAGCGCCACCAGGTCTTTCAGGAACGAAAACTGCGCGGCGCGGCGCTTAACGGTGACCTCGGCGATTTTTGCTGCGTTCGCACTGCTCATGATGTGTCCTAAAACATGTCTCAGACATAATGATCCGCTTGAAAGCGCGATAATCTACGATGAAACCCTTGCAAACCAGGGCTAATCCGTCAATTTGGGGTTTCCATTTTTCATCGTACCCCGATGAAACCATGTGCAAGGAGACCCTGAATGCCGTCGACCGATAGCCTGGAAATGATCACGAAGCTGATCAGCTTTGACACCACAAGCCGCGATTCCAATATGGATCTTATTCGCTTCGTACAGGCATATCTCAACGACTTGGGTATCGAGAGCACGCTTGTCCCCAACGACGACGGCAGCAAGGCAAACCTCTATGCCACCGTCGGCCCGACCGACAAGCCCGGCGTAATGCTGTCCGGTCACACCGATGTGGTGCCGGTCGACGGGCAAAACTGGGACAGCGACCCGTTCACCGTCATCGAAAAAGACGGCAAGCTGTTCGGGCGCGGCACGTCGGATATGAAAAGCTTTATCGCGCTGGTGCTGGCAAAGCTGCCGGCATTCCTTGAGCGCGGCCTGGATACCCCGCTCCACCTCGCATTTTCTTATGACGAAGAAGTCGGCTGCGTCGGCGTGCGGCCGATGATCGACATGATCAATACCCTGCCGATCAAGCCTCGCTTCGCCATCATCGGCGAGCCGACCAGCATGCAGGTGATCACCGGCCACAAGGGCAAGCGCAGCTATCGGGGCCACGTGCGCGGCCTGGAAGCACATTCCAGCTTGGCCCCGCAAGGCGTCAACGCGATCCAATATGCGGCGCGGCTGATCGTGCACCTGCAATCCATGGCGGCGCGCATTCAATCCGATGGTCCATTCGACGAGCTTTTCGACGTCGCTCACACCACCGTGCACACCGGCACCATCAAGGGCGGCACGGCGCTGAACATCGTGCCCAAGGACTGCGGGTTCGAGTTTGAATTCCGTTATATCGGCGATGACGACCCGGACTCCATCGAAGCCGAAATCATGCATCAGGCAAAACAAGTTCTGGAGCCTGAGATGCAGGCCATCGACCCGTCAACCGGCATTGATATCGAGTGCTACAACGATATGCCGGGCCTTGATATGAACGTGGATTCCGAGGTCGTGACCTTCGTCAAACAACTGGCCGGGCGCAATGATCACGCCAAGGTCGCGTTCGGCACCGAAGCCGGCCTGTTCCAAAACCGTGGCGGCATACCATGCGTCGTGTGCGGCCCGGGCAGCATCGATCAGGCACACAAGCCGAACGAATTCATCAGCTTAGAGCAGCTCGACAAGGGCGATGCGTTCTTAAATCGTTTGATGGACCGGGTGTGTAAGTAGGCTTAGTTCAGCAGCAAGCGCGGCATATACCGGCCGCCTTCTTCCTGACCCTCGAAATAGTCGATCATTTCTGGGTGGCTGATCGGCTCGTCGTCTTCGTCCGGCACAAGGTTCTGTTCCGACACGTAGGCAATATACGGCGAGCTTTCGGTGGATTCTGCAAACAGGTGATAGAACGGCTGATCCTTGCGCGGCCGCACGTCGACCGGGATCGACTGGTACCATTCTTCGGTGTTGCTGAATTCCGGATCGACATCAAAAATGACGCCACGGAACCCATAAACCCGATGACGAACCGGCGCACCGATGGTGAATTTTGCGTTATTGCTCTGCTGTCTCACGTTGCGCCTCCACGCCTGGGCGACCTAAAAGCCGCCAACCTTCAATTTGTACGTATACGCATAACATAAACGTCCCTATTGCCGTTGCAAGTCTGATCGGGGTGGAAAACCCGCTAGAAAGCGCTTATCTAACGCTGACAAAGGGTTAGCTTTAAGGAATCAGAATGCCGGACGCCCCAAAAATCGAACAGGAAAACCAGCAACAAAGCATTGCCGAAGTGCAACAGGACCTCATCGACGAGTTTGAGTTCCTTGACGATTGGATGGATCGCTATCGCCACATCATTGATCTCGGCCAACGTCTGGAGGATTTTCCCGAAGAATGGATGACCGACGAGTTCAAAGTACGCGGCTGCCAATCCCAAGTCTGGCTGGTGCCGGAACACAAAGACGGGCGGATCGTTTTCCACGCCGCTTCCGACGCCGCCATCGTGTCCGGCTTGATCGCGATTTTGCTGCGCATTTATTCCAATCGCACGCCCGCTGAAATTTTAGAAACCCCACCCTCGTTTATCGAAGGTCTCGGCTTGGATGAGCATCTCAGCCCGAGCCGCGCCAACGGTCTGCATTCGATGGTGCAAACCATGCTGAAACACGCCCAGGCCGCGGCGTGATGCTTCTGAGTTAGGTCGAACGAAATCGCCCCGGCGCGACAGCCGCTATCAAGTCCGCCTCTAACAGACCCGCCGCACCCGTCATTTGATCGACGAGCACTTCGGCCATCAAAGGCGCCGTCAAAAAGCCCCGCGAGCCGAGACCCGTCAACGCCCACACCTTGTCGGAGAGCTTGCCCACAATCGGCAGATAGTCACGCACCGTCGCCCGAAGTGCCGTCCGCCCGCCGATCACAGTGGCACCGTCCATCCTCGGCAGATGCGCAGTCAAGGTTTCCAGCATGGTGGCATGATCTTCGTCGCGTAGCCGATCCCAATCCGCAGCCGGGACTTCGCCATGCCGCGCATAGGTCGCACCCAACACGTGACCGGCGGTGCCGTCTGGCAACGTGACGGCAGGCGTCATATAGCCGCCATAGGTCACCGCAACGCCTGGCGCATCGGCCATTTCCCGGATGTAAGTCAGCTGGCCACGATTGGCGCGCATGGGTAACGTACCCGGCGCCATTAGGTCGAGTACACCCGTGCCTGCGGCTAAGATCACCGCATCATAATCCACCTTGAGCGCATCCGGCGAGGCAATCCGGGTCCGTGTGATGTCGATGCCGCGCAGCAAGTGCGCCGTCACGCAGGGCGGCTTGAGCGTGCCCGCCGTCGAAAACCATAAGCCCGGATGCGCGACTGATATCCCGAGGATGTCACCGGCCTCCGCTGGAGTCACCGTGCGCATCACATTGCCCGGCCAGTTGAACGCCTTTAACGCGCGTTGCTGACGTTCCGCCTCGTCATCATTGCGGGCCAAGGTCAGCGTCCCCCTGCATCCGGCCCAGATGTCCGCGCCTGCCGCCGCGAGGTCGTCATAAAATGGCACCGCATGCAGATAGGCAGCTGCCATCACGCGCCCCATGGACACACGCTCGCGCGGCAGCCGGGGGGCGATCAACGCGGTCGGATTTGCCGACGCCGCCGTGCCGTCGTCCGCATCAAACACGGTGACCGTAATGCCCCGGTTCTTCAGCGCATGCGCTGCGCACGCACCAGCGATCCCAGCGCCGATGACGGCGACCTTCGAAGGTACCACTATGCTTGGTTTGGACGTCATGCTGGACGATAGCGAGGCAGGTTGGGACTGTACACTCCCCAAAGCCGCAGGTGCAGGGAGATGTTGAAAGTGGGGACTCAACTATCGTTCACCGTCCAGCAACGCATCTCCCCTCCGC
>TARA_R110000787_G_scaffold137458_15_pt1 | contig 17568 bp, 13 predicted proteins | sample TARA_R110000787 | Tara Oceans TARA_R110000787 (sample SAMEA4397920) | marine metagenome | biome: Polar Biome; feature: [DCM] deep chlorophyll maximum layer (ENVO:01000326); material: water (ENVO:00002006), including particulate matter (ENVO:01000060) such as... | depth 35 m
GAACACCGGCCGGGTTCAGAACCGGTATATGAGCATCGACAAAGGCATATTCCGACTGATGCGATGTGGTTGAGGATTTGCAGGTATGGTCGTCGCCAGCCAGCAGCAGCACGCCGCCATTCTTTGCAGAACCGGCAAAATTGGCATGACGCAGCACATCACCGGACCGGTCGACACCCGGCCCCTTTGCGTACCACATGGAAAACACACCATCTACGGTGGCATCGCCATGCAGTCCGACCTGCTGGCTGCCCCAGATTGCAGTCGCCGCCAGATCCTCATTCACCCCGGCCTGAAACCTGATGTTATGCTTGGAGAGGAATTTCTTGGCGCGCCACAATTCCTGATCCAGCGCACCGAGCGGGGAACCGCGATAGCCTGTAATGAACGAACCGGTATTCAGTCCCGCTGCTTCGTCCCGGCGTTTCTGCATCATCGGCAGGCGAACCAGCGCCTGTGTTCCGTTCAGATAAATCCGTCCGGTCTCAAGGACATATTTGTCTTCCAGAGATACCTTCGCCAAAGCCATATCCAACCCTCCCGTCAGAACGCTATAGTCTTATTAGGTAAGCAATACTGACTTATATAAATCTTTCCCTGCAAGCCCTCTCCCGAAAATAGACGGAAGATTTCACCGCGTGGAAACTGTTTGAAACGATATCGTCACAGAAGTCGGAAACCACGCAATAAAAAGCGTCATCAGGTCTGTCAGCCGGGAATAAATCCGTTACTGAATCGCGCTGTCGTCTCGGCAAGCCGGACCATGAACATGTCCAGAAACTCCCTTGCCAGCCCGGAGGGCGGGGCAAAGGTCGCTGTCAGAATCGCCACTTCCATCTTTATATCAGGGATGAACGGCCGAAAGATCACCGCACCACCCCTGCGAGTCATGATTCCATAGGCCTCAGCAGTCATCGGATCGAGGATGGAGCAGAGATTCCCGCCTTCAACCAGTCGCAGATGCGGAATAAAGGTTTCCGTCTGATAGCGGGCATTCAGGGTCGCGCCGGCATCATGAAACGCCTTGCGGCACTGCCGGTTGGTCATATGGCTGGGTAACAGCAATGCCATGGGGTGACCGTCCAGGTCAGCCGGGGTGATCTCTGACAAGGCGGCCAGCGGTTCGTCATCTCTCAGGGCACAGACACAGTTGAACGTCATTGGCGTAATATCGATCAGCGGTTTGTCGAGATCGCTGTCTTCAATACCCAGATCAACCAGACCGATATCGCAACTCTGGTTCGCGACAAGCTGCCGGACAGATGTTGAGACCCGGCTGTTCAGCACAAAACGGACATCCGGATGACTTTCTGAGAACCGGGAGATCACATCCGGCAGATAGAACATCGCCGGTCCCGGCATACTGGCAATCCGGAGTGTATGTCTCGCCCCCTCCGGCGCCCCCCGCATGGTCAGCCGCAGCCGTTCAATACGCTCCGGAATATCCCGGGATTCCTCAAACAGAAAATGCGCCTCTGGCAACGGGTGCAACCGCCCGCCACGGCGTTCAAACAGGGCACAACCGACCGACTCCTCCAGTGTGGATATCAACGCACTCACCGCAGGCTGACTGCGACCAAGCGTTCGCGCAGCAGCCGAGACAGATCCGCTGACCATGACTTCCTGAAATGCTTCCAGCTGTCTCAAATTCATGAGTTGCTCCTTCCCGTCACGCCACAGGGTATATCAAAATCCTATCGATCCAGAAAAATTAATGAATAGGTTTTATAGGACAAGCATGTTTATGCTGTCTCACGGTAATGCTGACAAAGATCAGCAGCCATGACAGGGGACTATAAAAACTGTGAGTGAAAACCGTGTTTCAGACGGTCAGACTCGTTTTCTGCCATACTGGTGGGAAGCGGCTGAGCCGAAGTCCGTTCCGGAGGCCCCGGTTGCGGAACGTTGCGACGTTGCCATCATTGGTGCCGGTTATACTGGCCTCAGCGCAGCCATTACCCTGGCCCGCGCCGGACGTAATGTGCAGATTTTTGACCGGCAGCGACCGGGCGAAGGCGCTTCGTCCCGCAATGGCGGTATCACAAGCGGCAACATCCGCATTGGGCTGAGTGCCGCGATAGAGAAGTATGGCGAGGCCAAAGGACTGGCCCTCTACCGGGAAGGTGTCGAGGCCCGGAAAGACCTTCAGCGTTTTATCCACGAAGAGAAACTCGATTGCGACTTCGTTCTCTCCGGTCGCTTCACAGGCTGCATCAGTGACGACCATTACGACATACAGGCACGCGAAACTGACCTGCTGAACCGACATCTCAATATCGGTGGTTATGTTGTCCCGAAAGAGGAGCAGCATAAGGAGACCGGTTCCGCGATGTATCGTGGCGGGGTCGTGCGCCCGGATATCGGCATGCTTCATCCCGGGAAATTCGTACAGGAAATGATCCGCGTCGCTGTCGAGTCCGGTGCCATATTGCACGGTGAAACGCCTGTAACCGGGTTCGAACGCGTCAGCGATGGCTATGTCATTCACACCACACGGGGCAAAACGGTCGCCCGTGATCTCATTTTCGCAGCTAACGGCTATATTGACGGCGCAAACAAATGGCTGCGCCGCCGTATCGTGCCGATTCCCAGTTGCATGATTGCGACCGAGCCCTTGTCGCCAAACCTTATGAAAACCCTGATGCCGGCCGGCAGAGGCATGGGTGAAACCCGGAAACTGTACCGCTATTTCCGCCCCTCACCCGATGGCCGGCGTATTCTTCTGGGGGGACGTTCCTCGATGTTCGGGCGAAGCGAGGCAGAATCCGGCGCTCATCTGCTCAAGGGCCTGATTGAGATGTATCCCGAGCTGTCGGACACGAAAATCAGCCATTCATGGAATGGCCTCGTTGCTTTCAGCCGCTCTGATATCCCGCTGCTGTTCCAGCGTGACGGTGCCCATTACACCGGCGGCTATTGCGGCTCCGGTGTCGTCTGGGCCCGCTGGATCGGTCAGAAAGCCGCCCTGAAAATACTCGGGTCGCCGGAAGGCGCTTCTGCCTTTGACTGCGACCCACCGCCAGCCGTGCCGTTTTTTAACGGCCGGACCTGGTTTCTTCCGGCCGTTCTCGGCTGGCACGGCCTGCTGGATAAATTGGGACGGGGAGTCGTCAAGGCATAAACCCGATTATCCGGTAGCACGATGTCGCGATTGCAGACCCTCTGCAGACGCGATTCAGACCAACCAAACGTCAAATACAGAGGAGAAACGACGTGAAAAAAACTTCCATTCTGATGGCAGCGGCCCTCGCAGGAGCAACGCTGCTGAGCGGTGTCGCCCAGGCCCAGCAGATGACATTCTTCCGCATCGGCACCGGCAGCGCAGGCGGAACTTACTTCCCGATCGGCGGAATCATCGCCAATGCCATCTCCAGCCCGCCGGGTGCACGTCCTTGCGACAAGGGCGGCAGCTGTGGTGTACCGGGACTGGTCGCGATTGCCCAGTCAACCAACGCCTCTGCACATAACGTGACCGCCACCGACGCCGGCCAGATGGAAGCCGGACTGACCGGTGCTGCAACCCTGTATCAGGCGTATCACGGCGAAGGAAAATTCGAAGGCAACAAGAAGCCGAAACTCCGGGTAATTGCCAACCTGTTCCCGGAAGACATGCATCTGGTTCTCCCGAAAGGCGGCAAGCTCGGCTCGCTGAAAGACCTCAAGGGCAAGCGCGTTGGCATCGCACAGGCCGGTTCGGGTACGCAGATTGCTGTTGAAATGATTCTCGCCGACAACGGTCTGACCCGTGCCGACTACTCCCCGGCAGAACTCAATAACTCGCAGAGCGCCGAACGTATCGCTGATGGTCAGCTTGATGCCTATTTCTACGCTGCCGGCACGCCGGTCGCTGCAATGGTTCAGCTTTCCTCGACCAAGGGAATGGAACTCTACTCCTTCACCGATGCCGAGATTGCAGCCGTTGGCAAAATCCTGCCCTACTACGTTGAGTCGTCAATCGACAAGGGCACCTATGAAGGCCTCGACTATGATGTCAAAACGGTTGCTGTGAACGGCATTCTGGTGACCAACGCTGACCAGCCTGACGATCTGATCTACGGCATTACCAAAGCCATGTGGAGCAAGACCTCCCGCACGCTGCTGGATAACGGCCATGCCAAAGGCAAGGTCATCCGTCTGGAAACCGCGCTGAAGGGCATTGCCAACCTGCGGGTGCCGCTGCATCCGGGCGCCGAGAAGTTCTACAAAGAAGCCGGTCTGCTGAAGTAACCCATCGCTTCAGACTGACCATATCTCTGGCCGGTTGGCGCAATCTGCGCCGCCGGTCAGCAGATACACCAAAAACTCCCAAAACCGGCGGTATATGTAATGAGCAACAAAGATGATGTGCTTGATGTTCAGGCTGCGGAAGAACTGGAAAAACAGTACGACAATACGCTCAGTCACCGTGAACATGCACCGCTGCTGCGCAAAGCCCTTTTCGGCTTCACACTTGCCTTTGCGTTTTATCATTACATAACCGCCGGTATCGGACTGCCAGTCGATTACTGGCATATGGGCATCCATCTGGCTGGCCTGTTTGTCCTGATTTTTACCGGCTTTCCGATGCTCCGGAACGAGCGCACAATGGCCTACCGCCCGAACAGCTGGTGGATCATTGCCAATGTGCCCGTCTATGACTGGCTCTGCATTATTCTCGGTGTAACAGCAGCCCTCTATCTCGGTTTCTCGTGGAGCGGCGTCGAAGCCAATATTCTGGGATTTGAAATCAGCATTCCGGACCAGGCCCTGCGGCAGGGAAATCCGGTCACTTCTGACATTTTCTTCGGAACCGTCGTTGTCGTGCTGGCGCTGGAAATCGCGCGCCGCACCATCGGGCCGATCCTGCCCGGCATCATTCTCGTCTTCATCGCCTTTGCCCTTCTCGGCCCTTACATGCCGATCCAGATTCTCATCCATCCGGGTGTCGACTGGCGCCAGTTCATCAACAATATGTACTTCCCTCAGGAAGGTATCTTCGGCGTTACCCTGTGGGTTGTCTCCACCATCGTTTTCCATTTCGTACTGTTCGGCGTCATCGCCCAGCGTATGGGGCTTGGTCAGTTCTTCATCGATAATGCGATGATCCTCGCTGGCCGCTATACAGGTGGCCCCGCCAAGGTCAGTGTCATTTCCTCGGCCTTCTTCGGCACGATCTCCGGCTCATCCATTGCGAATACCGTTTCCACCGGATCACTGACCATTCCGAATATGAAGAAGATGGGCTATCCCGGCCACTTTGCCGGCGGGGTCGAGGCCGCCGCCAGTGCCGGCGGGCAAATTACGCCGCCGATCATGGGGGCCGCCTCCTTCATCATGGCGGAATTCCTGGAAGTCCCCTACACCACCATCGTGATCGCCGCGATCGTACCCGCGTTGATGCATTACATCGCAGTTCTGGCGATCGTCCATTTCAAGGCCAAAAGCCTTGGACTGCAGGGCTTCCCCGCTGATCGCCTGCCGCAACTGAAAGCCGTCTGGAAAGAAGGCTGGCCAACCATGTTGCCGCTGATTGCGCTGATCTATGTGCTGTTCAGTGGCTACACGCCCTATATGGCAGCCTTCATGGGCATTACGCTTTGTGTCATCGTCGGCTTTGTCACTGTCCGAAAGCCACTGACCCTCATTGTGCCACTTGGCGGGCTGGCCTTCATTGCCGACAAGTATTTCTCCGGTGTCTTTGATCCGCTGCTCAGCATTGTTCTGGTGATCTGCATCTTCATCGGCGTGTTCAATCCGCGTCGGCGTGAGGACTTCAGCCAGCTCTGGTCCAGCATGCGGCTTGGGGTTCAGTACGCCCTTGCCGTCGGTGGCGCAGCGACCGCAGTGGGTATCGTCGTCGGGGTTATCAATACAACCGGCGTCGGTTTCCGGATGGGTTTCATGGTCACAAACGGCGCCGCCGAACTGGCTGACATCATCTTCCCGCTGGTCTCCTGGATCCCCAGTGACGCCTTTACCCTGCCCTCCATCCAGCTGTTCCTGTCGCTCTGCTTCGTTGCCATGGCCTGCATTCTGATGGGCGCCGGATTGCCGACCACCGCGCTCTATATCATGCTGGTTTCCGTCGCCCAGCCGGCATTGTCACAGCTCGGTGTTCCGCCGCTGGCCTCACATATGTTTGTGCTCTACTACGGCGTGATGTCGGAAATCACACCGCCGGTCTGCGCCTCAGCCTATGCGGCGGCTGGCATTGCGGGGGCGAATCCGTTCAGGACCGGACTGTCCGCCTTCTCTATGGGACTTGGTAAACTGATGGTCCCGATGGTCTTCGTCTATGCACCGACCATGCTGATTGTGCTGCCGGAATATTACTCGCTTTCAAGCTTCCTGCAGGTCTCGATAACCTGCGGTATCGGGGTGTTCACCATCGCGACTGCCGTCGCAAATTACTTTGCAGCCCCGCTTGGCACACCACTGCGGATCATCATGGCCATCGCCGGTCTGTTGCTGGTTGCACCCAGCGGCACGTCGGACATCATCGGTATCTGTATCGTCCTGCCGGTGCTTGGCCTGCAAATTCTGATGAACAGACGCCGCCCCTCTGCCACGGTGTAGAATCATGACGGAGATTGCATCAGACAGTGTTGCTGTCATTGGCGGCGGCATCGTTGGGGTCAGTTGCGCCCTGTTCCTGAACCGGCAGGGATTCAAGACAACCCTGATCGAGAAAACCTCACCGGGTCGCGAGACTTCCTATGGCAATGCCGGTGCCATCAGTCAGGCATCTTTCATTCCGATCAACTCGCCACGCATCCTGCGCAATCTGCATCGTTTTGCCAGCAACAAGACCAACTCTGTCCGTTATGATCCCGCCTATCTGGCGCGCAATGCAGGATGGATGGCACGGTTTCTGCTGCGTGCAAGACGCAGCAGTTTCATGAAAGCGGCCGACGAGATGAGCGCCTTCGCCTACCGGTCACGCGCTGTGCATCTGGAACTGGCCAGACAGGCCAGCGTTGAACACCGCTTCCGCGATACCGGGTGGATGAAGCTCTATCGCAGTCAGGCCGGGTTTGATGGCAGCCTCGAGGATCAGGAACTGATGCGAAGCCACGGCGTCGGCTACGATGTACTTGGCCCCAAAGAACTGTCTGAGATCGAACCGCACCTGAAGCCGATCTATGCCGGGGCTGTCCTCATCACATCCGCCTCAAATGTCGATAGTCCCGGAGGCGTCACCGAAGCCTATGCCGCTTTGTTTGAGGCAGAAGGCGGCATCATTCAGTCGCAACAGGTGCGACGAATCGATCCATCAGGCGACGGCTTCACGGTAGTCGCCGATCAGGGCAGCACCGGATTTGCACAGGTCGTTGTGGCCGCCGGCCCCTGGTCTGCCGATCTGCTGAAACCACTGGGTTATAACATCCCGTTGGCCTATGAGCGTGGTTATCATCAGCATTTTCAGATCCGGGACGGCCAGACCCTGTACCGCGCCTGCAACGATATCGAAGGTGCATTCTCCATCAGCCCGATGGAACGTGGTATCCGTGTCACCTCCGGCATTCAGTTTGCCGAACGTGATGCCCCGCCTGATTACAGCCAGATTCAGGCTATCTTCCCGGCAGCAGAACAGGCCATTTCGCTGGGATCAGCCGTTGAAAACCAGCCCTGGAGCGGCAGCCGCCCCTCGCTGCCGGATACTCGCCCGGTGATCGGCAGTGCAGCCCGGCACAAAGGCTTATGGATGGCCTTCGGGCACGGTCATATCGGTTTCGGAACCGGCCCGATCACAGGCAAACTGCTCGCGCAGATGGTTGCTGACAAACCGACGGACATTCCAATGGAGATCTTCCGGCCAGCCCGTTTCGGCGCCTGATCTTCAATCGGCCAGCAGATCAGCCAGAAAGGTAATGTTCGGAATGACATGATCTGCAAAAGGCTGCAGATCATCCGCGCTGCTGGCACCGGTCAGCACCCCGATTGCAAGCCCCGCCTTTACAGAGCGGGCCAGCTTCAGGTCATGTGTACTATCGCCGATAACCGCAATTTCTTCCGGCCGGAGCCCCGTGGCCGCACAAAAACCCAGCGCCATCGACGGATGCGGCTTTGGCTGATGACCACTGTCAAAACCCGCGTAATAAGCAAACTGATGATGCACACCAAACCTGCGCATCATTGCCTCTGACGAGGGGGAGCTGCCGTTTGTGGCAATCCCCAGCTGATATCCGAGATCCAGCATCTGCTGGCAGAACAGAGAGAGGTCACAGACCGGGGCTGCGCCAAATTCCAGATGATCCGAGAATATCCCGGATATCTGGCCCAGAATACTGTCAGCCGTTTCTTCCGGCAGCATAGTGGCCCAGAAAGCCGACAGTTCGGCATCCGACGCGGCTGCCAGCATGGAACCGGGCCCTGATTGTCCGGTTTCCGGATCATAACCAGCATCAATCAGCAGTCGGGACACCAGTTCCGGATCACCTTTTGCCAGAAGAGTAGCCGCCTCGGTAAAGGCCGGAGTCCAGGTCTGATGAAAATCGATCAATGTCCCGTCCCGGTCAAAAAGCAGCCCCCTGATATGTCCCATGAAGATATTCATTCCCTGATTTTCCTATCGTCAGCTTGACGTTTAACACCTTCATGGGCAAGGAGGAGGTATGGCCAGAACTTCATTTGACTACATAATCGTCGGAGCCGGATCAGCCGGGTCTGTGCTTGCGAACCGGCTCAGTAAAGATCCGGCGAACCGGGTCCTGCTGATCGAAGCCGGACCACCGGATCGCAGTATTTTCCTGCATATGCCCGGGGCTTTTGCCGAACCGCTGAAGAATGACCGATTCAACTGGTTTTATGAGAGCGCGCCCGAGCCTTTCATGGATAACCGGCAGATGTATTGCCCCCGCGGCCGTGTGCTCGGCGGATCATCTTCCATCAACGGCATGTGTTATGTCCGCGGGCACGCATTTGATTATGATCGCTGGGCATCGAACGCCCTGCCCGACTGGAGTTACGCCCATTGCCTGCCTTATTTCCGGAAGGCAGAGACATGGGAGAAAGGCAGTGATGAGTACCGTGGTGACAGCGGTCCGCTCCATGTCAGTGACGGCCCTTGCAAAAACCCGCTCTACGAAGCCTTCGTCGAAGCCGGTGTCCAGGCCGGTTATCCCCGGACGGACGATATGAACGGCCATCAGCAGGAAGGCTTTGGCCATATGCAGCAGACCACCTACAAGGGTGAGCGCTGGTCTGCTGCCAAGGCCTATCTGCGCCCGGCATTACAGCGAGAAAATCTTGAGGTCCGTCATTCAACACTGACCGAGAAAATCCTGTTCGACGGAAAACGCGCCACTGGTGTGATAATCTCGCGGAACGGTCGTCGCGAGACTGTCACGGGTGGCGAAATCATCCTGTCCGGAGGTGCGATCAACTCGCCTCAGCTTCTGATGCTTTCCGGTATCGGGCATGCCAGCCATCTTGCAGAGCATGACATTCCCGTGGTTGCCGACCTGCCCGGCGTCGGTGCCAATCTTCAGGATCATCTGGAAATCTATGTGCAGATGGGCTGTCGTCAGCCCATCACACTTTACTCGGCACTCAGCCTTGTCGGCCGGGCAAAGATTGGTCTGGAATGGTTATTGTTCCGGCGCGGACCGGGTGCCTCAAACCTGTTTGAATCAGGCGGCTTCATCCGCTCCGAAGCCGGTGTTGAGCATCCTGATCTGCAATATCACTTCCTGCCCATTGCGATCAGCTATGACGGCAGGGCCGCAGGTGACAGGCATGGTTTTCAGGCTCATGTCGGCCCCATGCGGCCGACCTCACGGGGCCATGTCCGCCTGAAATCAGCTGACCCGGCTTCACATCCGGAAATCCTGTTCAATTACATGTCCACTGAGCAGGACCGGAAGGAAATGCGGGCCGCCGTCCGCCTGACACGGGAGATCTTCGCCCAGCAAGCATTCGGGCCCTTCCGGGATGGGGAACTGGCTCCCGGAGAAGATGTTCAGTCAGACAATGAGATTGACGCCTTTGTTCGGTCGCATGGAGAAAGCGCCTATCACCCCAGTTGCACCTGTGCGATGGGATCAGGAGAACAGGCCGTCGTCGACGGCGAACTGAAAGTCCATGGTCTGGAATCACTCCGGGTCGTAGATGCCTCGGTCATGCCGACCATCCCCAGCGGGAACCTGAATGCGCCGACCATCATGATCGCCGAGAAAGCTGCTGATATCATCCTTGGCAATCCCGCACTTCCGGTATCCGGAGCAGCCGTCTGGCAACATCCGGACTGGCAAATATCACAGCGATAATTTTTCGCCAAAAAGTGGCATAAAAATTGTCCATTCCGGAATGGATGAAGCAAGATGATAAAATCATTGCCGTGTCGCTGGCGGACAACCACATAAATCAGGGGATATCAGGAAACCTGATGATCAGACAGACTTGCCCGCTCTCCGGAGAGAAGAATGCAGATTAATGAGCTTCTGCAAAAGATCACATCACCTAACGTCCGGACTGCGCTTCAATTCTGGGAACAGTCCCGGGGTTGCAAGGAAGTTCCTGCACGTTCGGATATCAATCTTATCGAGATTCCTTCCCTGCTGCTTGGCCTGACGCTGGTTGATGTGATCGAGGGCGGAAAGGATTACCGGCTGCGTTATGTTGGCCGGAACATTATCAACAATCAGGTCCTGAAAGTCGGGCAACTGCAGTCCGATATGCCCCCTCAGCAGGGACAGGCAATGATAAAAAGGCGTTACACCCGTGTCGTGGAAGAACGTCGCCCAGTTTTTCAACGCTATGTTTATACCAGCATTCAAGGCGACAAACGGCTGATTGAAGCAATTTCCTGTCCGCTCAGTGACGATGGAGAAACCATCAACAAGCTGTTCTGCTTTGGAGAAGATATGGGCTTCCACAGTTCATCTGAAAAATGTGATGACACACTCGTCTGAATCCCTTCCGCATTGCCACTGACTTTGATATTGTCAGGACAAATACATTCGGGAGGTTACAAATGAGCATTTCAGAACAACTCGCCGCTTTCGCTGCCGGGCTATCGCTGGATCAGGTTCCTGATGAGGTTACAGAACGCACAAAGCTGCTGCTTCTCGACACATCAGGTATCGCCATTCGCGCCCGGCATGATGCCGAAAGCACGCCGGCGACCATCAGAATGGTCGAGCGACTAGGCGGAGCCACAGGCAATCACGCCGTCTTTGGCGACCAGAAAGGCTATGGCGCATCCGCCGCGGCCCTAATTAACGGCGCACTGGCACATTCACTGGACTTTGACGACACCCATGCTGCCGGGTCGATCCATTCTTCCGCGCCGATTATTCCGGCCGCACTGACTGCCGCAGAGATGACCGGCGCCTCCGGCAGTGACGTCCTCGCGGGAATTATCGCCGGATATGAAATCCAGATTCGCCTGTCCCTCGCCCTGTCGCCAAAAGACCATTATGACCGCGGCTATCATCCGACAGCCACGTGCGGTGCCTTCGGTGCTGCTGCCGCAGCGGGTCGTGTTCTCGGCCTGAATGATGAGCAGATGCTTGATGCCTTCGGTATTTGCCTCAGCCAGACATCCGGAACCATCCATTTTGTTGAAAGCGGTGCCTGGACGAAACGCTATCAGATTGGTCATGCAGCAATGAATGGTCTGATTGCCGCCACTCTGGCACAGGAAGGGTATCTTGGTGCGCGCACCCCGATTGAAGGCAAGCACGGGTTCCTGAACTCCTTCGCCCCCAATCCCGACCCGTCAAAAGCGGTCGCCGGTCTCGGCACTGTCTGGGAAACGCTTGCTCTGGCCGTGAAACCCTACCCCACCTGCCGATACAGCCATGCAGCTATGGAAGCTATTGCCAGCATCTGCAGCGAACAGGACCTGACGGCCTCTGATGTGGAGTCCGTTTATGTCGGCCTCCCCCAGACCGGCTTCAAAATCATCGGTGACGGGCTGGCCCATAAACAACAGCCAAAAAGCGTCGTCGACGGCCAGTTCTCCATGCCGTTCTGCGCAGCCGTTGCCATTCGCGAACGCGGCATGGGCTGGGATGATTATGCAAAGCATCTGAAAGACCCGGAGACACTCAGCCTTTGCAAGAAGGTCGATGTCCAGATTGACCCGAAACCGGAAGCCTCTTTCCCCCGCTTTATGTCCGGCATCGCCCGCGTAACGGCCAAGGGCAAGACGACAGAACGTTTCGTCGAAATCCCCAAAGGTGAGCCGGAGAACTTCCAGACGGCAGAAGAACTGCGGGAGAAATTCGACGGCCTTACCGCGCCCTATCTTTCACAGGCACAGCGTGACCAGTTCGTCGCCGCAACCCTGTCCTTTGAAAAGCAGGCGGATGTCGCAGCCTATCTGGCGATGACCCGTTCAGCCGGTGCCGGCCTCGCCAGCGCCGCAGAATAACAACCTGAAATAGCCGCCGTCGCCTCAGTCTTCTGAGGGCGGCGGCGGCTTTTCCGTTTGATTGGCCTCTGTCCAGTTCGTGATGGACACCTCACGTTGCGGGAACGGAATCTGAATACCGTGTTCCCGGAACGCTTCCCAGACAGCAAGATAAACCGCGCTCTTGATATTCCCGGCTCCGGCTTCCGGATCTTCCACCCAGAACCGTAATTCAAGATCAATCGAGCTGTCGCCGAAACCGGTAATCAGACAGTTCGGCGCCGGATTATTCAGCACCCGGTCGAGAGACCCTGCAGCCTCCATACAAACCTTCAGCGCATGTGGCAGGTCCGTGTCATAGCTGACCCCGAGCGGCGCCCGCAATCTTACCTTGCGCGAGGAATAGGACCAGTTGATCACATTCTGGGTGATAAGATTCTCGTTCGGAATCAGATGTTCTACCCCGTCGCGTGTCACCACCGACACATAACGTGCCGACAAGGTATTCACCCAGCCATAGGTGCCTTCCAGCTGGATCACATCACCGGGTTTGATACTGCGGTCGAGCAGCAGAATCACCCCGCTGATCAGGTTCGAGATGATCTTCTGCAAGCCAAACCCGATACCGACACCAACCGCACCCGAGAATACGGCAAAGGCCGTCAGATCAATGCCGACCCCGGACAGGGCAACCACAATTGCCAATGTGATCAGCACAATCTTGATCAGTTTCGACGTCAGCACCTGAATGGACGGGGTCAGCGAGACTGAACGTGATATCTGAAGTTCAACAAACCGCGATGCCGCCAGCGCCGCCCATAACAGAAAGGCACCAACCGCCAGAGCCTTGAGGGCGGCAAGTGCGGAAATCCGGAAATCACCAAAACTCGCACTGACCCCTTCCAGCATGGCAAGGGTCGGGTCCAGCAGTCCTATGATATTCAGTGCCGCCAGCGCCCAGGCGACGGATGCCATCGTTCTGGAGGCCAGCGGGTTGCGCAGCAAACCGGATGTCAGCCGGATAATGACCCAGGCTGTCTGCAGTGACACTGCAATGGTGAGCAGCCGGTGGCTCCCCCCTGCCGCCGTCGTGACCAGCAGGATCAGGTAAAGCAAAATCAGCCAGACCAGCACGACATAGATCGAAAGGGGCAGAGCAGACAGACGGCGAAGCACGAACCCGCCGCGGGCAATCGTCAGCATTCGCGCGATCCCCGCCTTGATCTGACCGCGCAGCACCAGCGCAAGACAGAGCGTTACCAGCACAGCGGCAAGCTGAACCCCGGCATCCACGGTCAGAACATGGGCAAGCAACCACTCTATCGCCGATTGCACATAGGGCTGAAGGTTCGGAATGTCGGGCATCAGAGCTACATGTTCGGTTGAACAGACAGTTCAATCAAGCCACAGATAAAAACCGTTATTACAGAGGCGCTTATTGATCCTGATCAAAAGCTGGCACGTCACTTGCTGTTACTACGCAGCAGGCGAAACAGCATCGCCGGAATGATCAGGAAGGAAGAATGCAATGTCACCTCACCCAGATGTCAAAAAGCCCGTGTTACCGCGCATCATGCAGTATCTCAGCTATCCTGTGTTTCTGGTAGGGGTCGCAACCTTCATCGGTTACAGCTTCGCACAGGCCATGCAGTAAGGTCTGAGTTGCAGAATGCAATTGCAAATTGCGAATCAAAGAGGAAAAACCTTTCAATTCGCAATTTGCAAACGACTGTAATTAACTGATTTCAACTCCGTATTCCCGCGCCGCTTCCCTGATCTGGCGCCAGGTTTCATCCTCCACATATATCCCGTCTCTTGACCGGCTCAGTCGCTGTTCTCGCTCCGGATCACCCGGCATCAGAACTGGCGAATGCCCGTCACCAGGCGGAGACTGGCGCGCATAATCAGACATCGCCCGCATCTCCGTCGCAATATAATCACTGTCCGTCAGCCGAACCGGATCGATGACGATCATCAGCATATTGTTGATGATACGGGTGTCTCTTGTATTAGCCGGCTGAATTGTACCGCCGCCACCAATCGCACCAGCGAGCAACTCGCACATCATTGCCAGACCATAACCCTTATGCTCGGCAATCGGCAGAAGCGCGCCCATCTTCTCTGAAAACATGACACCCGGGTCATTTGTCGGTTGCCCGTCCGCATCAATCAGCAGGCCATCCTTCACCGTCTCGCCCCGGTTGTTGGCAACACGCATCTTGCCGAGAGCAACCTTGCTGGTCGCCATGTCGAGGACGACCTGCTCGTCCACCCCCATCGCCGGAAGCGAGATGCAGATCGGGTTGGTGGCGTAACGGGCGTCTGATCCGCGATGCGGGGCCACCAGCGGACGATGACCTGTCACATTGACAAAATGCAGCGAGACCAGTCCGGCATCCGCACAAAGCTCACCATAGGTTCCGACCCGCCCGATATGGTGTGCGTCGCGCAGCGCGGCCACTGCAAGCCCCGTCTCCCGGGCAACACTGATCGACTGTTCGGTCGCCTCGCGGGCGACCACCTGCCCGTATCCCCCCTGACCATCGAAGACCAGAATCGAGCCATCCTGCTTCACCTTTCGGACATGCCGGTTCGGATGCAGCACACCCAGCCGGATATTCTGAAGATAATGCGGCAGCATGCCGACGCCGTGGCTGTCATGGCCGCTGAGATTGGCCATCACCAGATGGTCGGCAACAATCTGTGCTTCCTGCTCGCTGCTGCCGGCAGCCTGAAGGATGTTCTCGACATCCCGACGCAAATCCTGATGGTCTTTCTGCATGATACCTTCTCCGCTGGGTCCGCTTATTCTGGCTACTGTCGCGCTGATGACAACCGCCCGTTGATTGACCGCCGGGAGATCGCTTGCCACAGTCCTGCTTTATGACCGGAGCCGATACAGATGTTGGAACACAAGATTATCCAGAGGGTTGAATGGGGCGATTGTGACGCCGCCGACATCGTCTTCTATCCGCAGTATTTCCGCTGGTTTGACCGGGCGACAGCCGCCCTGTTCGAAAGCGTCGGCCTGCCCGTTCGCAAGTTGTCGGAAACCTATGGTGTACTCGGTATCCCGCTCGTCGATGCCAGCGCCTCTTTCCGGTCCCCCTCGACCTACGGCGATGATCTTGAAATCACGACGCATATACAGGAATGGCGTTCCAAGACATTTGTCCTGTCGCATCGCATGATGAATGGGGACCGCCTCGCCGTAGAGGGCACTGAAATCCGGGTCTGGGCTGAAAAGCACCCGACGGAGCCCGGCCGCATCCGGGCAAAACGCATCCCCGATGAACTGAAGGCACTGATACCAGCTCAAACATAACCAGGGTGGCAATCCTGCTGTCATCCCACGCCTGCCCCCAACCCATACCCTGAAATCTGATCATAGTGTCCGCCTGATAACTGAACCATGCCGTCGCTGTGGCGTTTACGGGTTATGAAACATGCTCTCAGATATGCTTTTGGGTCATTGCTCGTCGTCATTCTTGGCCTGACGGCAGCCGCCATTTTCGTTCAGGGGAACCATATCAAGCCTTTCGCAGAGAACGCCCTATCGGCAGCACTCGGGCGGGAGACGACGATCGGTGACCTTCATCTGGACAAGGGATGGATGCTTGGCATCACCGCAACTGATATTTCTGTGGCGAATGCCGACTGGGCCCCTGAAGAGCCGATGGCTGAACTGGATGAACTGACTGTCCGGTTCCGGTTATTGTCTGTTTTCGACAGTCAGCTGGATATCCCGCTGATCCGCGCCCGTGGCGGCAGTGTCGAGATTGTCCGCGACACTGATGGAAAACTGAACTGGTCATCTGCTTCATCAGCCGGCGACGCGGCAGCCCCGGAAGAGCGGTCGGAAATCCCCTCAATCGGAGAGATCGAAATTGCTGATGTGAAGATCAGCTACCTCGACATCACTTCACAACGCAGCGACCTGCTGCTTGCCGCCAATATTGAGGGCGTCCTGCGCGGCAAACAGGATGTTTTCCTGAAAGGCGACGGGACGATAAATCAGTCCCCGCTCACATTTGAATTTGCCGGCGGTGCCTTTGACCGTCTGATTAATCCGGACGGTCTCTACCCTCTCCGGATCGCCATTGACGGGCCAACCCGGTTACGCATTGAAGGACAGCTTGCAACAACAGAAGATGGCGAGACCCGCCTCACTTCCGTCCGTCTGACCGGCGACGACTTTGCCGATCTGGGTGTCCCGTTCGGCCTGCCCCTGCCGACCACCCCGCCTTATGATCTGAATGGGACAGTTCTTTTCGGTGACAAGGCCATCTCGCTGGAGGATTTCGCCGGAAGGATTGGCGACAGTGATGCATCGGGAACACTGACTGTTGATTATGGCGATGAAGAACCCCGCCTGACCGGTAACATATATTCGAAAAGGCTCGACTTTGACGATCTCGCAGGGTTGATCGGTGCCCAGCCGGACCCGGATGAGACCGCATCGGAAAGTCAGCAGAAGGCAGCGGAACAACAGGGCCTGCTTCCAAAAACCGAAATCCCTGTCGCCCTGCTCCGCAGTGCCGAAATCGATATCCGCCTGGTCGCCGACAGCGTGCTGTCACCGGTTGCCAAGGTCGATAATATTGACATGCATTTCATCCTGAAAGACGACCGGCTCACCGTAAAACCGCTGAAAGCCGGGATCGCCAATGGTGAAGTGACGGGGGAAATCGCGCTGAATGTCCGCGATGACATCCCGTCCGCGGACATTGATGTGACTCTTGGCGGCGTCGAACTCTATCGCTTCTTTGAAGATACGGATTTCGTGCAGCAGATGGGCGGTGCCGTTTCAGGCCGTATCTACTTCATCGGAAATGGTATGAATTTCGCTGAAATTCTGGAAGCTGCGAACGGCGGCGGGCATCTAGTCCTGCGCGATGGACGGATCAGCGGGTTGATTGTCGAGGCGGCCGGTCTCGACATTGCGGAGAGTCTCGGTCTGCTGATCGGTGGCGATGTCAGCGTCGACATGCCCTGTGCGGTCGCAGCCATTACCGCGAACAAGGGCGTCCTGTCCTTCAAACGAGGTGTTATCTCCACCAGTGACAGCCTGCTGCTGACGGAAGGCAGCGTTGATATCGGCGCTCGCAGCCTCGATATCCGTGTGGAAGCACGGGAACGGGATTTCAGCCTTATCGACCTGAAGGCTCCAGTCAGCATCAGCGGGCCATTACAGGATCCGGACATCCGCATCGGCGGCATCGACCCCTTCC
>TARA_R110000787_G_scaffold70164_2_pt1 | contig 17546 bp, 16 predicted proteins | sample TARA_R110000787 | Tara Oceans TARA_R110000787 (sample SAMEA4397920) | marine metagenome | biome: Polar Biome; feature: [DCM] deep chlorophyll maximum layer (ENVO:01000326); material: water (ENVO:00002006), including particulate matter (ENVO:01000060) such as... | depth 35 m
AAGAATATGCTTCGGCGTGTATTGTCTCAAATGCACCAAAAGTAGTAGCCATAGCTATAACTTCAGGTTTTCTAAACCATTTTGTTACTAGTCCTGACCAATAATCATTTACTACAGTTTCAGTTTGAGCAAATCCCTTTAGAATAGAACCAATTATATTTTTTTCAGTTTCACTTAAGTTTGAGTTCCAATCAGTTAAATCTGACATCATAGGAACTTCTGTATGAAGCCAATGTGCTTGGTGTTGTTTTAACCAATAGTCAGCTGCTTGTTGGTACTCAAACGGTTTGTATACAACTCGTTCTTGCAATAGAGATTTTTTCTTCGCCATTTTTGTTTTTAATTTAGTTTAGGTTTATGAATTTAATTCAAAAAATTTATTTTTTAACGCTTGTTTATCAAACGTACCAAAATTATCATAACTATTAGTTTGTTGATTGTTAGTTTCAGATTCGAAATCAGCATCAGGATCGTAATCATGAACCTCAAAGTGTCCTGTAGAAGTATCTGCTTTTACTCCAAATGTTAATCCATCCATCCCGTATCTATTTTTCATAATATGAAATCTACCTGTTCCGTTTACTTTATCCTTTGCTTTTCTTGAAAGAGAAAGACAAAAATCTGTAATCATAATCTTATCATATGATCCAGCAGCTTTATCTCCTTCAATGACATCATCTTTGGCACCTGCTCGGTTTACTTGTGAAACTGACCAAATAGGTAAATTAAGTTCTCGGGCAAGTCCTTTAGTGCTCGTATAAATATCATCAATTTCTCCCTTACGATCTGAGGTTCGTTTATTTGTTGAAAGTAAATCAACATAATCAATAATTATTAAATCAGGTTCAACTCCTAAATCCTTTACTTTTCGGATATGTGCTTCAACAGTCGATATAGTTGCGCGTCCTGTTGGGAATTCTTTAATAATTAGTTCACCAGGTAATTGTGGGATTATATCTTCTACTTTTTTTCTATTCTTTAAAATTTTATCAACAGGTGTATTGGTAAAGAAAGCATCATACCTCCTACCAACATAATCTTCACCTAATTCTAAAGTATAGTGTAAAACATTACATCCCATTCTTACAGCATAGCCCCCTAAAGCAACTAAACTCCAAGATTTACCTCCACCTGGATTACCAAATATTAAACCAAAATCACCATTTCCAAGTCCACCTTGTAATAAATCATTAATTCTTTCCCAAGGTGTTGCAATAACTTTCCTTGCATCTTCTCTAAATCTAGCCTCAATATCCTTGTTATATTCGTGTCCTATATTTTTATCTTGACCTGCTTTTAAAGCTGATTCTACTAGGAATTTGATACCATCAAAATCCCCAGCTTTTAATAAATCAACACTATTAAGAAGTGCTTTCTTCAGTTGTTGGTTTTTACAAAATGTTGAAAATTCTTCTCTTACGTATTCTAAATCATCAGCTGATGCTTCATATGCTTCTCTAAGTTGTTCTTTAATAGAAACTCTAAGTACTTCATTATCTACTTTCTTCAATTCTACTTTTAAAATATCCATTGAAGGTGTAGTGTGGTACTTTTCATAGTACCTAATAATTTCCTTTATAATCCACTTATGTGCTTGATTATCCCAATATTCATCACTAATAATATCATTAATATTTATTAAGAAATCTTTATGAGTTAGTAATGCTGAGATTACTTTAATCTGGAACGCTGTTCCATATTGTTGGAGGGAATTTAATGTCATATAACTTCTTTTTTATAACTTGTTTAATTTAACTTAATTTTTCAAAAACATCTTTAATCCAGTATTCTACATTTCTAATTATATTACCTAACTTGTCAGTATTATACATTGATAAAAACTGGTCCGGAAGGTAATCAGGATTTTCTGATTTGACAACCTGGTCTAGATAGTTTTTGTCATTTTCGTCTAACATTGGATTCGATAAATCCATAATTTTATAGTTCTTTTCTAAACTGTCAATTGTTTGTATAATACGAGCGTATATTACATTCTCTTTGAATTTAGCCTCACATATATCATAGATATCATTTAATGTTAAATCTTTTTCACTTAATTCAGGAAATAATTTGTATAATTTTTTAGGGCCTAATCCTTTAACCCCTGCAACTTTATCTGAATTGTCACCCATTAAGGTTTTATATAAAATAAAGTTATTAGGAGACATTTTAAATTTTTCTACAACTGTAGATTCAGTATAATATTCTTTTTCCATAGGACGATATACAATTACATTTTCATTTATTAATTGTAAAAAATCCTTATCCGAAGAAACTATAAATACTTTATCTTTTGGTGTTTTAGGGATTACAGATCCCAAATATGCAATAATATCATCAGCTTCTACTTTATCTAATGATACAGTTTTAACTGGTAATGATTTTAGATATTGAATGATTCTAACTATTTGATCTATTTTGGCATCATCTTCATCTTCTAAATCATCAAAAGCATCCCAATTAGTAATACGCTGTAAATTCCTACCCGATTTATATTCAGGGAGGAGGTTCTTCCTATTATTTGAAGAACCTGCCCCATCGAATACTACGTACACCTGAGTAGGCTGGATTTGACGTATTAGTGCTCCTAATGAACGAAAAAATCCACCTAAACCCCCAATATGAACTCCATCAGGATTGACCATATTTAACATTGCGAAATTTCTAAAAAATAGATTTAAACCATCTATCATTAATACTCTTTCTCCTTCTACAGTCTCCTTTCCTGACTCCTGAACATTGTTAAGGAGTTTTAGTAAATTTTTCTTATCCATAGTTTATTGTGGTTCGTCTATATGTGAATTAATATCAGTATACGCTTGTTCCTCTTCGGCAATTATAAAATCACCACCACCTAAAATCTTTTTCCAAGCCTCTTTATGCTCTTCCTTATAATTTTTAAGTGCTTTTTCATCATCAAGAATAAACCCGTGAGGTGTCATTACAATTTTACCTCTAGTAGTAACTCCATTGATGTGATTTTTATCAATTTGTAGATTAGTACGTTTAGCAAATTCTACCTGCTTGCCATCTTTAATTGCTTTAATTTTAGATGTTCCAGCTGACATAACATTACCAAATGTAACTACAAATGTTGAATCAAACCACATTGCATAACCACCTTTGTTCATTAGTTTGGGTTGCCCCATAGGTGATTCTGCTTTAAGAGTCCATACTTTGTTAATTGCAACAAGTGTATTTGTATAAGGACTACTTTCCTTTCTAGACATTACAATACGCTGATTAACATTATTGCCAAATTGTGTTGACATAGCACCTGCGTTCCATTCGTTATTGTTTTTGTTTGATTTTAACGACATTTCACAAGGTACTGATCCAATTGAATCCCAGCAGAATAATAAATCATAAGGTAAATTACCTCTTTTCTGCTCATCAATTAAATCAAGAATAAAACCAGCAACGTCTTCAATTGAATTAATAGTTTCTCTATCTACATAGATAAAATTACCACTATAATCAACTACTTCACCTGTTTCTTTATCAACAACTTCATTAACTTCAAGTCCCATCATCTTGGCATGTTCCCAAGACCATTTCATCTCTGTAATAATGAAAACTGGCATAATACCTCGCTTTTGGGCTGATACGGCTGCTTCGATTAAAGCAGTTGTTTTACCCGTATCAGAATGCCCACGAAGCAATACAATATGACCTTGAGGGATACCTGGTACTGATGTTATTTCTTGATAAGCATCAGATAATGGAATCCAAGTTTGCTCTTTAAATTTAGCTTTGGATGATAATCCTTTTTTATTCTTAAAGCTATCTAAATTAAAGTTTGCTTTAATCTCGGAGGAGACTGCCTCCGAGAGTGATTTTCTGTTTTTTCCTCTTGGCATATGGTTTTATTTAAAATGGTAAATCATCAGTTTTGTCACTATCTCCAAACAAATCATCGAATTGCTCTGTTTTTGTTTTCTTAGGAGTTTGTTGACTCAATGAATAATTAGATTTAGGTTCTGCTTTAACATCATTGTCAAATGCTACAGCAGGTTCTTTAACTATTGAACCTTCCTCTTCATTATCCTCAGGTGATAACCATTCTTGCAATGCACCTTTCATTTCATCATAAGAAAGTGGTTTAAATACTTTCATAGGATCAGCTTGATTCTCAAGCAAATTCTTCACCATATCCTCAGTATCAGCTAGAGGTGTTGTTTTTAATGAAGGTCCGATTGTTGTCTTGTTGTAAGGTGTTCCTGTAACTTCAGGCCCTACAGTAGTTAATTTAATATCTCTACCTTCAACGATATCAGTAAAATCACCAATTTCATCATCAGCAGCCATATTTAAAAATTCTTGATAAACTTGTTGACCAAATTGCCATAGTTTAACACCTTCGTCTTCTTGTCCTCTTACTATAACAGGAGCAAAAATACGAACTTTAGCATCAAGCTTTTTAGCTAGTCTCCAATTTTCTCGGTCATTGGTTCCTCTAAGTTGTTTAGCAAATTCCATAATCGGATCCTTATCCCCCCAGTTTTGAGGTGAGGTCATAACTCTCTTACTACCAATACCGTAGTAAAACATCATTTCCGTAAATGGGTTTGCTTTGTTGTACTTAGAAGGCACAATTCGAATTAATTGTTTACCTACTGAAGGTTTCCAGAAGAGATTCTTACTACTTCCACCACTGTTTTTTGTGTTTTGCTTGTTCAGTGACTCCAAGCGTTGTTTAATAACGTTTAAATCCATAATATAACTAATTTTTATTTATAACTTAAATATACGAACAATAATTTGGGTATCCAAATTAAAGTTCAATTATTTTGTAAATCTTTGTTTTGAGTTGTTTCAACTCATCATGCTGGGTTAGCAAGATTGTGTTTTTGTAATGTTTCCATTCAATTGGAAATCTAGTATCAACAACTCCACCATTTAAACGCTTAATTAACTCATTTAGAGCATTAATCGTATATAATGTATTGGAGTCCTTTTTACGGTGAACCAAAATGGTATTAGATGGTATCTCAGAAATATTACCCTGGTCAATATTGTAAGTACAAACGTACTCATTATTGCTCTTCACGTGTAATACAAATATTTTATTGTACATCACCTTGTATTTAGATGTAATCCCATCAATCAAATCATCTAACCCCTCAAGTGTGGTAAAGGTACAAAATAGTTTATTATTCAAATCGCGTATATTAAAAGTAGAAAAATCTATAAAATCGTCTACCTTATACATATTAACATTATTCTCCAAAATCGTAGGTGTCTCCATAACTGTGTTTTACTTGTAATTTATATTTTTTAAATATTTTTATAACTTCTTTTAATAACTCTCTTTCACTATTGTCTAAATCAAATAAAAACGAATCGTAAGTGTATAATATCAACTTAGTGTTTTTACCTCTCAATACCTTAAATATTTCCCACAAGATACGAACGTTAGTAGCGGTTTCCAAATTTTGCAACACATAATTTAACAACTTTTGAGGTTTCATATCTTCCAACACATCATTTCTATAAACGTATTTCGAAATAGGACACTCAACAAAACCCTCATTTTGAAAACGAGCCCACATATCGTCAGTATATACTTGAACTTTTTTAAAGAATTCCAGATCCTTATATTGATCAAATACTCCTCCGTATAGTTGTTTGAACGTTAATTCCTTAGCTTTCTTGTAATCCACTTGATACATTTCGGCAAACGCTTGGTGAATGTCTCTTCCACAAAAATCGTAGCCGATAAGATTAGCCAAAAGAGTTGGATGATAAGCACTAATATCCAATTCAAACAACAAATCATTACTCGGGATAAAACACTGTCTGTCTCCGTTGGTTTTATTAATTGCGGCATAATTTACTCCTTTAAATCGGTTTGAAGGTCTTGTTGTAAGTGTCTTGAAGTTAAATTGGCTGTAGACGGTATCGGAATCGAGTACGTGAAAACGCGATTCAAATTTTTCTCTATCAACTTGTATGCCACTTCTTTCAATGGCGTTGAATACCACTGTGGCTTGGTTATTGTAAAACTCATTGATTGGTTCATCAATTCTATTTTTTAGGTCATTAAATGTTTTTTCACAATATTCATAATGTTTTACAATCGGAATAATGCGGTTTATATCTTTTTTATCTTTATATTTGTTGTAGAACCAACTATGAGTTTGTGTGTATTCTGGTATATACGTAGGTTGTTGAAGTGTTATGTCATAAAGATTTTGGAGAATAAAATAATGTAAGAATTCTTTCTTATCTCTAACGTATATGCGTTTAAATTTGCTTATTAGGCGCTTTACTTCGCGTATATCAAGCGATAGCGTTTCACTATGTGAAATCGATGCAATGTAGCCTTTAGTTGAATTTAACGGCCTTATATAAACGGCACATATTTGGTTTTCTACAGGGTGGATTCCATTTGAATATGGAATTATTTCAATGAACGCCTCTTCTAAATCACTACTATATAACTCTTCTAATTGATTTTGATTTTCAATCAACCAATACATAACTTTTGTTTTGTATTAATATAATGTGAAAATGTTAGATATCCAAACTTAGCTACCCTTTTTTTTATTTTGATTAGGATCAAATACTGCGTTTATACCCGTAAGTGGATTTCCAATTGATGAAGTAACAGTAGGAGTAGCAATTTTTGCATTTTCTATTTCTTCAGGAGTTACCATTAATCTAGGATCAAGTTTAGATTTAGTAATTTTAAATAAATCTTTTATACTAGGTTTATCTTCTTTAGTAGGAATATCAGTTGTAGGTGGCATCACATCTTCAGTAGTATAAGGAGATGGATAGAATTTTAAGTAATTATTTCTTAAAAATTGTGTAAGACCTCTTCGTTTCAATCTTTTTTCTTGAATAATAGTTATATTATAATTTGTTTTTTCTACTTCTTTTTCTTCTCCAGAAATAGTCCATATAAGTTGAAAAGGTGTAAATAATTCCCATAACCAATCCCCCTTTTGACTATTCAAAGCATCATAGGTATCTTTACTAATTTCAAGGTAAATATTCTCATTCACTTTAACACAAAAATATCTCGTAAATGCCCCTAAACTATAATCATCCTCAGTAGGTTTAGGATAATATGAAATTGGGAGATTTTTGGTTTGGGTTGTGAAATCAATATTTTTTATATTTAAATATTCTACAACTAATGGTTTAGGTACATCATCAATTTCCATAAATGAATATGATGTTTTATTAGTTAAAGCATTATCAGATGATTTATTGATTGGAACTAATTTTTGAGATGGGGTTTCATTAGGATTTTTACCTGTAAATATTTCTCCTGTATATTTCTTCCAATATGGGCCTACATATGTTACCCCGGTGGATTGAATTTGATATTCAGTTCCATTAGTGTATAAATTAGTTTTTATTCTATTTGAAGGTATATAAGTCATATTTTATTTATCTGTTCTTTCATTCCATCTTGCTATTTCTATACTTGGATCCTTATACCCTCTAATATCATAGTGAACAAAGGTATTATATAAACCTACTCCACCTTGAGGTATTTTACCATCAATAATTAATTGTAATATAATTTTATATAGAGCTTTTGGAAGTTCAGATATGGTTTCACTTACCCTAATATCTGCAGCTCCTCCGGTTTTATGCATTGAATTTTTTGCTCCACCTATAATACAATTATATACAGGTGAACGATATCCACTACTAAATGGACCATCAGTAAATGTCTTTGGTAAGTTAGGTAATTGTGCATTTATAGCTTCACCAATAACCACAAGTGCTTCACATAATCTTCTAGATACACCATACCCCGCAGGTGGAAGTTTTTTACCACTACCATCTTCAATAAGTTTATCGTAAACTCTCATGTCATCTCCTCTCCATTTCAACCCTTTTCGAGGATCTTTAATATTATCATTAGATCCAAATGGGGTAGGTGTTGATGAATTGAATAGAAGATTTTGGGAAGGTGGGGTAAATATAAGTGTCTTTAACTTAGGATATTCACCACCTGCGGTTGAATCATATTGTTCACTGCCAAATTTTGTCTCACAAGATGATGGTTTAATAATTTCGGTATTGAGGGGATAAGGAGTTGCTTCTTCAGCCAATGTATTATTAGCAGCCGGAGTAGAAAGTGTATCTAATTTTGTAGTCCATGCTGTGGTATTGATTGAGTGGTTAATACCCTTAATTTGTATTTCAACTCCACCGTTTTCATATGAGGGAGGTAAAACTTCATCACTGATTAGAAATTTTTGATATAATATCATGCCTGATAATCCTTCCATTTCTAAAGAAAAGTTAAATGGTAAAAAAAATGGGGCTTGTAATTGTCGTTTACCGTCTCCCCCGGGTTGAGTTAATCTACCTAAAATTAAAGAAGCATGGGTTGTATTAAATGAAGTTAATGAATTAATATTTTCACTTATAAATTTCTTATCATTATATATACTTGTAAATAAATTTTTTCTTTCTTCAGTATTAATTTCTTCACCACCTACAATTTCAGGAATAGAGTTTCCTGAAAGCCTTGCCCAATTAGATGTTATATTTACTTTATTTTTTTCAGCACCTTCTTTAGGTTTGGGGGGTTCATAAGAGAATTTTTCAGGAATAATTCTATCTTCTAACCCAGCGTTATAATTGGAAAAAGATGTGGCATTACCTGATATTTGGTTTCCATTGCTTTGAGCCCCAATTGAAATCATAGTAGCAAAATCATTTGAAATTTCTGCTGTTAGATTTATATTTTTTATAAAACTACCTTCATTTTGTTTAACACCAAATACATTAAAACGAGCAAATTCCTCTTTAGCATCTTTATTAAACCTTTGAGGAATTTCTTCTATAAACTTAATCTTACCATCTATAGTACTTTGTACAGTAATTTTATTAAACCCACCTAAAGATTGAGTAATACCTTTTATTAAAGTTTGAAGAAAATCTAAAATAGATATTTGGTTTTCTTCATTTGGTTCTAGTTCTCCTAATACCTTAGCTATATAATTTATGTTAACATATATAGCTGCTAACCTTCCAAGATAAAGTGAACCATCCACATTCCAAGATGAAATGTTATTTAATACAGCATTGACTTTACTTGTAGGAATTTCAAGATCAGGGATTGGTTGGGATGTATTAGTATATGGAATTACACAGACCCTAGGATCTGCTGAAAATTCTCCTGGAAATTTTAGTATAAAATTTTCATCCTTATCTAAATTATCAAAATCCATATCAATAGTAGCTATTGGAATTTTTGTTTCTTCATCTCCATTATAAAGTAATAACCTAGATTGAACTATAGCCATCAACGTTCCAAAAGTCATATAAGTTTGAGGTGATTGGGTTTCTTCATTATCAGTAGAAATAGGAATAGATAATAAAGAATTAGGGATTGTTAAGTTATACAATTTAAAATTCCTTTGAACGTTTTGGTTCGGAAAATTTGATACGACCGTAGGTTTTACTAAAATTGAAGTTGATGAATTTAAGGTAAAAGATAAAAAACTAGGGGTTATTGAGGGGTTAGGGGTTGCACTTTGTTCAAAAAATCGAAAGTCTGAATCCTGCGAAGGCAATAAAGGAGGTGTGTTAATTTTTGTAATTTTTTTAGTTGTAGGTTTTAAAAGTTTTTGATAAAACTCATAAAGAACTTCATTTAAAAGTGTTTTATCTTTATTAGCAATAATGGGATTTATGGGGGTTGCTCCTGGGGTGTCTTCTTCTTCTTCTCCCGTAGATATATTAATGGGTTTAGTATTTAAAGAAACATTCATTTTAAGTGATTCTATAACATCACCCATACCGGTTAGTATTACTTGACAATCATAACTTCCATCCGGGTTAAATTGCCAATTAAAATTAGATATTTTACCATAAACTGCATCATAATTTCCCTTGTAGTTAAATTTTTCGGTTTCAATTTCTCGATAAATATCGTATTGGGTTTTACCTTTAGGACTTAAAAGAGTTCTTAAAGGAGAAGTAGAAAATTTATCAAATGATTGCAATTTACCATCATTATCTAAATAAACACTATGTCCAAACTCTAATAAAAGAGTATACCCCGGACGAAGGTATAAAACATCTATAAGTTGGAATTGTCTTTTACTAAAACACCTAATATTAATTGTTGTTTTAGTTAAAGCACCATTATTTAAATATTGAACATCAGCGTTAGTAATACCCGGCATTGGAACATATCCTCTTTCTTCAATTCCCCCCCAACCATAAGCTCCATTAAATAATGAGCTTCCATTATTTAAACCAGAATTAAGACCATTAGAAATAATTTCACCATTTTCACCTACTGTAGCTGATAGTGTCCCACCCTGCAATATTAAATTTTTTGCTAAATTATCCCCTCCGACTTGATTCTCGGTTAACCCATTATTTATAAGTTTTTGGAGAACACTATTCCCTTCAACTTCTGATTTATTAAGATTTACAGAACTTGCTAAACGGATCCAAGGAGCTTTAGTAATGTAATATTGAAGATCTTTATCAGGAATATTAGTATATTTTCCCAAAGATTTTTGTCTTATATCTATCTGTTCGGTTACCCAGGGTTTGAATGGTTGTCCTAAAATGTTTGACATATCATAAACTATTTATTTCGATATAACTATCAATAATTGAACTTATATTAACTGGTATTCTTAATTGAGTACCTTCATTTAAAAATAAAGATCCAAAATTAACTTTATTGGGATTCGCAGCTGCTATAATCCAATACAAAGTAACATCGCTATAAAATTGATTAGCTAATAAATCTAACCGATCACCAAAATCTGTAAGTACATAAATATCATTTTCAGATAATGGTATTTCCGGATATTTGACATCACGATAATAAACAGTCCCCAGGGTTCCAACATTTTCGTTAGTATTTCTTAGGGTTTTTATAGTAGCGTAGCGTTTCATTATTAAATTTTATTATAAAAATGCTTCAAGATCTGAATTATTTGCTGCAATGTCAGCATCAATAGATTCATTTTCGGCTATATCCGCCATTGCTTTAGCAGATAAATAAGATTTATATTCATCATTGTAATTTCCCCTAGAATTAAAAGCATCTGCTAATGCTATATATCTTTGATCTGGGTTATTAGCAATATTTCCTTTTTGAGGTAAGAAATTATGGATTGGGGTAAATGCCAAACTTACTCGAATCATATGAGGTAGTTCTTTTACACTTCCATCATAATCTCCTTTTTCATTGATACCTATTTCCCAAGGAGATTCTTGGGGGATAGTATAGGTTAAAGAAGTTAAATATCCGGGTTGTTCGTAAATATAACCACCCATAGTTAAACGTACTAAATTACCTCTCATAAACCCAGCATCCGAATAATCAGGAGCTAAAGTTGAAGCTAAATAATTTAACTTTTTATACATTGGAATTAATTCAGCTTTTGATTGTGCGAATGTTGTAAATCCCATGCTAATATTACGAGTAAATCCTCCATAATTAGCTAATGAATCTCCTCTACCAACATATTGAACTTGATTCCAAGTTGCCCCATAATTATCAGTAAATTCATCTATAAATGCTCTAAAATGCATATAAACGGCACTTCCATTACTTTCATTATTATTAATAGTTGCTATTCTAAATTTACATAGATCATTAATAGCATATTCAGTATTAGGACCTGCACCTTCATACATGGGCATAGCTGTAATTTTATCTAATGCCTGCATTTGATTAGCTGCAATTCCATAATTATAAACATTTTTCTCACCACCTGTTTGGTTAGATGCTCCAGGACTACCTTGATTTACTCTTTGATCAAGTGCTTTACCTGAAGTATTTGTATAACCAGGTGCAGCTGATATTATTGTAGAAGTATCTGTAATATCATTTTGGGCTATAATGGTTTTTCTAAAATCAAAATTGATTTTTGAGTTAAATCCTGATGGGGATGCGAAATCTTCAGGAGAAGATGCTACATTTAGAAACTTTGCACCTTTTTGAGTTCCTAAAAAATATCCTGGTTTACTGGTAGCAAGTGGGTTATTTTTACCTGTTCTTTGATCCGAAAATGGTATTCTAGTTTTACCAATTCCTAATATGGAACCAGGACCACCACCATATTCTAGTAATACTGTATTCCCATTAGTATTTAAATTAACTCCTTTTTGCCCCCCAAATCTTTCTTTAGATTCACCTAATGAAATTGCATCATATAACCCTACTAATCTGTTATCACCTTCTTCTTGATTTTTTACTACATTAAAATAGCTATTTAATCCTAATCCTAATGATGCTAAAAAACCACCCCCATCATCAGGGGCAACCTGAGATGTAGGATCTAAACCTAATAAATTTAAATGTGTTCCTGTACCACCTGCACCAGCTTGTAGTATTGTACTTGTTGGGAGGTAAACTCCAGCATTTACACCACCACCACCATACCCAACACCCTTAGATGCTTCAGTTTTAACTGCGGTACGAGATAATAAGTTTTGATTAGCTGAAAATAATAATCCTTTGGGTGATTTTAAATCAAAAAACATTTGGGTTAATCGACTTACATCATTGACTACTCTTGAAGGAGCCATTAAACCACCTCTCAAAAGAAAATCAGGACCACCTGTATTAAAAACATTAGAGGGAGAATCCTCAGGAGAGGGAATAGGTGTTTGAATGTAAGGTTGACCACTAGATCCACCTCCAGGTCTATCATTCCCAAACCTCAAAGATCTAAGGTCTGTTTTGAGATTTATTAAAGGCATCTATTAAAATGTTCTCCCTTCAGGTGCGTTGTCTCTGTAGTTACTTGCAGGTATATCACCATCTAAATCTAGTTGTGATGGTTGAGGTTTTCCTGAAATGTAAGGGATATCATTAATTGAATAAGTATCATGTAATTTAGATCCTGCAAAGTTAGGAATTGAAGGTGTTGCACCATTCAAACCTGATAAGGTTGAACCTGCTACTGTTAATTTGTCAAGTAAAGCCATAATTTTATATTTTTAATTTGTTGTTTATTATAAATATTAACCCATTCTAGAAGTTGCCAATGCTAATGACTTACCTGCTTTAGCTCCATCAATGTAAACATCACCACCTTGTTTAACAGCTGATATTAATTCTTTTAATAAAGCATTTGTTTGTTTGATTTCATCACTACCTCCAAACCCCATACTTTGAGCTCTACTTAAAGGAACTATAGCTTCAGGTTCACCTCCTTCACCTATTAAAGCAGTTGTAGGTCTTGTTACTATACCTCCTGTAGCTAAACCTGGTAATGAGGAAGATGATTCGGATGATGAATTTCTACTTATAGCTGCAGAAACATCTAATCCAGCTCCAGCTACCGCTCCTATAGCTGCACCAACAGGACCTCCTATCATAAATCCTGCTATTGCCCCGGCTAATGTTCCTAAAATTGGTTCTAAAAATACTATAGCACTAACTAAACCATCTAATAAAGGCATTAAAGGTTCTGCTAATCTTATAAATAAATCTGCAAATTTATCCATTAAACCATTCATTTTTTCCTGCTGGGTAGCAGATTCAAATTGATTTAATAAACCTGCTTTTTGTAAATCATTTTTTAGTTCTTCTGATAGATTGCCTTCTTCTAAAGCTTTATTATATTTTTCTTGAGCATCTGAAAGAGATCCTAATCCAGAGTCTCTAATAGCATTTAATTTTTCTTGTTGTATTAAAGATGCAGATAATTCATCAGTAGTCATCCCCATAGCTTTTGCTAAAGCATTTTGTTGGATAACATTTAATTTTTGAAAGTCAGCGGCTGTACCTACTTCTTTTCTAATTTCAGCAGCTAATGTTGCATTATCACCAGCCAAAGCTGCTGCTCTTGCTCTTTCTAGATTTATTTGCCTTCCCAATAAAAGTTCAGCCTGCATTTCAGATTCAATAGAAGATGAAAAATCTAATAAACTTGAACCAATAGTTTCTAATTGTGATTGACTAACACCTAATAATTTAGATTGAAATACTTGATTAGCTAATTCTTTAGTATTTCTCCCTGCAGTTAAAAGAGCTCTATTTGATATGTTCGCAATACCTTCTTGAATATCCTTTTGATTAAGTGATACTCCTTCTTGGGCATTCATTGCCATTGTTACTTCCTGAACACCTGCTAATTGATCTTTTATAGAACCCCCAACGATCATTGATTGTTCAGCAAACCTACCCATAGCTTCAGAAGAAAGTCCTGTTCTTTCTTGGACTGAAGCAAATTCAGCTGCAAATTCACCTGCAAATTTTACTGATGTTCCAAATTGAGCATTTAATGCTGTTTGAGCAGCTAAAACATCTTTTGTAGATACAAGTAAATCTCCACTACTTATTGCAGCTTGGTTAGAAGCAGCAACTAATGCTCTTCCTTCTTTTGCTGATATTCCTAAGTTTTTAGCTACTTCCCCTGAAGAACTATCTATGAATGAAAATGCTTCTACAAATTTACTAACAAGAAATCCTATAGCAGCTGCAGGTCCGAGTGCAGTTTTTAAATTAGATCCTAATCGTTTTGCTAAATCAGCACCAGCTTGCATTTTAGAAACATTACCACCACTTTCTCTTACCATAGATTTAGTAGCTTCCAAAGCTTCCCCTATTCCTAGTTTAGCATCTAAAGCTCCTAACCCTGCTGCTTTTAAACCAGATGAAAAAGATTCAGCTAAGGTTCCTAAAAGTCCTGTTTTTTCTTCAATTACTTTTTCATTATCAATTACCTGTTCTAAAGTATCATTGATTTTTTGGTAAGTACCATTATTTTTTTCTAAAAGACCATTTATATTAGCTAAAGATGCTACCTCTTTCTCACTTAAACCTTCTAATTTTAATTTCTCTTTTAATAATCTTTGGGATTCTTCAAGATTTTTTCTTTCAGCTTCAGCCTTAGATTTTAATATTAAAAGATCTTTTGAATTTGCTGCAGTTATACCATCTTGGATATCTTTTACTTTACCTATAATCCCGGTAAGTTTCCTTACAGCACTACTTGCTAATTTATACCCTTGAGTTTGGTTATTGATTTCCCCTGTAATACTATTAAGTCCCGAAAAAAGTTCATTAACTTCTTCGTTAATATCTCTAAATGCAGAGTTAAATTCTTTAGCATTATTAAGATCCTCAGGGGTAAATTTAATGTTATCAGCCATTAATTAAGGTTTTGTTATAAATATTAAAGGACGTCATTTTTTTGACGTCCTTGTAACATAATTAGGGGGTGATATTTGTTTACTGGGGATTTTTGTTTTATTAGGGTTTGCTATATCAATTTGAGTAGTATTACTATTTGAAGACTTTACACCCTTGTAAGTATCTGATTCTTTTTGTTTGTTTTCAACAATTGATCTATAAGTAAATTTCCTTAACCATATAGGCATTTCATATATAGTATACCAATCATATCCACCTCCACCATAATAGACTATTTCGTGAATTTGTGTAAATAGTGCTTTTCGATATTCAGACGTCAGGCCAAAAAAAGTTAGTTGTGATCGGGATTGAAGCCTCCCCATCTTCACCGTTATCCCTTTCGTATTTAAATGTTAAATTAATATCTGGTTGTGTTTTTCTTATATGATCCCTTAATGATTTTGAATCACGAGCTAACATATAATTATCTACAAATTCTCTAATTTCTTTTTTATTTTCGTTACCATCAAATGAAATAATCATATGTTTTAAACGTGTTGATAGTTCAGGAGATGCTTTTTTGTTTATTTTTTGTAAACCTTTAATTTCTTGTCGGATTTCTATATCATCATTTCCTGTTAAAAGTTTGTATTCAATTACTACTCCTGTAGAAGGTAATTTAAAAGAAAATTTATTTACTCCCTTAGCTTCAAGATCTTTTTCCTCTAAATACTTAGATTCCATAGTAGATAAATCTACGGTTTTTTCTTTATCTAAAAAATTAAAAGTATAATCTTTACCATATCCTAAAACACGAGCAGCTATCATAACTGCATTTTTATCTCCTACTATAAGATCATTATAATTAACTTTACTCATAATTAAAGATTTTAATAGTCTATCAATAACTGTTCCGTCTTTAATATAGTTTTGGTTTGTCAAAATATCTTCTTCTTTAGCAGTCATATATTTCATTTCAATGACACCCGAAGAAAGTGGGTTAGTTTCAGGATAAATTAAACCTTTTGAAGGTAATTCTACCATTTCAGTTGGGAACTTAAATTCGCTCATATAAATTTTATTTTGTTATAACTTAATTTCGTGTATAAATATTATAAAGATAAGTTTTTTATTCAATAAGATTTTGATTGTATTTTTTTAATATCAAAATCTTTATAAATTTGATATTGTAATTCTTTATTCTTTGTTTCTATGTGTTTATAAAGAATTTCTAATTCTTCATTAGTATTTTTTATTGATTGGTTTGTATAGCCAATACTACTTTGTCCTGTTTTATCAACTTGACGTATAAGATTTTCATTAACCTTTTTAATAGATTCAATTTGTTCATTTATACTTTTTATTGAGGTATGATTTAGAAATACCATCACAATATTAAATATAGTAGAAAATAGAATTGTGGTTAAGACAATAATAGAAGTTTCCATAGTTATTTTATAATATTAATACCTAAATATACAAAAAGAGCTTGGCATAGCCAAGCTCCTCTTAAAAATATATGATATAATTTTTTTAGAAATTTAATACACAGTAATCCATACCAATCGTTAGATCAATATTTAATGCTGTTCCATCATCATCCCAATTAAAATCGCCGAACGAAGCGTCTTTAATAAATGCACCTTTAATAATCCACTCTGATACTACATCACCTACAGGACCTAATACATCAATTGTTAAGTCTTTCTTGTAGAAATCAGAGTAACCATCTCTACCAGTTACTGATTCGTGGTGTAATCTAACCCATTCCATCACTGCTTGTGCACCTGAAGGTGTAATTGGATCAAATAATTGCATTGTTAAATCATTCCATCTTAACTTACCTTTTACTTTACGGTAAGTGTTAATATGATTTAGTACAATTTCATCTTGTGAAAATCCCATTCCACTAACACCTTTGATTATATACGCTGGAATACCATCTACATACATGATAAACCTATTTGCCTGTTTTGGCTCAAAGGCTGTGAAAAATATTTCGTTCGGATCTAATACTGCCATTTTATTTTAATTTTCTTATTTTTTATTCAATTATAAATATTCGATTTCTAAACTTTTTATACCGGGAAAGTAGCTCCTGTTGGTAAAATGTTGAAATCCAAGTAAATAAATTCAGCTGTTTTCGTTGGTTGGATATAAATCGCACCTACTAATTGATTTCTGTCAATTACATCTGCTGTATTATTACTATCATCCATTACTACTTTAAAAGCATACAAACCTTGACGTTGTTGAACACTTTCTAAATATGGATTTACTTGGCTTAAGAATTGATTTCTTGTAGCTGCTGAATTTTGTTCAAATACTAGATTATCTGATATTTGGGAAATATATCCTTTTAATTCAATCAATAATCTTCTTACATTTACTCTATCTAAAGCACTTGCTTGTGTTTGTAGTGTTTTTTGTCCAAATACTACAACTCCTCTTCCTGGGA
>TARA_R110000787_G_scaffold75748_2_pt1 | contig 17542 bp, 14 predicted proteins | sample TARA_R110000787 | Tara Oceans TARA_R110000787 (sample SAMEA4397920) | marine metagenome | biome: Polar Biome; feature: [DCM] deep chlorophyll maximum layer (ENVO:01000326); material: water (ENVO:00002006), including particulate matter (ENVO:01000060) such as... | depth 35 m
CCCGGGCCGGCGTCACCGGCACACCCGCCACGTCCACGCGCACGCTGTACACTGCGCCGTCTCTATCGTCAGAGCCCAAGTTTTCTGAACCGGTTACCATGTAAAGCGTTTTACGATCCCTGCCGCCAAAACACACGCTGGTGCACATGGCCTGCGGCAGTTCAATCAGGTCCGTTTTGTTGCCCCTGGGGTCATACACACCAACGCCTCCGCCACCTGCCAGGGCCACCCAGACACGGCCATCCTCGGAGACGACCAGGCCATCGGGAATACCTTCGTCAACCGTAACAAAACGTTGTTTATCACCCAGACTACCGTCAGCCAAAACCGCGTAACAGTAGACTGACTTTCGCTGCGAATCGGAGTGATACAAAACCGTGCCGTCGGGTGAAAAGCCCAGGCCGTTGGTCAGGCGAATATCTTTGCCGACAACGCGGGCGCTGCCGTCCCGGTCAATAAGATACAAATCACCCGGTTGCGGCTTTCGATCATCTTCAAACACTGTGCTGGTGCCGAGAGAACCGGCGTATATTCGTCCCAGTGCGTCAGTGGTGATGTCATTGTAGCCCAGGTTGCCGGCAGCCTCGTCTCTATCGAGAATGATTTGGGTTACGGCACCCTGAAAGGGCTTAAAGGCAATGTTGCGACCGGACACCACCAGCCCGCCCGCCTCATGTAAGACCATGCCACCAATGCCTTTGCGATGTTCGAAGATTTGACCGACCTCGCCCGTCGGGCTCAGCGCGAAAACCCCGCCAAACACTACGTCGCTGAATATCAAACCTCTTTCATCGTCCCACACCGGGCCTTCGATAAGACCATAACCTTCGGCTAATTTGTCCATTGTTGTCTCCTGTTACCTTTGCTATCCCCTGTTATCTTGTTGCATCTACAAAGTTACTGGCTGCCTTTTTCGATCCAAACCTCACTTCTTTGTACACCGTTTTGTATCGAAACGCAGCATGAGGCTCGCAACATGGAGTACTGTCTGGACGGCGAATGCAAGTCGCACCATAATGGCGTCTGATCACGGAACGCGTCTTAACAGCTGGACGCACCTATCCGAGAAGCGTTGCCATCGCGGGCACGAGACGCACCGTCTGTCGCTACAACGCGAAGTAAAAAACAATCTACAGGGGAACCATAATGTCTGATCTGGAGAGTAAAACAATGGCTTCAAACCGCGCGGCCACAGCTCCTGCCAACGAAGTCGATGCGGTGGTCATTGGCGCCGGTGTCGCGGGCCTCTACCAGATCCACCAGTTGCGGGATCAGGGCCTGAATGTCAGGGCGTTTGACGCGGCGTCGGATGTGGGTGGCACCTGGAACTGGAATCGATACCCCGGGGCGCGTTTTGATTCCGAGTGTTATATCTACCAGTATTTGTTCTCCGAGGAGCTGTACAAGGAGTGGAGCTGGAGCGAACGTTTCCCCGGACAACCGGAAATTGAGCGCTGGATGCATTATGTGGCCGACCGACTTGATCTGCGCCGCAGCATACAGTTCAACACGACCATCAAGAGCGCGCATTTCAATGAGGCCACCGAGCGCTGGATTGTCACCACCGACAGCGGTGAGGTCATCGACACGCGTTTTTTGATTACCTGTTGCGGCATGCTGTCGGCACCGATGGCTTCCCTGTTTCCCGGACAGGAGACTTTTAAGGGACAGATTTTCCACACCGCGCGCTGGCCAAAAGAGCCGGTCGATTTCGCGGGTAAACGGGTTGGTGTTATCGGCAACGGCGCGACCGGTATTCAGGTGATTCAGACCATCGCCGACAAAGTCGAGCACCTTTCCGTCTTCATCCGCACGCCGCAATATATTTTGCCGATGAAAAACACCAAATACAGCGCGGCCGACAAAGAGGCGTACAAATCGAAATTTAAATTTTTTGCTGACACCCTGCCCCATACCTTTACGGGTTTCGAATACGATTTTGAGCATACCTGGGCAGAGCTTACGCCGCAGCAGCGCATCGATGTGCTTGAGCAGGGCTGGAACGACGGCTCGCTGAAGTTGTGGCTGGCCTCGTTCGCCGAGGTGTTTACCGACGAAGATGTCAGCGAGCAAATCTCTCAGTTTATTCGCGAAAAAATGCGCGCACGGCTCAAAGACCCCAGGTTGTGTGAACTGTTGATACCTACAGACTACGGCTTTGGCACCCACCGGGTTCCACTGGAGATGAATTACCTGGAAATTTACCACCGGCCCAATGTCGAGATCGTCAGCGTCAAGGATAATGCCATTGAATCCATTACCCCTGACGGCATAAAGACGGCGGACGGCACTGTCCACAAACTCGATATCATCGTCCTCGCCACCGGTTTCGATGCTGGCACCGGTGCCTTAACGCGCATTGATATCCGCGGTCGGGAAGGTCGCTCGCTGAAAGAAGGCTGGAGCCAGGATATTCGCACCACCATGGGCCTGCAGGTGCACGGCTACCCAAACTTGTTCACAACCGGTGCGCCCCTGGCGCCTTCGGCGGCTTTGTGCAACATGACCACCTGTCTGCAACAACAGACCGAATGGATCAGTGCCTGCATCCAATACCTGCGCAGCCAGAATCTAAACTTTATAGAGCCGACTCAGGAAGCCGAGGAGCAGTGGATCGCCCATCACGAGGAGCTTGCGGGCGCAACGCTCGTCACCAAAACATCGTCCTGGTATATGGGGTCAAATGTCGAGGGTAAACCGCGCCGACTACTGTCCTATATTGGCGGCGTGGGGGAGTACCGCAATCGCTGTAACGAAGTGGCGGCAAAGGGTTATCCTGGTTTTTCGGTGCATTGAATCGTTGGGTGAGTGCAATCTGTGTGGTGGTAGTTGACCGCGAAACCGTCACAGGTCGAAACCGGACAAAGCCACCACAGGTTAAAGTCACCACAAGTCGAAGCCATCAGGGACGAGCAGCTTCGATTATGCCCATCGATGTTTAACTGCCTGCGTAGATAGTCTGCCAATCTATCGCTTTTCTTGGTCTGAATCGAGCGGTTAGCGGCGGTAACAGGGTCTATCGGCCTGATGAACAGGCGCAATCTCGCGAAAACCCAGCGGTCAATAGGTCGAATTGTGGGCCAGGTGATGACTTGCTACACTCAGGGGCTCGCGACAGGCGATTAAAAATATTCCATCGGGCACTAACGGTCCAAAATTTAACTTTATGGAGACATCTGCCAATGCAAACCCTTCTTTCGCTGGGCAAAGTAGCAACACTGGGCTTCTGGGTACTACCGTTGCTGGCCTTGTTCGGGACTTTCAGTGGTGGCATGAACTACACCATGCTGTGGCTGGCTGTACTGATATTTTTCGCCCATCTTGGCGAACTGATATTCATCCAGGGCAAGCTGAAAATGAACGATCATGACACCATTCATGATGGACTGATGGTTATTTTGGTGGGCTTTTTCCACTGGCTGCCTATTATCAAACAAGCCGATAAGCCAACTGATAACGCCTAGTTCCAATTGACAACGCATAGTTGTAGCGGGAATTCCCAGCCCGGTTGTTAGGGCGATGCACGAGCGATATCTAGCGTCAGCACAAGCGTTTGCTGAGTTTTCGATAACAAAAAAGGGACGTTTTATTGTTACGTAGCGGGTAATCAATAGTATTAGTTGAGCGCGAGGGTCAGTCATGGATAAGCAATCTTGCAGCACGGTTGACAGGGCGGTCAGCGAAATTCGTCAGCGAGGCTACACCATTATTGAAGACTTCCTGTCCCCTCAGCAGTTAGAGGAAGCAAGACAGTTTCTCGATCAGCGTACCCTTGCGTATCACGGGCGAAACAATTTCGAAGGCAGTAAAACAGAGCGCATCTACGCATTGCTGAGCCAGGGCAAACTGTTTCAGGATATCGTTGAAGAGCCGCGCTTGCTGGCGGTGTGTGACGCATTCCTGGAAGTCAATTACCTGCTCACCACCAGCCAGGCAATCAGTATTCACCCCGGCGAAACACCTCAGCCCTGGCATACGGATGACGCTTTTTACGCTATCCCGCGGCCACGCTCCGTTGCGATGTCGACGGTTATTGCTATCGACGACTTTTGTGCCGCCAATGGCTGTACGGAGGTTATTCCCGGGAGTAATCACTGGACCGATGAGCAGATCGGCGGCGATTATCGCTTTGGTGAGACGGAGGCAGACCCAGGTTTTGCTGAACGTGTTGCGAGTCGGTCGGTTGCAGTTGAAATGCCTGCTGGTGCCTGCGTTATTTTTTCGGGTAATACGCTGCATCGAGGGGGGCGCAACACCAGTGCCGGTGTACGGCGAGCCCTGTCCAATCAGTACTGTCAGCCCTGGGCACGAACAATAGAAAATTTTTATCTCACTATACCCCGCGAGGAAGTGAAAACGATGAGTCCTCGGATACAGTCGTTACTCGGCTATTCAGTTCATTCCCCCTTTATGGGTCAGGTATCCGGGTCTCATCCCCTGAAAGTGCTGGAACCAGGATTTGTGCCATCGGTATACAGAAATCGGTAAGTCTGGCTGTTTAATAACTATAAGAGTGTAAGGATTCCAACAAGTTACTCGACGAGGTGCCCCGGCTGGCGTTCGCTATATGTTTGCCAGAGGTTTCATAAACACCTCAGTAACTCATGTGCCCCAATGCGCTTTGTTAATCGACTACTAAGTAATGCGTAATACCTTAAGAAATAACGTGTTACGGGGGGTGGGATTTTCCCTTCGCAGTATGCTGAGTCTTGCCTGTTACTGGAGTTTGGTGGCAAACGCCGATCCCTATCAGGGTGAGCAGCTGAATATTGATGGGGATATACGGCTCAAACTGGCGGCGATTGACGAAATCCCCGTGGATGCAGGTGTCAGGTTGCCGGAGCTCAATTACAGCACTGTCGTGACATCGCTGTGGGCATCCTGGCAGCAGACGGAAAATATTCGCTACAAGGTGTGGTTGAAGACAGAATTTCGCAATTACGTTACCAATCAGCAGGTCAATAATTATCGTTTTCTCGACGAATTCGCTTTCCATGAATTGTCTGTTGAATACAGCAACTTATTTGATGGTCTTGTTGATGTGAAAGTCGGCCGCTTTCCGCTTTATTACGGGAACGGTTTGTTGATCCTGGAAAGTAGCCCGCTTGATGCCGAGCGCAGCTACGGTTTTAACGGCATAAAAACTCATTTTAGGTTTGAACATTTTGATCTGGACTTAATCGGTATTTATGCGCCGCGCGAGGACGAGCTGCTCATTAATAACAAGCACAAGGACAACGGGTTTGTCGAAAGTGATGAGGAAGGCTTTGTCGCCTATATGATCAATAAGACACATCCGTGGCTACCTAAAGATTTGTACTACATGTACAAACATGAGGCGCCGCGCTTCGGTAAGGAAGACATCTATTTTCATACGGTGGGATTTATTTGGGAAACCCAGCCAACTGACAATATGTCCACGCATTGGGAGCTGGCCCAACAGCGCGGCCACCGCGGGGGAGACGTCGATACTCGAGGCTGGTTGAGCGACATCATTCTCACCTACAAGCTGGGGAGCCGAGCCTGGCGACCGGAATTCTATGCGGGCAACTATTTTCTGTCCGGCGACGATCCGTCGACGCAGACCGAGGAGAACTGGCACGGCCTGTGGGCGCGCTGGCCGCAGTATTCATACCTGATGGCGTGGCAATTTATCCCAAAGATCGGTGAATGGAGCAATATCAACTGGACGCGGGTCGGCGCCAGAGTTTATCCGCGGGACGGCACCTCATTCGAAGTTAACGTTGGCCCAATTGCCGCGCCCGAAAAAGGTCTCGGTGGTGGCAATGAACGTGGTAACTTGATGATTATGATTTTGCGCCAGCAGCTGTCGCAGAAATTATCCGTGATGGCGCGAGCAGAAATTTTTGAGGCGGGCGATTTCCACCCCGATGAAAACAGTATGTCCTGGCTTTTGCGGCTTGATTTTCAGTACGGTTTTTGATTTGACTGGCTGCTTACTGTGATTTGAGTTTGATCTGATTTGAATTTGATCTGATTTGAATTTGATCTGATCTGAGTGTGATCCAGGTCTGATCCGATTAGCAAGCTCCAGAGCTGTACCGAGACACACTGGGATGGTGGGCCGCGAGCAATGCAAGTACAACCATAGACTGGTAGAATGGCTCCCGGTTTTTTCGTTTCTTCCACTTATGCACACCGCAAAATCTCTGTTTTCCTATCCCAGGTACTGGGCTGAGTGTTTCGGTACAGCGCCATTTTTACCAACCAGCCGGGAGGAGATGGATCAGCTCGGCTGGGACAGCTGTGACGTTATCGTCGTCACAGGTGACGCATATGTGGATCATCCCAGCTTCGGCATGGCAGTGATTGGCCGACTCCTGGAGGCCCAGGGTTTTCGCGTTGGTATCATTGATCAACCGGACTGGCGCAGCAAAGCAGACTTCATGCGACTGGGCAAACCCAATCTGTTTTTTGGCGTATCCGCCGGCAATATGGACTCGATGATCAATCGCTATACAGCGGACAAGCGCATCCGCAGCGATGACGCCTATTCGCCTGACGATGATGGCGGCAGGCGACCAGACCGCGCGGTGATCGTCTACAGTCAGCGTTGCCGCGAAGCCTGGACCGACGTGCCGATCGTACTGGGTAGCATCGAGGCCAGCCTGCGTCGCATCGCCCACTATGATTACTGGTCGGACGAGGTGCGGCGCTCTATTTTAGTCGATTCCCAGGCCGACATTCTGCTCTACGGTAATGCCGAACGGGCGGTTGCCGAAGTTGCCCATCGTCTGGCCCGTGGTCAGAGCATTGACCGGGTTACCGATATACGCGGTTCGGCAGTGCTGCGTAACGACTTACCGGAAGGCTGGACGGTGATTGATTCCACGCGGGTTGATCGGCCGGGCAAAGTCGATCCCATTCATAATCCTTACGACAGCGACGAAGAATTAGCAGCGGCTACCGGCGGCAAGTGCTCGGTTGGTCGCGACGAGGATAACGGTGAGCAGGTGCTGCACTTTGTGCCGCATCGGCAAAAGGTGGATCGCGCGAAAACGGTGATTCGTCTGCCGCATTATCACAAGGTGAAAAGTGACCCGGTGCTTTATGCCCACGCTTCCAGGGTACTGCATCTGGAAACCAACCCCGGCAATGCGCGCGCCCTGGTGCAGCGCCACGACAACTTTGAAGTCTGGTTAAATCCGCCGCCGATTCCCCTGACCACTGGCGAGATGGACGAGGTTTTCGGCCTGCCTTTTGCCCGCGTGCCACATCCCAAATACGACGGTCGGCGTATTCCCGCCTACGAAATGATCCGCTTTTCAGTGAATATCATGCGCGGCTGTTTCGGTGGCTGCACGTTTTGTTCGATCACCGAACACGAAGGGCGGATTATCCAGAGCCGCTCCGAAGACTCCATCATTCGGGAAATTGAAGATATTCGGGATAAGACCCCAGGCTTTACCGGCGTCATATCCGACCTGGGTGGGCCGACGGCAAATATGTATCGCCTGGCCTGCAAGAGCACCGAGATAGAATCCGCCTGCCGGCGTTTGTCCTGCGTTTATCCGGGTATTTGCTCTAATCTTAATACCGACCACAATCCGCTGATTAGCCTGTATCGCCGCGCGCGCGAACTGCCCGGCATCAAAAAAGTACTGATTGCCTCGGGCTTGCGTTATGACCTGGCCATTGAATCCCCGGAATATGTCGAGGAGCTGGTGACGCACCACGTGGGCGGTTACCTAAAAATTGCGCCGGAACATACCGAATCCGGGCCACTGTCGAAAATGATGAAACCGGGCATGGGCAGCTACGATCGTTTCGCCGCCATGTTTGAGAAATACAGTAAAAAAGCCGGTAAAAAACAGTATTTAATTCCGTATTTTATTGCCGCCCATCCGGGCACCACAGAAAACGACATGGTGGAGCTGGCGCGGTGGTTAAAGCGTAATAATTTTCGCGCCGATCAGGTGCAGACGTTTTACCCGTCGCCAATGGCTACCGCGACCGCTATGTACCACAGCGGTCGCAATCCATTGCGAGGTTTGAGCTACAAGCGAGGCGAGCAAGTAAGCCGCGTGCGCGATCTCGATAAACGCCGTTTACACAAGGCCTTGCTGCGTTACCATGATGCAAAAAACTGGCCGATGATTCGTGACTATTTGCAAAGCGCCGGTCGCGCAGACCTGATTGGCGACAGCGAGCACTGCCTGATTCCGAGTGCCCAGCAAGAAGGGCATCGGAAGGGCGCGAAAAAAGGCCGCCCCTTTGCGACCCAGCATGTCAGAACCAAAAGCCGCCTGGGTGATGGCCGAACATCGAAACGGCGGCGACCGAGTAAATAGGGCTGGGGCTCACTTATACTCTGGCTGAAGGCTCATCATCAACTTCGGCTGAAGGCTCTTCATCACCTTCCGCTGAAGGCTCTTTGAAAACGCTTGCCGATACTGGCGATGTACACACCTGTGGCCATCAGCAGGGTTGAGGTGACGGCAAAGCCTGTGGCATAGGCGGCAAAGTATTCGCCACTGTAATGCAGGAAACTCCAGCTCAGCAGCACGCACAGCAGCGCAGCGCCAGATAACCACCGTTTTAGTAAGCGCCTGCTCCCGGCATGTAGTAGCGCAATTGCTCCCCCCAGCAGCCCCAGGGCCAGTATGTGGTCCACGCCGGTAAACGGATGATTGAATCCGCTTGCCAGAGCGTTGAGGGCGGCCTCGTCTATAGCTATATCCACACCGGTATGAGCGATACTTGTGGCTGAAAAAAATGCTGCGCTTACGCCAGCCAGGGTTTTCATGGTTTTCACTTTGGGCTTCTCCTGCTTGCCTCGGGCTCAGGTAGGGATGATAAAACGATAATCGAGCAGTATGTCGAAAAACTTCACCTGGGGAAGCCAGCGCTGATAAAAAGCGAAAGCCAGGTCTGGCTGTTTCCTTCCCAGAGGCTTCCGGGTATGCTTTTTGCTTCTGTAATTCCCACGAAAATCAGTCTGCGAAGAAAAGACTCGAGCGCATGTAGATGGATAACAGGTAAGTTATGAATGTGGCGCTCACTAACAGCCAGGTTAAAGCTCCCGAGGGTTGGCTGGCATCGCTCGATCTGGTGGCAGCGCGTCGCGGCGAACGTACCGTACTCGACCGCAATAGCCACTGTGGCCCGCTGCGCGTGCAAAGACCGTTTTATCCAGAAGGCGGGGTCTGTCATGTCTACGTGTTGCATCCTCCCGGTGGCCTGGTGGCGGGTGATGAGCTGGCTATCCGCGTGCATTGCGAGCGCGAGACCCAGTTGCTACTGACAACACCGTCTGCTGGCCGCGTGTATTGCTCAAATACCCAGCAGTTGCCGCAAAGCCAGCAGGTCACGCTGCGTGTCGAGGCTGGCGCCCGTTGTGAATGGTTACCTCAGGAAAATATTGTTTTCGACCGCGCCGAAGCGCTTAACCGGTTAAGTGTTAGGCTCGCCGAGAATGCAGAATTCACCGGCTGGGAAGTGACTTGCCTGGGTCGGCCTGCCGCAAATGCGGCGTTTAATGGCGGGCATTTGCGGCAGCGTTGGGACATCTATCGTGAACATCGCCCGCTGTTGCTGGAGCGCACCGAATTTATCGGTGGCAGCCCGCAATTACAGGCGCGCTGGGGCCTCGCTGGTGCAACGGTGATCGGCACACTGGTGACCACCTGTCTCGATGTTCCCGTTGCGCAGCTCCGTGAACAGATTGAATCGGTCTTGGACAGTAAAGAAAATAAAAAATCGAATCCCCTGACTTTTGACAGGCCTCTGGTAGCAGTCAGCGCCCTGCCAGAGCTGTTGGTAGTGAGGGCCTTTGGCCAAAATGCTGCCGATGTAAAAGCGGTTTTCATAGCGCTCTGGCATTTGCTGCGCAGGGCCCAAACCGGGCAAAATGCCGCGGCGCCAAGAATATGGTTTACCTGAGTCAAGTACGGCTGAACGGCGACAGATTATTAGAGAAACGCTATGGATCTAACACCCAGAGAAAAAGATAAATTGCTGCTGTTTACCGCTGCGCAGCTGGCCGAACGCCGCAAGGCGCGGGGGCTGAAATTGAATTATCCCGAGGCGGTGGCGCTGATCTCCTTTGAAATTATCGAAGGCGCACGCGATGGCCGCACGGTGGCCGAGCTGATGGCTTACGGTCGCACGCTGCTGACCGTCGATGACGTCATGGATGGCATTGCCGAGATGATTCACGATGTGCAGGTGGAGGCGACATTTCCCGACGGCACCAAGCTGGTGACCGTGCACAATCCCATTGTTTAGTATCGAGTGGCCAACAGGAGAGTCCAATGAAACCCGGCGAGATTATTACTGAACCTGGCGAACTGACTTTAAATGCCGGTAAGCTGGTGATCACCGTTGCCGTCGCCAACAGCGGTGATCGACCTGTTCAGGTGGGCTCGCATTACCATTTTTATGAAACCAATAACGCCCTGCATTTCGATCGGGAAGCCACGCGCGGATACCGCCTCGATGTACCGGCTGGTACGGCTGTGCGCTTTGAGCCGGGGCAAAGCCGGGAGGTAGACCTGGTGCCCTACGGTGGACTGCGTGCGGTGTACGGTTTCCAGGGCAAGGTTTCGGGCAAACTTTAAATATTTTTTGGTCCCGACAGGCGAGGCATTCAGGAGCTAGTTCATGTCAAAAATAGACCGCCGCGCCTATGCGGAAATGTATGGCCCTACCGTTGGTGATCGGGTGCGGCTGGGTGACACCGAGCTGTTCATCGAGGTTGAAAATGACCACACCCGCTATGGTGATGAGGTCAAGTTTGGCGGTGGCAAGGTGATTCGCGATGGCATGGGCCAGAGTCAGCGGCCGCGCGCGGAGACGGTTGATACATTGATTACCAATGCCTTGATTCTCGATTATTGGGGTGTGGTGAAGGCGGATGTCGGCATCAAGGATGGCCGTATCGCCGCCATTGGCAAGGGCGGTAATCCCGATGTCCAGGATGGTGTCGATATTATCATTGGTCCGGGCACCGAGGTGATTGCCGGCGAGGGTCAGATCCTCACCGCCGGCGGCATCGATGCCCATATTCATTTTATCTGCCCTCAGCAAATCGAAGAGGCGCTGATGTCGGGTATCACCACCATGCTGGGTGGTGGCACCGGCCCGGCAACAGGCACCAATGCGACCACCTGCACACCGGGCGCCTGGCACATCGGGATGATGTTGAAAGCCGCTGAGGGTTTGCCGATGAACATCGGCTTGTTGGGCAAAGGTAACGGCAGTTTGCCAGAGGCGCTGGAAGAGCAGTTGGTCGCAGGTGCCATGGGGCTCAAACTCCATGAAGACTGGGGCACCACGCCGGCCTCTATCGATAACTGCCTGAGTGTGGCGGAGCGCTACGATGTGCAGGTGGCGATTCATACCGATACGCTCAACGAATCCGGCTTCGTTGAAGATACGCTGGCTGCATTCAAGGGCCGCGCCATTCATACCTACCATACCGAGGGTGCCGGTGGTGGACACGCACCAGATATTATTCGCGCGTGTGGTGAGCCTAACGTGCTGCCTTCGTCCACCAATCCGACGCGCCCCTACACGATTAATACGGTGGATGAACACCTCGATATGCTGATGGTGTGTCATCACCTGGACGCCAATATTCCCGAGGATGTCGCCTTCGCGGATTCGCGGATTCGCCGCGAAACCATCGCCGCCGAGGACATTCTGCACGACCTGGGTGCGTTCAGTATGATCGCCTCTGACTCCCAGGCCATGGGCCGTGTCGGCGAAGTGATTATTCGCACCTGGCAGACTGCCCACAAAATGAAAATACAGCGCGGCCCGCTGCCCGAGGACAGTGCGCGCAACGATAATCTGCGCGCTCGTCGCTACATCGCCAAGTACACGATTAATCCGGCGATTACCCATGGCATCGGCCATGAGGTTGGCTCGGTGGAGGTGGGTAAGCTGGCGGATATGGTGCTGTGGAAGCCCGCTTTTTTTGGCGTAAAGCCCTCGTTGATTATCAAGGGCGGCATGATTGCCGCTGCACCTATGGGGGATCCTAACGCGTCCATTCCCACGCCGCAGCCGGTGCACTATCGCACCATGTTTGGCGCTTTTGGCAAGGCGCTGGTCGATACCAGTGTGCACTTCGTTTCCCAGGCGGCGCTGGCGGCGGGCGTCGATGAAGCGCTGGGGCTTGAGCGGCCCCTGGTGGCGGTGAGAAATACGCGGAGTATTCGCAAAAAAGACCTGTGGCTAAATAATGCCCAGCCAATGATTGAGGTGAATGCCCAAACTTACGAAGTGCGCGCCGATGGCGTGTTGCTGACCTGCGAACCCGCTACTGTGTTGCCGTTAGCACAGCGCTATTTTTTGTTTTAGAGAGTCCTTTGTTGAGGTTGCATTGGGCAATCTGCCAGCTGGGTGCCTGACTGCAGCGCACACGATTGCAGCTGACAAGGTTGTCGCGTACGGCTTTCGCGAAGAGCCTGCGCGAAGAGCCTGCGCGGACAACCTTCGCGGACAACAACCTTCGCGGACAACCATAGTCGCGAACAAGTTTTAAAAACGTAAGGTTTGCAAAATAGGACTTGCTGATTAGAACTTCTTGAACAGGGTTTTTTGAACAGGGCTTATTGATTTTGGCTTCCAACATAGCGCGCTGCCGGGACGAAATTGCACAACTGCGGGCAGCTTAATTTCAGGTAAACAGGCTCGAATGGCTTGCCCCACTGGGTGAATTGCTTATGCGAAAAATCACGGAATTTGCTGAGGGTCACGATCTTGCGACGGATGCTGAGCTGGTCTTGCCCTATGACACCCGCAAAAAAAGTCGTTTCAGGGCTGAGCTGAAAAATGGCGAGCCACTGGGCGTGATATTACCCCGTGGGCGGGTATTGCGGGGTGGTGATTACTTACAGGACGAGGCCGGCAAGGTTATTGGTGTGGTGGCTGCACCGGAGTCGGTCAGTCTGGCGACCAGTGATAATGCGTGCTTGCTGGTGCGCGCAGCCTATCACCTGGGGAATCGGCATGTGCCGTTACAGGTGGGTGATGGCTGGTTACGCTATCAGCATGATCATGTGCTGGATGACATGGTGCTGGGTTTGGGGCTGCGGGTAGCTTATGAGCAAGCGCCCTTTGAACCGGAGGATGGTGCGTATGCCAGTACAGCGGGCGGGGGGCAGCATGGGCACAGCCACTGAGTCAGCCGCCAAACCTCGCTGGCGCGTCAACCAGTACACTAGTCAGGACATTAGTCAGTCAGGACGGGCAGAAATACCGGTGACAATATGACGGGCGGTACGGTTGATAGTCTGGCGGAGCACACGACGGCGCTGTTCCAGCTGCTGCGCTTCTCCAGCCCCTCGCTTCCGATAGGCGGCTTTGCCTGGTCGCAGGGTCTCGAGGCGGCTATCGAGCGGAGCTGGTTGCGGAATGAGGAGGATTTGCACGCCTGGTTGCGGGCCGGGCTGGAGCAGAATTTTGCGCGGCAGGAGCTGCCCCTGTTATTGCGCATGCTCAACGCTGAGGGGCAGGACGAAATCGCTGACTGGAACGGCCGCTCACTGGCTATGCGTGAAACCGCCGAGCTGCGTCTGGAGGATGTGCAAACCGGTCGAGCACTGATGCGGCTGTCCCTCTCGCTCGGTATGGACGTTGCCGGTACCTGGTCCCCACAGGAGGATATCGGTTATCTCGCTGCATTCGCACTGGTATGTCGCCACCACGGTATAGCCTTTGCACCTGCTGCCACCGGATTTATCTGGAGCTGGCTCGATAATCAGGTTGCCGCTGCGATCAAGCTTATGCCACTTGGCCAAACAGCTGGCCAGTTATTGATAGAGCAACTGGCTCCCGCGATACCCGACATTATTGCGCGGGCGAGTCAGGTCGATGACGAAGATATTGGGATTAGCCTGCCAGGCCAGGTGATGGCGAGTATGTTGCATGAAATCCAGTACAGTCGAATGTTTCGCTCCTAGGTGGTGGGCCTTGCACCAGAGCAAGTCGTAGTAAAGACACAACACAGTGTGTCTTAAGGCAGCCGTCAGCCCTCAGGGGGCGATGTAGCTTGGCAATAGAGCTTGATAACGCAGCTTGAAGAACAGGCCCACGTTTGCAGCAACATAGAACTTAACCCGGGGAACAAAAAGTATGAATAAACAGGCCTTACGTGTTGGCGTTGGTGGTCCAGTTGGCTCTGGTAAAACCGCATTGGTGCTGCGACTCTGCGAAGCCATGCGCGACACTTACCATGTCGCTGTGGTGACCAACGACATTTACACGCGTGAAGATGCAGAGTTCTTGACGCGCAATAACGCCCTGCCCGCTGAGCGCATTGTCGGCGTGGAGACCGGTGGCTGTCCGCATACTGCTATTCGTGAAGATGCCTCGATGAATTTGGCGGCGGTGGCTGAGCTCAATGAGCGATTTCCGGACCTCGACATAATTTTTATCGAAAGTGGTGGCGATAATCTGAGTGCGACTTTCAGTCCGGAGCTTTCCGATTTCACAATTTATGTTATCGATGTCTCGGCTGGCGATAAAATTCCTCGCAAGGGTGGCCCCGGAATCACGAAGTCGGATCTGCTGATTATCAATAAAACGGATATTGCGCCCTTTGTTGGTGCATCCCTTGAGGTCATGGATCGCGATGCCCGCAAAATGCGCGGGGCTAAGCCATTCCTGTTTACCAATATGAAAGACAAAACCGGGTTAAATGATGTGATTACCGTTATTTGCGAGCAGGGTATGCTCGATATCGCTAGCTGATGTGGCAGTTGATTTATTTTGCAGTGAATTCCATTGCGGGCTGTTGCCTGGTTGCCTGGTTGCCTGATGGGCTGATAATTAAACCGGCAGTTTTGCGCAGGCGTGCATGCACAGGCTAATTGCACCAATAAAAAGCACGGGATCGCTCAGATATGGTGCATTTTTTGGTATTTCCGCCTCGTCACGCTCTTAACTACGGCTTTTCCCGTAACCGCACGCTATACGCAGCCCTTAATAGCCTGTTTTTGGCATTTCCCCCGCACAAAACCCCCTTTTTATTGCGCTGGCATGGCTTATGCATCGCCAGTACTGCCAGTTTTTAGGTGCGATAAGCCTTGTACTCAGTCGCGCTTCTAAACTTAACGGCACAATAAAGGCGCAATAAATAAGTTGAACCGGGAGAAACCATGAACACTGGGAAAAGTCATTCATTGTCATTACGGCGCGGCCTGAAAAAGCTGGGCATTGCCGCCAGCGTAACTGCAATTTCATTGTCAGCCTGTTTCGTACAAGCGGCCGACACAATCAAGGTTGGTGTGTTGCACTCGCTGTCGGGCACCATGGCGATCAGCGAAACCACTCTGAAAGATACGGTATTGATGCTGGTTGAAGAGCAAAACAAAAAAGGTGGTTTGTTGGGCAAAAAGCTTGAGGCGATTGTGGTTGATCCCGCCTCCAACTGGCCACTGTTCGCTGAAAAGACCAAGGAGCTCCTCGGTAAGGAAAAAGTGGACGTTATTTTTGGCTGCTGGACCTCGGTCTCGCGTAAATCGGTCTTGCCGGTCATTGAAGAAATGAATGGCCTGTTGTTTTACCCTGTTCAATACGAAGGCGAGGAGTCTTCGAAAAATGTTTTCTACACTGGCGCGGCGCCAAATCAACAGGCCATTCCCGCTGTTGATTATCTGATGAACGAGATCGGCGTCAAGCGTTGGGTGCTGGCTGGCACGGACTATGTCTATCCGCGGACGACCAATAAAATCCTTGAGTCTTACCTCAAAAGCAAGGGCGTTGCTGCTGAAGATATCATGATTAATTACACGCCATTTGGCCATTCCGACTGGCAAACGATTGTTTCTGACGTGAAGAAATTTGGTTCCGCCGGCAAGAAAACAGCGGTGGTATCCACCATTAATGGCGACGCCAATGTGCCTTTTTATAAGGAATTAGGTAATCAGGGTGTATCGGCTGAAGATATTCCGGTGGTCGCTTTCTCGGTGGGTGAAGAAGAGCTTTCCGGCTTTGATACCACGCCGCTGGTGGGTCATCTGGCCGCATGGAATTATTTTATGAGCGCCGATGCTGATGTGAACGCGGAGTTCATCAAAAAATGGCACGCGTTTATTAAGAACGAGAAGCGCGTTACCAACGATCCGATGGAAGCCACCTATATCGGTTTTAATATGTGGGTAAAAGCGGTCGAAAAGGCTGGTAGCACTGAGGTTGATAAGGTACGCCCTGCCATGTACGGCATCACGGTACCCAACCTGACTGGCGGTACAGCAAAAATGCTGCCCAATCATCATCTGACCAAGCCGGTATTAATTGGCGAGATTCAGGAAGACGGGCAGTTTGAAACCGTCTGGCAAACAGAAAGCGAAGTGCCGGGTGATGCGTGGACCGACTTCCTGCCCGAAAGCGCCAAGCTTACTTCCGACTGGCAGGATCCAAAAATCATGTGCGGTAATTACAATACCGAAACCAAGACCTGTTCCGGACAAAACTACTAAGCTTACATCTCGTGTAGTTTATTGAACCAACGCTGGCCTCGTACCGCCCCCCTCTTTGGGTGCGAGGCTGGCGTTTTCTTTACCCTTAATAACCTGACAATAAATCGATGAATAATTTGCTCAGGGTTGTGCTCGTGATGCTCGCTCTTGTGTGGTTGATGCCTGGGCACGCCAGCCAGGGCAACGGCACCGAAGATGCTTTTGCAGCGGCGCTGGCGCAACTGACAAAAGGAAGTTTTAGCGACAGGGCTCGTGTTATTGATGAGCTGGCCAGACTTGGCGACGCGCGCGTGGCGGACGTTTTTGATGCGTTTTTGCAAGGTTCGCTGTATTACGACAAGTCGACCAGGGCTGTCCTGATCGTTACTAAAAGTGCGACAGGTTACCTAGGCAATGAAGTACTTGCCGGCAAGGAACCGGGTCTGGTGACAAAAAAGGATATTAAGAAAATAAGTGTGAATAATGCGTTGCGCCAGCAGTTGCGCCGCTGGATTGCGCTGTTCAAGTTAAGCAGTGTCAATGCGGACAGTCGGGAGGAAGCGGCCCAGGCTCTGATTAAGGCGCCATCGCGGGAGTTTTTGCTACCCCTGGAGCAGGCGCTGGCTGCGGAATCCGAGGGCCATGTAAAGGCTGCGATGATGCTTGCCAAAGCGTCCATATTATTAGGCAGTGACGATCCGGTGGAACGCCTGGCGGCGGTGAGTGCGATGGCGGATGCCAGTGATAGTCGCGTCGTGACCATGCTCGAAGTACTTGTCGCACAGGACGCTAACGGCCATTTTTCCGAAGCCGATGAGGCAGTGCGAGCCGCTGCTCAGGACGCGTTAATTCAGCTGCGTACGAGAGGGAAACTTTACCGGTTTGTCGAGGATCTCTTTTTTGGTGTAAGCCTGGGCTCGGTGTTGCTGTTGGCGGCTGTGGGGCTGGCGATCACCTTCGGCGTGATGGGTGTTATCAATATGGCCCATGGCGAGATGATTATGCTCGGCGCCTACACGACTTACGTTGTCCAGCTGTTGATGCCTGAGCACATTGGCCTGTCTCTCCTGGTCGCCATTCCTGCCGCGTTCCTGGTATCCGGTTTATTCGGC
>TARA_R110000787_G_scaffold137458_17_pt1 | contig 17493 bp, 16 predicted proteins | sample TARA_R110000787 | Tara Oceans TARA_R110000787 (sample SAMEA4397920) | marine metagenome | biome: Polar Biome; feature: [DCM] deep chlorophyll maximum layer (ENVO:01000326); material: water (ENVO:00002006), including particulate matter (ENVO:01000060) such as... | depth 35 m
CAACCAGACACAGGTCAGCCCCCTGCTCTCGACAAAGGTCGCGATTTCCTCGGCACCCGTGCTGTTGGTGTGACCGGATGCCGCATCATAGCCCAGCAACGGATCAATAACCGCGCAGGCTCCGGTCTCCGGATCTGACAGGACATAGCTGAGTGTCGATGTGAGCTTGTCGAAGAAGGCGGTGATATCCGGCTGCGGCATGGGTGATCCTGTAAGTTGATACCACCCCAATTCTACATACTGATATCGTATTATTCCACACTCATTGATTCCGGACTGCCCGCTGTCCGGACCATGAACTTTCCGTCCACATCGGTCGACACAAAACCAAACCGGCGATACAGGTCATGGCTATCCCCGGTTGCCAGCAGCCAACGGTCAACACGCCGCAGCCCCGCTGATCCAAAAATCAGACCGAGCATCCACTGCCCCAGACCACGACCGCGCAGATCTTCTGCAATGATCACATCAGACAGCCAGGCAAAGCGGGTTCCGTCGGTCACCACACGGGCCATCCCGACCTGATGCCCCTGCTGATCCAGCAGGCCGAACAGCCGTGCATTCTCAAGTGACTCCCGGACCTGCTCACGGTCGAGCCTGCCACCCCAGTAGGAACTGAGAACCGCATTCGTCATCCATTCCGGATCAAGCTGACCCGGAACATCAACAAACCGATAGCCATCGCGTTCGAAGTCACCAGACATGTAGAAACCTGCCCTCCCGGCTTGCCGCTATCAGCTTCTGACGAACCGCCAGACACCATCCTCGTCAACGGATCTGGTCAGACGACCAAGCTTCCAGAGGTGATTGAGGTGAGCCAGGGCCTCACCGATGGCAAAGAACAGCTGGTGATCGTTCAGTTCACGGCGGAACAGGATTGGCACCGCTTCGCGAACCGTGCGCGGTGTCACGCAACCCAGCAGAGTTTCCTCCAGCCGGTCCGCATGGTGGTCACGCAGCGATTGCAGGCGCTGCTTCAACCCCCGGAAAGGCCATTTATGTGATGGCAGTACCAGTGTGTTGTCCGGCAATGGCTCGAACAGATCGAGTGAAGCCAGATACTGTGCCAGCGGATCCGCCTCCAGATCACCGGCCTGCACACTGATATTCGGGGTAATCTTCGGCAAGACCTGATCGCCTGATATCAGTACGCCAGCTTTCTCGCTGTACAGACAGGCATGCTCCGGCGCATGCCCCCGCCCGACGATGACCTGCCAGGAATGCCGGCCTATTTCGATCCTGTCTCCGTCTGCCAGAATATGTGCCGGATCAGGTATACTGCCTGCGCGACGGCGATAGGGGTTTCCGCGTTCATGCACCCGTCCGATGAAGCCTTCATCATACCCGCATTTGCGATACATGATCTCCAGTTCACCCGAAAAATCGGCATCATCCTTGGCGTGGACTTGTGCCGCCATGCGCCATTCACCGTCCGTAGCCCACATCCCGACACCAAGCCGTTCCGTCAGCCAGCCGGCCAGCCCCATATGATCGGGATGATAATGCGTGCAGATTAGACGTTTTACCGGGCGGCCACCCAGCACCGAGGTAAACACCGTCTCCCACAGGTCCTTGATTTCTTCCCGGTTGATTCCGGTATCCACAACTGTCCAGCCATCACCATCTTCAAGCAGCCACAGATTTATATGGTCGAGTGCGAATGGCAGCGGCATCCGTATCCAGAACACACCCTCTGCCACCTGCCAGGCTTCACCACCTGCCGGTTGCCCCTCAAAGATATAATCGATCCGGTCTGTCACATCTCGCTCCCGAAAATCAGTTTTGACGAACCATAGGGCTGCTGACTCTGACCAACAAGTTGTATACTCAGGCATATGCGTATCGGTATTGACCTCGGCGGGACAAAGATCGAAGGGATATTGCTGTCATCCGATGGCGAAATCCTGCGGCGTGAGCGCGTGCCGACGCCACAAGGCAGCTATACCGGAACCATACAGGCGATCTGTGATCTGATAGATGACTTGGAATCCGACCAGTCAGAAACCTGTACGGTCGGCATCGGCATTCCCGGCACCATCGCCCCCGATACCGGACTGGTAAAAAACGCAAACTCCACCTGGCTGATTGGCAAGCCCCTCGACCATGATCTGATGCATGCCCTGCATCGCCCGGTCCGGCTGGCAAATGATGCGGACTGTTTCGCTATCTCCGAAGCAATCGATGGCGCCGCAGCAGGCTTCCGGACCGTGTTCGGGGTCATTCTTGGCACTGGCGTTGGCGGCGGCATTGTCATCAATCATCAGTTGCTGGCAGGACCAAACGCCATTGCCGGGGAATGGGGCCACAATCCGATGCCCGCGATGAACCCGTCAGAACAGCCAGGCGCGGCCTGTTACTGTGGTCGGTCCGGCTGCATCGAAACCTTTCTGTCAGGTCCCGGCCTTGCAGCCCGCCATCATCGCCTGACCGGCGAGAACCTGACCGCCGAACAGATCGCCAGCCTTGCCACCCCGTCCTGTGAGGCAACCCTCAGCGCCTATGAAGATCAGCTGGCACGGGCGCTGGGCAGTGTCATCAATATCATCGACCCTGATGCCATTGTGCTCGGCGGCGGACTGTCCAAGATCGACCGGCTGTTCAGCAACGTCCCCCTGATCTGGGACCGCTATGTGTTCTCCCGGACGGTCGTTACCCGCCTCCTCCCGCCCCTGCATGGCGATTCGAGCGGGGTACGGGGTGCCGCCTGGTTATGGCATGACGAGGGAGCAGACTGATCATGCACCCGGCGCTTTGCCGAAGCTGCCTGACGCGTGAACCGGGCAACGGGTCGAGATGCCGAAGCTGCGGCTCGCCCCGCGTCATCCGTCATGCCGAACTGTTCGAGCTTTCCATCGCCCATATCGACTGCGATGCGTTTTATGCGACGGTCGAGAAACGGGATAATCCGGAACTGCGAGACAAGCCGGTCATCGTCGGCGGCATGCAGCGGGGGGTTGTCTCTGCCGCCTGCTATGTTGCCCGGACCCGCGGCGTGCATTCTGCCATGCCCATGTACAAGGCACTGAAGGCCTGCCCTGACGCCGTCGTCATCAAACCGGACATGACAAAATACGCAAAGGCAGGGCACGCCATCAGAACGCTGATGCAGGAACTCACACCGCAGGTAGAACCTCTCTCCATTGATGAAGCTTTTCTCGATCTGTCCGGCACTGAACGGCTGCATCATGGCTCGCCGGCTGAAACGCTGGCCCGACTGATCCTGCGTATTGAAAAGGAAGTCGGGGTCACGGCCTCCATCGGTCTCAGCTACAACAAGTTCCTCGCCAAGGTTGCCTCTGATCTCGACAAGCCAAAGGGGTTTGCCGTCATCGGTCAGGCGGAGGCTGTCGATTTTCTGGCGACCCAGTCCGTCAAACTGATGTGGGGTGTCGGGCGCCAGTTGCAGAAGAAGCTTCAGCGCGACGGACTGCCTCTGATCGGTGACCTGCAACGCAAGACCGAGAAAGACCTGATCAGCCGTTATGGGTCGATCGGCAGCCGCCTTGCAAACTTCTCGCACGGTCTCGACAACCGGAGGATTGAGCCATCCTCAGGGGCAAAATCTGTTTCGGCAGAAACAACCTTCAACGAAGACATTTCCGATACCGACGCGCTTCGGGAAAAGCTCTGGCCGCTTTGCCAGAAAGTCTCAGCCCGGCTGAAAGCCAAGGAACTGGCCGGTGAAGGTGTGGTACTGAAACTGAAAACTCCGGACTTCCGGCTGATCACCCGGTCGCAGAAAATGCCCGGCGCTTCACAGCTTGCTGAGAACCTATACCGCACAACCGTCCCCCTGCTGGTACGGGAAGCCACCGGCCGTCAGGCCTTCCGGCTGATCGGGGTCGGTGTTCAGGGCATTGTTCCCGCCCGTTTTGCCGATGCCATCGACCTTGCGGACCCGGACAGTGAAAAGCGTGCGAAAATTGAACGGGCTATGGATGCCGTCCGTGAAAAATTCGGTAATAAGGCCGTCGACAAGGGCCGCAGCTGGAAACCGGAAAAGAACGAGAGATAGCCCTTATCCCTGACGGATCAGCATTTCGGATGCGGCAACAACTCTATTTCACGAAGTTTGCCGTCAATCTTCAGGTCACCGAAATCCTGCACCACCTCTGTCGCAATGCCATTGGCAAAATACCGGACACCGAGTTCATAGGATGGCTGTTCGGACCGTGTCGTCTTGTCGAAAAAGGCGAGACGCATTTTCCATGAGTCCGTTTTCAGACCGGGCTTCGCATCAGCAGCCGGTGCTGACAGTGGCCCGATAAAAGCGTTGATCGAGTAATAGGGAGTATCGACCGAGAATCCGTCAAACACGTCAGCCAGCAGAAAATTTTCACCGGACTGTGCTGCCGCAATCAGCCTCTCGATATGACGCGCCGGAAATATTGTGCCCTGCGCGAGGGAAAGGGTACGCGTTACCGGCTGGCGATAGTCAACACTGCCGCCCCCATCATTCAACTCGGCAGCCCCTCTGATGTCCGGCCCTTTCTGACCATTGGTCGATGAATGCACGTTGAACCGGTAATCCTTGCCGTCATGGGATTCCCAGCCGGAATAGGTCCAGTCAGATGTGCGTTCCGGGCCTTCGTCATAGCTGGTGCGAAGGATTGTCCGGTTGTTCGTTGTCCAGCCATCACAGCTTTCGGTGAATTCATAGAAAATGGCCCCCGTTGTCGCACTGACACCGGTACTTGTTGAATCCGCCGCCATCGAAAGTTCATACACTGCACGATGGGGTTGCAGCCGAATCTCGGACATCGCGGCGCTGGCCGGAAGGATGGCGAGAGAAGCGGTAATCGTTAACAGAACTGTTTTCATATCCGGAGATTATCACGTCCGCACCGCTGTACCAGCCCCCGGAAAACAGGGAATTTCCTGCCACCTGACCCGGTAAATATTGCCGACCGGCACGGCTCTGGATGATGAATATCCGGTTAACACGTTAATATTCTGCGCTTTTTATTCTGGCACGGTGATTGCGAAGGTTTCCACAAAGTTAACGCGTCATTTTCTGGAGCGAGCAACAATGAACACGATGGCAACGACCTCTCCCGTCACCGGTGATATCGATCTGGTTACGGCTTTCAGCCGCATTGTCAGTTCACTCAGCAGAACAGCCGGCCGCCATGATGCGATTGTCCGCGACTCAATCATGCAGGAAATGCTGGCGCTGGCCGCCACGGCACAGACACGCATGACCGACCAGTCCCGCCGCATCCGCGATCTTGAACAGCTTGCCCATTCCGATGAACTGACCGCCCTGCATAACCGCCGGGCCTTCATGTCCGAACTGCGACTGGCGCTGGCCCATGCCCGCCGGTACACGGAAACCGGTGCCGTGATCTTCGTCGACCTTGATGGCTTCAAGGAAGTAAACGACCATTATGGGCATGCAGCCGGCGACGCCGTGCTGCAGCAGGTTGGCAGTCTGCTGCGTGATCTGGTTCGGGAAACCGACATTGTCGGCCGTATCGGCGGTGATGAGTTTGCAGTCCTGCTGACACGCGCCTCAACCGAAAACGCCTTTCGTCGTGCCAAGGTGATCGAAAAGGCCCTGAACAGCGCCGTTGCAACCTTTGGCTCTGTCGCACTGCCAATCTCTGCCAGCTTCGGGATCGAAATGTTCTGCGGTCGCGATGACGAGGCCGTCCTGCTGGACCGTGCCGATCAGGCCATGTACCGCCAGAAACGCGCGCGTAAGAGTGCGAACGAAAACTGCGGCGACATTCAGGACGCAACGGGCGCAGCCTGAGAGAAATCGACAGGCCAGACGCATGCGCATAGAACCCACATTCGGTTTTCTGAAAACCACCCGGCCACCGGCCGATATACGTGAAAACAACAGTCCGGGAACCAGCCTGGTGGCTACCCGTCAGCCGGGGCGCGATCTTGTTGCCCCGGAAGCCGCCGCCATTGAAAAGGCCGAGGCCGAGAACCGCGCCCTGCCCCCCAGCAAAGGCGGCTTCACCAACATCCGGAAGATGTCCCCCCGGCAGATGGCCGATCTGGCAATGAAACTTCACAGCCAGGATGTCCTGACCTATCAGGAGTATTCGATGCTGGCCTACCAGCCGGAGCTTGATCCCCGGTATGATGAGACAATCGGCGCTCTCACAGGAGAGGAAGCTGACCCGGACCGGCCCCGTGACTTCCTTCAGGACTGGGAAGAACGGCTGAACTTCGAGCGACGTTATGGGGCGGAAAACAGCGAGGAGGTGCAGCGCACCGAAAAAGTCCTCGCCGTTCTCAATCGCTTCGACCGGCCCGTCTTTCTGTCGACCTGATTACTGAACGATAATCCGGTAATCCGGCGTCGGGTTCAGCGGACAGGAATAGAGATATTCACCCGGCTCCAGCTCAACCGTATATTCCTGCGTATCGCCCTCATACAGGCCGCCACCGGAAACACTGGTTTTCGTTACCTTGTGCAGGGGGTTGCGCCAGTCGTAATCCGCCTCGCGGATCCAGAATCCCAGTTCATAGGGGACATTCTTGTTCGCAACCCTGAAAGTATATTTACCGGGTTTCAGGGTCAGGGCTTCGGATTTGGTCAGCCGTTCTGAACCTGATTCCTTGTTAATGGTCCGGCAGTCATCAGCCTTCTGTGGCTTGTAGCCCAGATCCGTGCCTTCCGGCTCAACGAACTGGCAGCCGGTCTGGGTGAGTTCAATGACATTCTGTGCCGATGCGGCAGAAGTCATGGCGAGCGTCAGTGCAAGTGCCGTTGCTGAGGCAATGCTGAAATTCCGGTACATGCTGTGGCCTTTCTCCTGTGGGGGTGACTGACAGATACTGTCACCACCGCACACGAACAATTCACATAGCTGTCAGCAGTACGACAACAGGCTCACGAAGCCGAGAGTGAAATCCAGATCAGGTTGCAGCCGATAATGACCAGCATGGTTGCAATCAGCTTGCGAAACAGCTCCTGCGATACCCGCTTGCGAAAGCGTTCTCCGAACTTGATCCCGAGGACCAGCGGCACGGTCGCCGCCAGTGAAATCAGCAGCTCCTGCCAGCCCAGAATGGAAGCCGCAGACAGGGTCGCGAACATCGGCAGATAACTGACCAGGAAGAACATCGCCATCGCTGTGACGAACATGTCCTTCCCTATTTTCAGGGTAAACAGCATGACCATCAGCAGCGGTCCCTGAAAACCGGTCACCCCGCCAATTCCGCCCGCCATTGCACCGGTGCCGACCTGCAAAAAGCGTTCATGCCGTGGCGCGATGTCCACATCGACACGAATGACCTGCAACAGGGCAAAACAGGAAATGGCAACACCAAGCATCAGTTTCAGATTGTCCGGGTCGATACGAATCAAAAACTGGGTCGTGATCGTCGCGGCGATAAGCTGCGCCGTCGCTGCCGGCCAGAACCGCCGGATACTTTCCCCCCGTAATTCGCTGGAGAAATACTGATAGGCATTGGCCGCGATGATCGGAACAATCAGGAAAGACAGAACAATGGTCGGCGGTAACAGCAGCGCCCCCACCGGTACCACAACCAGCGGGGTGCCAACACCAATCACACCCTTGATACCGCCAGCCACAAGAAAGGCGGCGCCGATAATCAGCAGGACATGTATTTCATAACCGGCGACCATCCGGGACTATCCGCTGTTCAGTCGCCCCCGGCCTCTGCCGGGGCTTCACCTTCAGCCACCTTCTTCTTCACCTTCGGCAGCTCTTTGCGGATATGAAGTTCCTTGAGCTGCAATTCGCTGACCTCGTTCGGAGCCTGCATCATCAGGTCCTGTGCCTGCTGATTCATCGGGAACAGGATGACCTCACGGATATTCGGCTCATCAGCCAGCAGCATGACGATACGGTCGATGCCCGGTGCCGAACCACCATGCGGCGGCGCGCCATAGCGGAACGCATTCAGCATACCGCCGAACTTTGCCTCGACGAATTCCTCATCGTAACCGGCAATTCCAAATGCCTTGAACATGATATCCGGACGATGGTTCCGGATGGCACCGGAAGACAGCTCTACACCGTTACAGACAATGTCATACTGCCAGGCCTTGATATCCAGCGGGTCCATCGTTTCCAGCGCCTCAAGACCGCCCTGCGGCATGGAGAACGGGTTGTGGCTGAATTCAATCTTGCCGGTCTGTTCATCACGCTCGAACATCGGGAAGTCGACGATCCAGCAGAAATCAAACCGGCCGGTTGCCCGAAGGTCCAGATCATCACAGACCTTCTCGCGAACCTGACCGGCAAACTTCGCTGCGGCTTCTTCCTTGTCACAGACAAAGAACACCGCATCCCCGTCGCTGACGCCCGCTGCTTCACGAATCTGCGCGATACGGTCGGCTTCAAGGTTTTTGGCAATCGGGCCGCGGGCTTCACCTTCAGCGAAGGTGATATAGCCCAGGCCGGCCGCACCCGAACTGCGCGCCCAGTCATTCGCCTTGTCGAAATAGCTTCGCGGCTGCCCCGCAGCACCCGGTGCCGGAATTGCGCGAACCACAGAGCCCTTGTCGATATTGCGGGCAAAGATACCGAAATTCGAGCCACGGAACGGCTCTGTAACATCGGAGATCAGCAGCGGATTGCGCAGATCAGGCTTGTCCGAGCCATAGAGGCGCATCGCATCATCAAATGTGATACGCGGGAAGGGTGCGCTGGTGACGCCCCGGCCGTCGGCAAATTCCTGGAATACGCCGGCCAACACCGGCTCGATTGCCGCAAAAACGTCGTCCTGGGTCACGAAGGACATCTCAAAATCGAGCTGATAGAATTCACCGGGACTGCGGTCTGCGCGGGCATCTTCATCCCGGAAGCAGGGGGCAATCTGGAAATAACGGTCAAAGCCCGCGACCATGCACAGCTGCTTGAACTGCTGCGGTGCCTGCGGCAGGGCATAGAACTTGCCGGGGTGCAGACGGCTCGGCACAAGGAAATCTCGCGCCCCTTCCGGCGAAGATGCGGTCAGGATCGGGGTCTGGAACTCGGTAAAGCCCTGATTGATCATGCGGCGGCGGATCGAGGAAATCACATTCGATCGCAACACCAGATTCTTGTGCAGCCGTTCGCGGCGCAAATCAATGAACCGGTATTTCAGTCGCAGGTCTTCCGGGAATTCCGCATCACCGGCGACCTGAATCGGCAGCACTTCAGCTGTCGACTGCACTTCGACCGCATCAATCACCACTTCGACATGACCTGTCGGCAGGCGGTCGTTGATCGTGTCATCGGTACGTTTGACCACCCGTCCGGTGACCGTGACAACGCTCTCAGCCCGCAGACCTTCAACAGTCGCGAAGATCGGGCTGGAGACATCAATCACGGTCTGGGTCAGGCCATAATGATCGCGCAGGTCGACAAACAGAAGGTTGCCATGGTCGCGCTTGCGGTGAATCCAGCCGGAAAGGCGGACTTCAGAACCATCATGTTCAAGGCGAAGTTCGCCACAATTGTGCGTGCGATAAGCGTGCATGGGGGTGTCTCAACGGGTTGTTCAGGCGTATCGGGAGAAAGCGCATCGACAGTCCGATGTCAAGGAACAGACGGTGTGTTTGAGCGCTCCGCAGCCATAGTTTAATCTCTATCCTGATATTCACCTGAAGGATTCACCCATGAAAAGACGTACGTTTATTGCTGCCAGCGCCCTTGGTGCTGCAAGCGCCGGACTGGCTGCGCCTGCAATCGCGCAGAATGTCATTGAATGGAAGATGGTGATGCCATGGCCGAAGCAGGTGCCGGGCGTCGGCGTCAATGGTGTCCGCTTCGCAGAACGTGTCGAGGCCCTCAGTGGCGGCCGAATCAGGATCAAAGTGTATGGTGCCGGTGAACTGGTTCCGCCCTTTGAATGCCTTGACGCCGTGCAGTCCGGCACCGCCGATCTGGCACAGGGCACCCCCTATTACTGGGTTGGCAAATCCAAAGCCCTGAATTTCTTCACCGGTGTACCTTTTGGCATGACAGCGACCGAACGGACCGCCTGGCTGTATTATGGCGGCGGCATGGAACTGTGGGATGAAGTCTATGACGGTTTCGGTGTAAAACCGTTCTATGCGGGCTCATCGGGTGTTCAGGCTGCGGGCTGGTTCCGTAAGGAAATCAATACGCTGGAAGACCTGAAAGGTCTGAAAATGCGGATCGCCGGACTTGGCGGCGAAGTGATGCGCCGGGTCGGGGTAACGCCAACCATGATGCCCCCCGGCGAAATCTTCCCGTCACTCACCTCCGGTACTGTCGATGCGGCGGAATGGGTCGGCCCCTGGAACGATCTTGCCTTTGGTCTGCACAAGGTTGCCAAATTCTATTATACCGCCGCTTTCCATGAGCCCGGCCCCGCACTGGAAGTCTTCATCAACAAGGCAACCTTTAACGCCCTGCCCGCAGACCTGCAGGCCATCGTCTCTGCTGCGGCCTCTTCCATTGCCAACGAGGCAACGGCAGACTTCCACTATCACAACGTGGTCTCGCTGAAACCACTGGTCGAACAGCATGGCGTCAAACTTGGCCTGTTCTCCGATGACATCATCAGGGCGCTGGGCAAGGCATCACGGGAGGTGATGGCGGAAATTGCTGAAACTGATCCGCTGACACGGAAAGTGCATGACTCCTTCACGGCCTTCCGGGACCAGGCTGCGGAATATTCCCGCTGGATGACCGGACCAAGCCTCCAGCAACGGCTGACCGGCCTCGACGCATAACCCTGATTTAACTGCCTGAACGGATATAACTGCACATGATGATGATTACGGACACAGATGCCCTCGCAGAACTTTGTCAGGCACTGGCAGCAGAACCCTATATCACCATCGATACAGAATTTATCCGTGACCGGACCTACTGGCCGGTATTGTGCCTGATACAGGTGGCCGGCATCGACAAGGCCGCCTGTATCGATCCGCTGGCGGAAGGCATTGATCTCGGGCCGCTCTATAAGCTGATGGCCGACACGTCAGTTCTGAAGGTCTTTCATGCCGCCCGTCAGGATGTTGAAATCTTCCTCAAGGAAGCGGGCGCCATCCCCACCCCGTTGTTTGATACCCAGATCGCAGCAATGGTCTGCGGTTATGGTGACCAGATCGGCTATGAGGCACTGGTTAACAAGATCGTCCGCCAAAGCATCGACAAATCGAGCCGCTTTACCGACTGGGCACGACGCCCGCTCACTCAAAAACAGCTCGATTATGCAATCTCTGACGTAACGCATCTGCGGGTGATTTATGAGGAACTGGTCGATCAGTTGGAAAAGAATGGTCGCCGAAGCTGGATTGATGAAGAACTGAACGTTCTGACCCAGCCTTCGACCTATATTGTCGAACCACAGGAAGCCTGGCGACGCATCAAGTCACGCAATCCGAAACCAAGGTTCCTTGCCATCCTTCGGGAACTGGCTGCCTGGCGGGAGAATGAAGCGCAAACCCGCGACGTGCCTCGCAACCGGATCATGAAAGATGACGGCTTGCTTGAAATTGCGGCCCAGAAACCGCGTGATGCCAACAGCCTCGGTGCCTGCCGGAGTGTGCCACAGGGGTTCGCCAATGGCCGTTCCGGCACCGATATTCTGGAAGCAGTAAAACGCGGCATCGACCTGCCAAACAACCAATGCCCGACACCACCGGTGCGTCAGGAAATTCCGCCGGAAGCCGGTCCTGTCGCTGAAATCCTGAAAGTTCTGCTGAAGTTACGCACCCAGAAATCGGGTGTTGCGCAGAAGCTGATCGCCTCAATCGCCGATATCGAGATGCTCGCCGCCGATGACAATGCCGACATTCAGGCCACAAAGGGCTGGCGTCGGGAAATTTTCGGGGCAGAAGCACTGGAAATGAAGCATGGCAAACTTGCCATCACCATCAAGAACGGTGAACTGGCCGTGGTCAGGTCCGCCGACTGACCGCAGAGAGATCAGTTACGGAAAATCGCGTTCACCGGCTTCAGCAGTAATCGAAAGCCGGTGATCGCCCCATGAGTGCTGCAAGCTTCTTCAACCGGGATGAAAAAGCCGTCTCGGAGTAAAGCGCATCGTCGCGGGGAAGTGTCAGCGTCAGCGTATCCTTGCTGAGTGACAGACTGGTCCGCATGGCAGCGTCCGGCTGCCCTGCACCGATTCCATGTGCCAGACGCAACGCCAGCCCCAGAACCGCAGCAGATTTCTGCGCATCACCGGACAGCAGCTTGCGGGCAATACCCGCGCCGCCCTCGCCTTCGTAACGTGTGTAAATCGCGATGGCCAGGAAGGCGCGATCAAAATGCCGGAGCCCGATGAACGGCGCCTGGAGAATTTTCAGGTAAGACATATCAGCCCGGTATTCCGGATGGTCCATCCAGCTGATATTCGACAGATACGCCGCCGCCTTACGAAGTGCCGGTGTCGCCGGGTCGTCTTCCCGGAACAGCGGTGCCATCCAATCTGCCAGCTGTTCCTTGCCGACCACATCCCGTCCCGCCTTCGCCGCCAGATCCCGGCAGCTGTCCAGCAGCGGGTCATGATCATCGTTCAGCAGGTTGAGGTACTCGTAGACGGCCCCCTCCCGCATTGAAGCGGCGGAGAAAACAACCCGCTCCGGCTTGGCGGCTTTCAGCAGCCGGTCCAGAACCAGTGCAGCAAACGGCACAGTCTCGGAACGCCGTTTCGGGATGCTCGGCATCGTTTTCAGGCTGGCCGCACTCTGGCTGCTCACCAGACGCGCAATATCCGTCGCATAGGCCCGGTCGATGACATAGTTATCAATGATTTCGAGCGGGTATGATGCCTGCACCATTGCGGTCCGGCCCAGTGCCCGCCAGGCACCACCAACCGGGTAAAAGCTTCTGCCCTGCAATTCCCCCAGCCAGCTGACATCACCTATCAGCTTATCAGCCCGGGCCCGGGCCTTTTTCCGGTCGTAGCCGACATGCTCCGGCAAGCGGATTGTCCCGAGCGGCAGGGTCGCGAACCGGCCGGCCTTACCGTCTTTGAGTTCGATCACATCAAGGCTGCCACCACCGATATCGCCGACAAGACCATCTGCCTTCGGATTGGCAGCCAGAACACCCATCGCCGACAACAGGGCTTCACGTTCACCACTGATGATCTCGATACTGAAACCGCAGGTCTCCTCGATCTCCGTCACAAAGGCAGGACCGTTACCCGCCTCCCTGACAGCTGCGGTCGCCAGAACCGAGACATGCTCAACCCCCAACCGGTTGCAAAGCTGCGAGAATCGCTTCATCGCCGCCATTGCCAGATCGACACCTTCGGGGCTGAGTTGCCCGGATTGTTCAATGCCCTGAGCCAGTCCGGCAATGACCTTCTCATTGAAGAACGGGACCGGATGCGGGGACGCGCAGTCGTAGATTACCAGGCGAACGGAGTTCGATCCCAGATCAATGACAGCTACCAGCCTGCGTGAAACGGCAGAACCGGATGTCAGGAGGTCATTCTGATTTTGTTTAATCTTCATCCAACACGAGGTTTGGGGCAGCAATACTGTTTTCGATGGCACTGCCACGACCTGACAGGCTTGGGTTGGTCATACAATAGGTATGTACCGAGAAGCCATCACCTTCCGCCTGATCGCGGATATATTCTCCACCGGGCATCAATGTCCAGCTTTGCAGGTCATCCTTCAGATTGGCGATCATGATCTGATCAAGTACCTGCTGATGGACCGTTTCATTGACCAACGGGACCAGCGTTTCAACACGCCGGTCCATGTTGCGCCCCATCCAGTCAGCAGACGAAATCATCACCTTGGCATGACTGGAGGGCAATTCGTGACCATTCCCGAAACAGATGATCCGGGAATGCTCCAGAAAGCGTCCGACGATGCTCTTGACCCTGATCTTTTCGGAAAGCCCCGGAATTCCGGGCCGAAGGCAACAGATGCCCCGTACCACCAGTTCAATCTCCACCCCGTCCTGCGAGGCCCGGTAGAGCGCATCAATGATCTCCGGATCAACGACCGAGTTCATCTTGGCCCAGATACCAGAGGGCTTGCCGGCGCGGGCATTTTCGGCTTCCGCTTCAATCAGGCCGATCAGATTATCGCGCAGGGTCAGCGGAGAAATTGAAATCTGTTCCATTTCCTCCGGTTCGGCATATCCGGTCATGTAATTGAACAGGCGCGCAGCATCCCGGCACAGGGCCGCATCACAGGTGAAATAGGACAAATCGGTATAAATCTTCGCCGTAATCGGGTGATAGTTGCCCGTGCCATAGTGCACATAAGACACCAGAGACCCCGCCTCACGACGCACAACAAGCGACATCTTGGCGTGAATTTTCTTGTCGATGAAGCCATAGACAACCTGTGCGCCAGCCCGTTCCAGATCACGTGCCCAGCGAATATTGGCTTCTTCGTCGAAGCGCGCCTTGAGTTCCACCATTGCCGTCACCGACTTGCCGGATTCAGCAGCCTCAACAAGCGCCCGGACAATCGGACTGTCATGACTGGTCCGGTACAGTGTCTGCTTGATGGCGACAACAGCCGGGTCACGGGCAGCCTGACGGATAAACTGCACCACCACATCAAAACTTTCATATGGGTGATGAACCAGAATGTCTTTTTTGCGGATGGCAGCAAAGCAGTCGCCGCCAAAGTCGCGAATCCGTTCCGGAAAACGTGCATTATAGGGACTGAACAACAGGTCCGGGCGGTCATTGACAATAATCTGCTTGGTATCGACCAGACCGATAATCCCACGCACCTTGAACACGTCATCCGCTGACACGTCCATTTCATCACGCACGAACGCCAGCAGGTCTTCGGGCATATCCGCACTGACCTTCAGTCGGATAACCGTTCCGCGACGGCGGCGTTTCAGGGCCGACTCAAAATGCCGGACGAGATCTTCTGCTTCTTCCTCAATTTCCATTTCACTGTCACGGATAACCCGGAAGACCCCGCTTTCCATCACATTGAAGCCCGGAAACAGGTGATTGATGAACAGACTGATCATCGTTTCCAGCGATACAAAGCTGGTCTTGTGCCCCGGAAGACGGACAAACCGGTCGACCTGGCTGGGCATTGGCACCAGCGCCCGCAACAGATCATCCGGATCTTTTTCGCTCTGCAATTGCAGGGCCATCGCAAAACCAAGATTCGGCAGGAACGGGAACGGATGTGCCGGATCAATGGCCAGCGGCGTCAGAACCGGGAAAACCTGCTCCATGAACCAGGCTTCAAGCCATTCACGATCACGTTTCGTCAGGTCATCCGCCGATTTCACGACGATACCTTCCTTGGCCAGCGCCCGGACAATCGTCAGCCATGAACGCTGCTGATGTTCCATCAGCTCGTTGGCCATCTCGTTGATCGCCACAAGCTGCTGTACCGGTGTCAGGCCATCGGCACTGACCGAACTTACACCAGCCTGCAACTGGCCTTTAAGGCCCGCAACGCGGACCATGTAGAATTCATCGAGATTACCCGCAGATATCGACAGAAAACGCAGGCGTTCCAGCAGGGGGTGGGAGTTATTATCGGCTTCCTCAAGCACCCGGGTATTAAAACGCAGCCAGGAAAGCTCACGGTTGAAGAACCGCTCTCCGCTGGTCAGGTCAATGGCGTCCAGAGGTGTTGAAGCTGCGATATCCATCTAAATCTCCTAATGCCTGTCCGAAAAGAACGGTCGAGCATTACCGCCTATCATAACGATCAGACGGAAATATGACAGTTTCAGGTGATTTGTTACAGATGCATATAATTTTATGAACCGCCCCTTATGCCGAACTGCCTGAAAAAATGACAAATGGCATAAGGGGTCGTTCAGATTGCTGATCCGCAGGATCAGAATGTGCCGGGGTAAGCGCCACCGTCGAGCAGGATATTCTGGCCGGTGATGAAGCCTGCATGCGCACTCGCCAGAAACGCACAGGCCGCTCCGAATTCCTCCGCCGTGCCGAACCGGCCCGCAGGATTTGCCGCCATAGCCGCTGCCCGGAAATCATCAAAGGACTTGCCCGTGCTTTTGGCTTTCGCGTGGAAATTACTGTTCAGCCGGTCCGTATCATGCTGCCCCGGCAGCAGGCCGTTGATGGTCACGCCATTCACAACGGTCTTGCGGGCGATTCCGGCAACAAAGCCTGTCAGCCCGGAACGCGCACCGTTGGAAAGCCCCAGAATATCAATCGGAGCCTTCACCGCACTGGAGGTAATGTTGATAATCCGGCCAAACTTCCGGGCCATCATACCGTCAACGGTCGCCTTGATGAGTTCAATTGGTGTCAGCATGTTCGCATCCACCGCCTTGATCCATTCATCGCGGCCCCAGTCACGGAAATCACCCGGCGGCGGGCCGCCAGCGTTGTTGATCAGGATGTCCGGTTCCGGACAGGCAGCCAGAACTGCAGCACGACCTTCCGGCGTGGTGATGTCGCAGGCGACGGCTGTTACCTTTGCGCCGGTTGCCTCGCGGATTTCTGCTGCCGTTTGTTCCAGTGTCGCCTCGGTCCGTGCATTGATGACCAGTTCGACCCCTTCACCGGCGAGAGCCATTGCACAGCCCTTGCCCAGCCCCTTGCTTGCCGCGCAGACAATCGCCTTGCGGCCGCTGATTCCCATATCCATTAAACAAATCCTCCAGTTTCAGGTTGGCGTCTGTTCGATGACACGCCGGGCCAGAGGCAGGGTGATATTCCGCCTCTCTGCCAGCGCCGCCCGGTCCAGCTTATCAACAATGTCGCGGGCAGCCTCGAACGAACGCTCTATTCGTCTGACGATGAAGGTAACCACCTCAACCGGCACCCGCAATTGCCGGTCAGAGAATTGTTTCACCAGCAGCGCCGCCAGCAAACCATCATCCGGGCCGTCGATCCCCACGACATTTCCTGTCGCCAGCCGCGAGCGCAGATCCGGCAAAACAATCGGCCATGTGTTGGGCGGTGTCCGACCCGTGACCAGCAATGCCCCGCGTGCCGCAGTCACTGCATTGAAAATATGAAAGAACCGGCGCTCATGCTCTTCCTGTCCGGCAACGTGGTCCGCCCCATCAATCACAACCGCAGCAGGCCGGTCGATGACTGATTCGATATCACGCTCGCTCAACTGGTCCCCGCGCAACATCAGCGCATCGCTGCGCGTCCGGAAAACGTGACAGAGATGCGTCTTGCCGCTGGCTGATGGTCCGAAGACAGCCAGCAGCGCTGTCGGCCATTCAGGCCAGAGGTCCAGCCAGCGGACAGCTTCTGCATTGCAGTCGGAAACAACGTAATCCGGTTCGCCAAACGCCGGGCGGGCGCTGAACCCAAGGGGTAACTGTACGGGTTCGGTCATTCTGCCTCAGGTAACTCTGTCCGCTTTGCATGGCCGGAATACAGATTGGATTCAAGATACCGGCCAATGAAAAACCGGACGAGAACACCAATCACAGCAGCCGTAGGGACCGCAATCAGAACGCCAACAAACCCGATCAGATTACCGAATGCAAACAGTGCAAATACAATCCAGACCGCATGCAGTTTCACCCGGTCACCAACCAGTTTCGGGGTCAGAAAGTTCCCTTCAATGACCTGGCCCGCCGCAAAGACACCCGCAACAGCCAG
>TARA_R110000787_G_scaffold13410_9_pt1 | contig 17486 bp, 21 predicted proteins | sample TARA_R110000787 | Tara Oceans TARA_R110000787 (sample SAMEA4397920) | marine metagenome | biome: Polar Biome; feature: [DCM] deep chlorophyll maximum layer (ENVO:01000326); material: water (ENVO:00002006), including particulate matter (ENVO:01000060) such as... | depth 35 m
ACTAGGCTTGGCAACTGCAACTAACGCGGCCAGCGGACGGGGCGAATGGAGGTAGAAGCGCAGCAGGCCGTCGGCCGCGATCGCCAGGGCAAAGCTGATCGGCGCGGCGAGCGCCATGCGCGCGCCGTGCAGGATGTGGAGCAGGATGGCGACCGCCAGCGTTATCGCCCACATCCATGGCTCGGTCGCGCTCTTGGTGATGATATTGGCCCAGCCGGGCTGATGCCCGAACAGCGCCTGCAAGCTGCGCGTCAGCAGCGCGTCACCCGGAACCGGCCCCTGCATCACCCAGTTGAGCAGGCCCAGCAATAGGCCGATCGCGCAGAGGGGGAGCAGCGGACGGCGGATCAGGGTCGTGCGGGTCTTCATGCAGCGCTCCTAGACACAGAGCATGACAAAGCCGGGTCAGCCCTTGGCTTGTGGCTCTACCACGCGAACATGGAGTTCGCGCAATTGCTTGAACTCGGCGGCGGACGGTGCACCCATCAACAGATCTTCGGCGCGCTGGTTCATCGGGAACAGCGTGATTTCACGCAGATTCTGCGCGCCGCACAGCAGCATCACGATGCGATCGACGCCAGCGGCCATGCCGCCATGCGGTGGCGCGCCATATTGGAAGGCGCGATAGAGGCCGCCGAAGCGCTCTTCCACGTCGTCCTTGGAGAGGCCGACCAGTTCGAACGCCTTGACCATCAGCTCCGGCGACTGGTTACGGATCGAGCCCGATGCGATTTCGAACCCGTTGCACACCATGTCGTACTGATAGGCGTTGATCGTCAGCGGATCCTGATTGTTGAGCGCGTCGAGGCCACCCTGCGGCATGGAGAAGGGGTTGTGCGCGAAATCGACCGACTTTGTGTCCTCATCATATTCGTAGAAGGGGAAGTCGACGATCCAGCACAGGTCGAACCGGTCCTTGTCGATGAGGTCGAGCGTCTCGCCCACGCGGGTGCGCGCCAGACCGGCGAGTTTGGCCGCCTGCGATTCCTTGCCGGCCGCGAAGAACACGCCGTCATTGGCGCCAAGGCCGAGCGCCGCGATCAGCTTGGCGGTCGCTTCCTCACCATGGTTTTTGGCAATCGGGCCACCGGGGACGCCATCCTTGATGTTGATATAGCCAAGGCCCGAATAGCCTTCACCGCGCGCCCAATTATTCATTTCGTCGAAGAATTTGCGGCTGCCCGCGCCCGCGCCCGGTGCCGGGATCGCGCGAATGACGCTGCCGCTCTCGACCAGCGAGGCGAAGATGCCGAAGCCCGAACCGACGAAATGCTCGGTCACGTCGGTGATTTCGATCGGGTTGCGCAGGTCCGGCTTGTCGCTGCCATATTTCAGCAGCGCCTCGGCATGGGGAATACGGCGGAAGCTGCCTGCGGGCGTCACCGGCTTGCCGTCGGCGAACTTCTCGAAGATCTGGGCGATCACCGGCTCCATCGTGTCCCACACTTCTTCCTGGGTGACGAAGCTCATTTCGAGATCGAGCTGGTAGAATTCGCCCGGCAGCCGGTCGGCGCGCGGGTCTTCGTCGCGGAAGCAGGGGGCGATCTGGAAATAGCGGTCGAAGCCCGCGACCATCAACAGCTGCTTATATTGCTGCGGCGCCTGCGGCAGGGCGTAGAATTTGCCGGCATGGATACGGCTGGGCACCAGGAAGTCGCGCGCGCCTTCGGGGCTGGACGCGGTCAGGATCGGCGTCGAATATTCGGTGAAGCCTGCGTCCTCCATGCGGCGGCGCATGTCGGAAATGATCTTCGTGCGCTTGACGATATTGCCGTGCAGCGTTTCGCGCCGCAGGTCGAGGAAGCGGTAGCGCAGGCGAATATCTTCGGGATAATCCTGCTCGCCCGCCACCGGCAGCGGCAGTTCGGCGGCGGTGGACAACACGGTCACGCTGTCCGCGACAATCTCGATCGCGCCGGTTTCCATCTTCGGGTTGGTGGCTTCAGGGCCGCGCGCAACGACAGTGCCGTCGATCGTCACGACCGATTCGAGCCGTAGCCCTTCCAGCACGCGCAACGCTTCGCTGTCGGCCTTCGCCACCACCTGGCTGATGCCATAATGGTCGCGCAGATCGACGAACAACACGCCGCCATGATCGCGCTTGCGATGGACCCAGCCGGACAGGCGGACGGTCGCGCCGACATCGGCTTCACGAAGGGCGCCGCAAGTGTGGGTGCGATAGGCGTGCATGGCGTTTGGGTTCTTTCAGCTTCGTTTTACGGAAATGACAAAGTGTTGCAGCCGGGTTATGGGCTGGAACGTCGACTAGCGACGAGCCCGCCAGGGAGCGGGCCTGCCCATAATAAGATCGAAGACTATATGCAAATTCATCCGCTGATTACCGACAGCAAGACCCTGGCCGATTTTTGTGCCCGTATCGCAAAATCTCCCTACATCGCGGTCGATACCGAATTCATGCGCGAAAACAGCTATTGGCCCGAACTCTGCCTGGTACAGGTCGCCGACCCGCATGAGGCGGCCGCGATCGACCCGATGGCACCGGGGATCGACCTCAAACCCCTGCTCGACCTGATGTGCGAGAATGAGGATGTGCTGAAGATCTTTCATGCAGGCGGGCAGGACATAGAAATTGTCCACAACCTGACCGGCAAGACCCCCCACCCCATGTTCGATACCCAGATTGCGGCGATGGCCTTGGGCCTTGGCGAACAGATTGGGTATGGCAATCTGGTCGAAGCCTGGATGGGCGTGCAACTCGACAAGGGCGCGCGCTTTACCGACTGGGCGCGCCGTCCGCTCGACAAGCGCCAGATCGACTATGCGATCGGCGACGTCACCTACCTGATCCAGATCTTCCCCAAGATGCTGGAAGAATTGCGCAAGACCGGGCGCGGCGACTGGCTCGACCAGGAAATGGAGCGGATCAGCGATCCGTCCAACTATGAAAACCTGCCCGAAGACGCGTGGAAGCGCGTCCGCATCGCCAGCAAGAAGGCCGATGTGCTGGGCCGATTGAAGGCGCTGGCCGCCTGGCGTGAGATCGAGGCGCAGGACAAGAATCTGCCGCGCGGCCGCATCGTCAAGGATGAGACCCTGGCCGACATCGCCAGCCACCCGCCGCGCGCGCAGGAGGATCTGGGCAAGGTGCGTGGCCTGTCCGCCACGTGGCGCACCAATGATATCGGCGCACGGCTGATGAGCGCGATCGCCAAGCACCAGCCGCTCGGCAAGGACGAGATGCCCGACCGCGAACCGCGTCGTCCGGGCTTGGGCAAGGATGGCGCGCTTGTCGCCGATCTGCTCAAGCTGCTGCTCAAGATCCGCTCGCGCGACATCAACGTCGCCTCCCGCCTGCTGGCGCGGTCCGACGATATCGAAGCGCTGGCGGCCGGCGTGCGCGACGGCCTGTCGATCCTGGAAGGCTGGCGCTACGAACAATTTGGCCGCGATGCGGTGGACTTGGTCGAGGGGCGGTTGGCTTTTGCGGTCAAGGGCGGGCGCTTGAAGATGACGCGGACGGAATAATTCCCTACCTCCGTTCGGGCTGAGCCTGTCGAAGCCCTGTCCTTCTTAGGAAGTGTGGCCCTTCGACAAGCTCAGGGCGAACGGATATTATGCGTTAGGAGAGAAACATCATGCGCCACATCCTGTCCGTTGCGAGCGCGCTTGCCCTCGCCGCTTGCGCGACCACCCCGCCCGTCACGGCGGACGGTTCCTGCAACCATGACAGTCTCGCCCGCTTCACGGGCCAGAAGGCCAGCGCCGAAACCGGCACCGCCCTGCTCCGGGCATCGGGCGCAAAGACTTTGCGCTGGGGTGGCCCCGGCATGGCGATGACGATGGACTTCCGCCCGGATCGCCTGACGGTCAACTATGACGAAGCGATGCTGATCACCACCGCGCGTTGCGGGTGATGGCTTTGCGGGCTGGCTTCAGCTCGCGTCGCGCCATGTTCCTGGTTCCACGCCCTCAAGCGTCCAGTCCCCGATCCGCCAGCGCACCAGGCGCAGCGTGGGATGCCCCACCGCCGCGGTCATGCGCCGCACCTGGCGGTTCTTGCCCTCGCGGATGGTCAGGCTGATCCAGCAATCCTTGACCGTCTTGCGGAACCGCACCGGCGGATCGCGCGGCCACAGCGCTGGGTCGTCGATCCGCTCGACTTCGGCAGGCAAGGTCCGCCCGTCCTTGAGCGTCACCCCGCGCCGCAGCGTGTCGAGCGCCGCCTCGTCCGGTTCGCCCTCCACCTGCGCCAGATAGGTCTTCGGCATCTTGAAGCGCGGGTCGGCAATCCGCGCCTGCAGTCGCCCGTCGTCGGTCAGCAGCAACAGCCCTTCGCTGTCCGTGTCCAGCCGCCCGGCGGGATAGACGCCCGGCACGTCGATATAGTCCTTGAGCGTCGGGCGCTCCGGGCCGTTCGGCTCCGGGGTGAACTGGCACAGGACATTGAAGGGTTTGTTGAACAGGATCAGCGTCATCGTCGTCATTCCCCCTCGTCAAAGGCAACGCTGCCCTGATCGATCAGCGCGGCGATCAGCGTCAGCGCCGTATCGGACCCGGCCAGTGCGGGATCGACCATCAGATCACCCCGGCCGCACAAGGCCCGCGCCAACACCGCGCCATCGCCAACGCAATCGAAACTCTGCCCATCCACGAACAGGGTCACCGCGTCGTCCGCCTGCGCCATGAAGGCGAAGCGGCTCGCGGGATTGCGGCACAGCGGCACCTGCGCCGCGATCAGCGCGCGGGCCATGTTGACGTCAGCGGGTTCTTCGGGTTGCCAATCGGTGTCGGCATATTTGGGCTGGCTGCTATAGGCGCCGAACCAACGGGCAAAGGCGGTCCGGTCGCTCAGGGCTTCCAGTACCAGTCCATGCAACCGGTTGATCGCCGAGGCTGCGATTTCGCCAGGATGGTCCTGTCGCTTCAGATCGGGGTCGGCATAGCGATCCTCGTCGGGCATCGCGTCGACCAGATGTTCGCTCCAATGTTCGACCAATTCGGCGCGGGATGGTGCGCGGAAGCCGATCGAATAGGTCATGCAATCATCGCCCACCGCGACGCCGTCATGCGCGAAGCAGGGCGGGACATAGAGAATATCGCCCGGTTCCAGCACCCATTCATCGGTCGCCTGAAAATCGGCGATCAGGCGCAAGTCGTCGTGCGGCAAGAGCGACGTCGCGCTATCACAGCGCTGCCCGACCCGCCATCGCCTGCGCCCCAATCCCTGCACCAGGAACACGTCATATTGGTCGAAATGCGCGCCCACGCCGCCGCCGTCGCTGGCATAGCTGACCATCACATCGTCGATCCGCCAGTCTGGCACGAAGCGGAAGGGCGCGATCAGCGCCGCGACGTCGGGCACATGCTGGTCCACTGCCTGCACCAGCAAGGTCCAGGGGTCGCGCCCCAGATCGCCAAAACGGGTTTCGGGGAGCGGCCCGCTCTCCATTGCCAGCCGATCGTCGGCGGCCATGATGAGGCGCGATTCCACCCCCTCCTCGCACGCCAGCCCGGCCAGTTCGTCCGGCTCCAGCGGATTGCGCCAATCCTTCCATGGATTGCGGATCAGCAGGGGTGCCTTCTGCCAATGGTTGCGCAGGAACAGGTCGATGTCGAAATGGGTAAACTGCATCATGCAGCCTTGGCCCCATCCGCCCTCGCTGTCAAAAAAGGCGGCCTAGAGTTCCAGCCCGATAAGCGTCCCGCTGCCGATCCGATCGATATAGCGCTTGCCGTCAATCTCCAGCCAGTCGGGAGTCACTTCCAGCCGTCGCCCCTTTATTGTCGTGCGCAAATGCTCCACCGCAATGCGGTTGCGGGCCACGATACGCAGCACGGCCAGACCATCGCCCCGCGCCGCCATCATCGAATAGCGGTCCCCGCGCAGCAGGAAGTGCCAGCTACCATCGGTCGGCAGCCATTCATTACCGTCGATCACCTGAATGGGCTCGCCATCCGGTCCGCCCAGCCGCACGCTGATCCGAGTCGCGCCATTGATCCGGCGGGGCGGGGCAAAGACCAGGATCGGTTCACCCGCCACCGTGATCGGAATAGGCGTATCGCGTAGCACCCGTGATCCCCCGACGATGAGATGGGGCAGTTCGGGCGAAAATGGCAGCCGATCTCGCGCGAAATGCCGCTGGCGCACCACAGGATTGGCATGGAAACTCTGGACCTGGGTCGGCGTCAATCGCCCTTCCTCGACCAAGCCATGACAGGTCGGGCATAACAAGGTCGAGCCCGGCCCGTCGGGCATTCCCAAATAGCGATAGAGGGTAACGCCGCAGCGCACACAGGCAAAACCACACGCCTGACGGATGTCCGCGCGCTGCTCGGCCGTCAAATCCGGCAATGAATGCATCACGCGCAGGCCTACCATGCAGAGCACCCCTTTTTGAGCGCCGTGCCGCATGATGCGACCGGCGGTCCCTTCTGGCGTCCATCCTGCCTGCGGGGATGCTCTGATGCGGCTCCCTTGTGGTTGCTATCGTTGGAATATTTGCGCCCAAGTCAAGCGCGTCGTTCAATCACGTCTATCGTTGCGGCAAAAGATCGACGTTGCGCGCCGCCGCCAGCGCCCGGATTCTGCCGGGACGCGGCATGTTCTTGATAGCAATTTCCGCTACGTCACCGGCGCTGAACATCTCGACATGCCCCACATCGAAGAGGCGTTGGCCCAGGCTTTGCGTGATACGGACGCTGCGGATGCTGCCCAGCGCCACTTCAGTCCGCTGTTTGGACAGCAGGCCGCGCTCCAGCAGCACTTCCCGTTCGGACAGCGCCAGCCGCTCGCCCTTGTGCATGACCCACCACACAGCGATTGCCAGGATACCGACTACTGAAAGCAGCAATACAGTGAACAATAGCGGGTGCGCCCGGAACATGGCGGGGTTTTCGTCGTACAGCCAAGTATCGCTCATGCCGCCTCCCGCGCGTGGACCGGCGTGGTTTGACCACGCCGCCTCATAGGCGTCAAGTTGCCATCACTTGGGGCTAGCGACCGGCTGCGCGCGCTCGATCCGTCGCAAAACCCGCGCCTTTACCTTCAGGCTTTACAGGCTGTTAGCATATCTAGCTTTACGCCTTCACGCTGTAGGAGGACGTTCGGTGCAAACAGGGTGCCAGGGTTGCCAGTCGCAAGCCCATCAATTCGACATCGCAATGGCGTTCCAACCCATTGTCGATATCCAGACCGGACGCCCCTTCGCGTTCGAAGCGCTCGTTCGTGGCGTCAATGGCGAGGGCGCGGGCGAAGTTCTGGGGCGCGTCACGCCAGAGAATCGCTATGCGTTCGACCAGCAATGCCGCGTAGCGGCGATCGAGGGGGCTGTCGCCGCGGGTATTCTGGATACCGATGCCCGCCTGTCGATCAATTTCCTGCCCAATGCCGTCTATTCGCCCGTCGCCTGCATCCAACTGACGTTGAAGACCGCTCAAAAGACGGGCTTCCCCACCGACCGCCTGATCTTCGAATTTACCGAGAATGAGGAAATGGTCGATTCGGACCATGTCGGCACCATCATCGACTCCTATCGTAAAATGGGGTTCGGCACGGCGATCGACGATTTCGGGGCGGGCCATGCCGGACTTGGGCTGCTGGCCAAATTCCAGACCGATTACATCAAGCTCGACATGGACCTGATCCGCGGCCTCGATACCAGTCTGCCGCGCCGGATGATCGTGGAAGGCGTGCTGCGCATCGCCCAATCGCTGAACATCGTCGTCATTGCCGAGGGCATTGAGACGGTCGGCGAATATGAAGCGCTGCGCGCGATAGGGATTCGCTATATTCAGGGCTATCTGCTGGCCCGGCCCGGCTTCAAGAGCTTGCCTAGCGTGACGCTACCGGGCGGTGATCGCTACGCTGCCGTCGCCTGACCGGCGCGCCTGCACGGCCGCCAACACATCTCCCGCCAACCGCGCATAGTCCGCGCAGGCCCGCTGCATCGTCGCTTCACTATCGGGCCGGCGCAACCGGCCGAAACAGAGGCGGTTCTGCGCCGCACGCATTGCGCGGAGCAGCGTTCGATCTTCACCATTCAATCCTAATTGCGGCCCGGCCCGGTGCCAGGCTTCGGCTGCGCTGGACATACGATGGCCCGGTCGCACGCCCGGATCATCCCCTGCCCCCGCACCCAGCCGGTCGATCCGATGCGCTTCGGCGATCAAGTCGGTCAGAAACAGATCGAGTTCGCGCAGGCCATTGCCGATCAGCTTGGCGGGCATGGCGCGCCGCCGCTCTCTTGCGGCATCCGGGCACAGGCCAAGCGACATGCCATTGGCCAGAAACGCCGCCGCCCGCTCGATGCGCCCCACCTGCCCCGCGATCGGCACCATCTGCGCCAGCGACGCGGAACGGGCAGCCGCGCTGCTCATCGCTTCTTTACGAACTCCGCGCGCAGCACCAGACCCTTGATCCCATCATGGCGGCAATCGATTTCCTGCGCGTCGCCGGTCAGGCGGATCGACTTGATCAGCGTGCCCCGCTTCAACGTCTGTCCCGCGCCCTTGACCACCAGATCCTTGATCAGCGTCACCTGGTCACCATCGGCGAGCAGATTGCCCACCGCGTCGCGCACTTCGACCATGTCGGCGGCATCGCCTGCCTCGTTCAGTTGCGACGCAGGCACCCACTCGCCCGACGCCTCGTCGAAGACATAATCTTCGTCGGACCCGCTCAATTCTCGTCGCCCATGCGCAGCGCAGCGATGAAGGCTTCCTGCGGAATCTGGACCGAGCCATATTCGCGCATCCGCTTCTTACCTTCCTTCTGCTTGTCGAGCAGCTTCTTCTTGCGGCTGATGTCGCCGCCATAGCATTTGGCGGTCACGTCCTTGCGCATCGCCGCGATCGTCTCGCGCGCGATCACCTTGCCGCCGATCGCCGCCTGGATCGGGATCTTGAACAAATGGCGGGGGATCAGGTCTTTCAACCGCTCGCACATGCCGCGCCCGCGCGATTCGGCGGTGCCGCGATGGACGATCATGCTGAGCGCATCGACGGGTTCGGCATTGACCATGATGCTCATCTTGACCAGATCACCCGTCCGATAGCCGATCTGGTGATAGTCGAAGCTGGCATAGCCCCGGCTGATGGATTTCAGGCGATCGTAGAAATCGAACACCACTTCGTTGAGCGGCAGTTCGTAGGTCACCTGCGCGCGGCCGCCGACATAGGTCAGGTTTTTCTGAATGCCGCGCCGATCCTGACACAGTTTCAGGATGGACCCTAGATATTCGTCGGGGCAATAGATGATCGCCTCGATCCAAGGCTCCTCAATCTCGTCGATCTTGGTCGGGTCGGGCATGTCGGCGGGATTGTGCAGTTCGATCTCGCCCGCGCCATAGGTCAGCTGAATCTTATACACCACCGACGGCGCAGTGGTGATGAGGTCCAGATCATATTCGCGCGTCAGCCGCTCCTGGATAATCTCCAGATGGAGCAGGCCAAGGAAACCGCAGCGGAAGCCGAAGCCCAGCGCCGCGCTGCTCTCCATTTCGAAACTGAACGAGGCATCGTTGAGCCGCAGCTTACTGATCGATTCGCGCAGTTTATCAAAGTCATTGGCATCGACGGGGAACAGACCGCAGAATACCACCGGCTGGACTTCCTTGAAGCCCGGCAGCGGTTTGGTCGCGCCATTCTTTACCGTCGTGATCGTGTCGCCGACGCGCGTTTCCGTGATGTCCTTGATCTGCGCGGTTATGAAGCCGATCTCACCCGCCGCCAATTCCGGTAACGTCTCGATCTTGGGACGCATGCAGCCGACCCGGTCGATCAGATGCTCCGTGCCGCCGATCATGAATTTGATCGCCTGGCCCTTCTTGATCACCCCATTGATGACGCGGACGAGGATGACGACGCCGAGATAGGGATCATACCAGCTATCGACCAGCATGGCTTCGAGCGGGGCATTGCGGTCGCCCTTGGGCGGCGGGATCTTCTTGACGATCGCTTCGAGGATTTCGTCGATGCCGATGCCCGACTTGGCGCTTGCCAGCACCGCTTCCGATGCGTCGATGCCGATGACATCCTCGATTTCCTTGCGCACCTTTTCAGGCTCGGCAGCGGGCAGGTCTATCTTGTTGAGGACCGGCACGATCTCATGGTCATGCTCGATGGACTGATAGACATTAGCCAACGTCTGCGCTTCCACGCCCTGCGCCGCGTCCACGACCAGCAACGCGCCTTCGCATGCCGCAAGGGAACGCGAGACTTCGTAGGCGAAATCGACATGCCCCGGCGTGTCCATCAAATTCATTTCATAGGTCTGACCGTCCTTGGCAACATAATCCAGGCGCACCGTCTGCGCCTTGATCGTAATGCCGCGCTCTTTCTCGATATCCATATTATCAAGGACTTGCGCACTCATCTCGCGGTCGGTGAGGCCACCAGTGCGTTGGATCAGGCGATCGGCCAGAGTCGATTTGCCATGATCGATATGGGCGATGATGGAAAAGTTACGGATATGCGAAAGCTCGGTCATCGCAGCCCGATAGCAGCGATTGAACGCCCTGTCAGTAGGATCACGAAGGGCAGTGTGATGGATGTCGAAGATCGTTACGCCCGCGCCACCATGCTTGGAAGGCAAAAGCGGCTGTGGTAGGGTTGCGCCAAAATATCAGGGTCGCGTGCACAATTTCAAAGCAAGCAACAAACGGGGTTCTGATAATGCGTGTATTGAAGATGCTGACCGCTGCGACAGTCTGTCTTACGCTGGCGGTGCCGCAGGCCATGGCGAAGGACAAGGGGTCATCCGGCCGCCAGGCACAAGCCAAGAAACAGATGGAAATACCCCGCTGCACCAAGCGGCTCGGCACCGCTGCGATCGTTGAGCCAGACAATCAGTGGTGGCGCGAATTGAGCCTCGGCAGCCCCGAAGCGATCATCAAATTGTTCGTCCAGCAGTCGGGCTGTTTCGGCCTCGTCAATAGGGGTCGATCGATGGCCAGCCGTAACATGGAACGGGCCATGGCGGATTCGGGCGAATTGCAGGCGGGATCGAATCTGGGCCGGGGCCAGGTGAAGGCAGCGGATTATTTCATCCAGCCTGACATCGTCACCACCAACAAGAATAGTGGTGGCAACGCGCTGGGCGGTATGTTGGGCGGCATGTTGGGCGGGCGCATTGGCGGCGCGCTATTGGGTGGCATCTCGGTGAAGAAGAGCGAGGCCAACGTCATGCTGTCAGTGGTCAACGCCCGCACGACAGAGGAGGAAGTGATGGCCGAAGGCTATTTCCGCAAATCGGACCTCAGCTTTGGCGGCGGCGGCGGTTTGGGCTGGATGGGCGGTCTGGCCGCAGTCGGCGGCGGCGGCTATCAGAATACCGATATTGGCCAGGTGATCGTGCTCGCTTATCTGGACGCTTATACCAAGATGGTGACGCAGATGGGTGGCTTGCCTGAAAATGCTGCAGCAGCCGCGCCGGTTGCGCAGTAAACAGCGTAAAGATTGGGGGAAAGGGTGTCGCCGGGCCATCCGGCGACACCCTTTTTCACGCCCATTATGCGCCGCGCAGCACCCACAGGTCGCGCAACCGCACAACGGAAAACCCTGCCCGTCCACTGCCGTAACGAAAGTCGGCGCAGGCATGGCCATCGCCACACCCACCCCTCCAGCGTAATTAGCATTTGCGTCTTTCGCCGCCCCTCGCTGATGCGCGGGGAGCAGCCCTCTTAAGCGGGGTTCCGATCCAGGATGGCCGCAATCACGCCGGTTACATTGCCCATATCAGCCATGCCATCGACCCGCGAAACGATACCGCGGGCTTCATAGATAGGCAGGATCGGTGCAGTCTTGGCGCGATATTCGGCCATGCGCGTGCGCACCGTGGCTTCATTGTCGTCCGGGCGGCGCTTGAACTCGTGGCTCTTGCACTTGTCACACTCGCCCTCGACCTTGGGCAGCATGAAGACATCATGATAGCCAGCGCCGCAATTGGCACAGGTGAACCGACCGGTGATGCGTTCGACCAGCGCATCCTCGTTGACGTCCAGTTCGATCACGTGATCGAGCGAGCGCCCCCGCCCTTCCAGCAGGGCGTCAAGCGAATGGGCCTGCGCCTCGGTGCGTGGGTAACCGTCGAAGATCACCCCGGTATCGGGCGCAAGCGCGTCGAGCGCTTCGCCGATAATGCCGGACACGACATCGTCGGGCACCAGAGCGCCCGCTTCCATCAGTGCCTTGGCCTGAAGCCCGACAGGCGTACCCGCCTTTACCGCAGCGCGCAGCATATCGCCGGTGGACAATTGCACCATGCCGCGATCCTCGACCAGACGACTGGCCTGTGTCCCCTTGCCGGCGCCCGGAGGGCCAAGCAGAATGATGTTCATCGCGCGCATTCTCCCCTGTTGTGCGCCCAGTGTCCGGGCCGCGTTTAGCGCAGGCGGCCCTTGAGCTTCGCCTTCTTGATCAGATCCCCATATTGATGGGCCAGCAAATGGCTCTGGATCTGAGTCACCGTGTCGACCGTAACATTGACGACGATCAGCAGGCTAGTCCCACCAAGGTAGAAGGGAATGCCCGCCCGGGCGATAGCGAATTCCGGCACCAGACAGATAAAGGCCAGATAGGCCGCGCCGATCACCGTGATGCGCGTCAGCACATAGTCCAGGTAATTTTCAGTATTCTTGCCGGGACGTATGCCGGGAATGAAGCCGCCATTGCGCTTGAGGTTGTCGGCCGTCTCTTCCGGGTTGAACACCACGGCGGTGTAGAAGAAGCAGAAGAAGACGATGCCGAGGCCATAAAGGCCCATATAGACGGGGCTACCATGTGACAGATATTGATTGAGCGTCAGGACGAAATCGCCCCAGCGGCTTTCGCCCGCGACCGTCTGTCCCGCGAACTGCGAGATCGTCAGCGGCATCAGCAGTAGCGACGATGCGAAGATCGGCGGAATGACGCCTGCGGTGTTCACCTTAAGCGGCAAATGGCTGCGATCGGCCTGCATCAAACCCTGGCGCGTTTGCCGCTTGGGATATTGGATCAGCACCCGGCGCTGCGCCCGCTCCATGAAGCAGATCAGCAGGATCAGGCCAATCGCCATGACCATGACCAAGAAGATCAGCAGGCCCGAAATCGTGCCTTCGCTGCCGGACTTGAACAGGTTGCTCAACGTCACCGGCAACTGGGCGACGATGCCCGCCATGATGATGAGCGATACACCGTTACCGATACCGCGCGAGGTGATCTGCTCGCCCAGCCACATCAGGAACATGGTGCCGCCGATCAGCGACACGACAGCCGAAACCCGGAACACCATGCCGGGATCGACCACAGCCGCGCCCTGGGTTTCATAGCCCACGGCCGCGAAATAACCCTGCACCGCCGCCAGGAAAACCGTGCCATAGCGCGTATATTGGTTCAGCCGCTTGCGCCCGCTCTCCCCTTCCTTCTTGATCGCCGCCAATTGGGGCGACAGCGAAGAGGCAAGCTGCACCACGATCGACGCGGTGATGTAGGGCATGATGCCCAGCGCGATCAGACTGGCACGCTCCAGCGCGCCGCCGGAAAAGGTGTTGAAGATGTCGAGCACGCCGCCGCGCGTATTCTGCACCGCGCCGGCCAGCGCCGTCGGATCGATGCCCGGCATCGGCACGAAGCTGAGGAACCGGAAGACGATCAACGCGCCAAGGGTAAACCACAGGCGCTTTTTGAGGTCGGTGGCCTGGCTGAATTTTGCCAGGCTCAGATTGGATGCGAGCTGGTCGGCTCTCGATGCCATGGTGGCTGCCCTTCAAATCACTCTTGCCGGGGCATCAAGCCCCGATGCGGAATCGCTCATCCCTTAGCGGGACCGGTTCAACGTGTCGAACGGGGAGTTGCCACGCCAAGCGACAAAGACATTCCCCCGATACGCATGACCCCGCCAACCCATATCGGGCAGCGGGGCCATGCTTGCAAGTCTGGGAGCGTGGTTTACGCTTTCCGGGCAGCCTTGGCGGCGGCAAGGGCGGTGCCCTTCTTGGCCTTCGCCTTGTCGGCGGCCGCCACGACTTCGATCACTTCGACCTTGCCACCGGCCTTTTCGACCGCTTCCAGCGCGCCCTTGGACGCACCGGACACCAGGAAGCTGACCTTGGCGGTCAGTTCACCCTTGGCGAGCAGGCGGACGCCATCCTTGCCACCACGGGCAAGAGCAGCGGCCTTGAGCGCGGCATGGTCGATGGTCGCATTGGCGTCCAGCTTGCCGGCGTCGATCGCCTTCTGCACCGCACCCAGGTTCACGATCGCGAAATCGCTGGCGAAGATGTTGTTGAAGCCGCGCTTTGGCAGACGCATGTGGAGCGGCATCTGGCCACCCTCGAAGCCGTTGATGGCGACGCCCGAACGCGCCTTGGCGCCCTTTTGGCCGCGCCCTGCGGTCTTGCCCTTGCCCGAACCGATGCCGCGTCCAACGCGCATACGGCCCTTGCGGGCGCCATCATTGTCACGGATGTCATTGAGTTTCATATCGTGCACTCGCTTTCGCTTTGTTCGCGCTGTCCCCAGTGGGAACCTGAAAAGGCCGGGCCAATAGCCCGACCGTCAAAAAAACGAAAGAGGGGTTTCCCCCTCTTTCGCATCATTTCGTCGGATCGAAGGGCTTAGCCTTCGACCACTTGCACCATATGGGGCAGCTTCTTGATGGCACCGCGGACTTCCGCCGTGTCTTCCAGTTCCACCACGCGATGCATCTTGCCAAGGCCCAGACCGATCAGAATCTTCTTCTGGTCGGCGGGGCGACGGATCGGCGAACCGATCTGCTTGATCTTGATTGTTGCCATGTCGGTTACTCCACAATCGCTTCGGCGTCGGCCTGCGCGACCTCGACCGAGGCTCCACCGCGATGCAGAAGGTCGGCGACCTTCTTGCCGCGACGCTGCGCCACCGACTTGGGGCTCGTCTGTTCGCCCAGCGCCGCGAAGGTCGCCCGGATCATGTTATAAGGGTTCGACGTGCCGTTCGACTTGGTCACGACGTCTGCAACGCCGAGGCTTTCGAACACGGCGCGCATCGGACCACCCGCGATGATACCCGTACCGGCAGGCGCCGAACGCAGCGTCACCTTGCCAGCACCGAAATGGCCGAGACCATCATGATGCAGCGTACGGCCTTCCTTCAGCGGAACGCGAACCATTGCCTTCTTGGCAGCGGCGGTCGCCTTGCTGATGGCTTCGGGCACTTCGCGCGCCTTGCCATGACCGAAACCGGCCCGGCCCTTGCCGTCGCCGACAACGACCAGAGCAGCAAAGCCGAAGCGCTTGCCGCCCTTGACGGTCTTGCTGACGCGGTTGATGTGGACCAGCTTCTCGATCAGTTCTTCACCCTGATCTTCGTCACGGTTACCGCCGCGACGATCGTCACGACGACCACGGCCGCCGCCGCGATCGCTGCGGTTGCGGTCGCCGCCGCCACGGTTGCCACGACCACGGCCGGGACCACGATTTTCGGTGACTTCCTGAGGCGTCGCTTCAGGAGCCAGGACGGCTACGGGCTGATTGCCTTCGCCGGTGGTGTTTTCGTCAGCCATGATCAGAACTCCAGCCCGCCCTCACGGGCGGCATCGGCCAGCGCTTTCACGCGGCCATGGAACAGGAAGCCACCACGGTCGAACACGACGCGGGTGACACCGGCAGCGGTCGCCGCAGCGGCGACGCGCTTGCCGACATCGGCAGCGGCTTGCGAGGTAGCGCCGGTCTTGCCGCGCACGTCCTTGTCCAGGGTCGATGCAGCAGCAACGGTCGTACCGGCAGCGTCATCGATGATCTGGGCGTAGATGTGACGACCCGAACGGTGGATGCTCAGGCGCGGGCGGGTGCCCGAAACAGCCTTAAGAGCGGTGCGAACACGGCGACGACGCCGCGCGAAGAGGGAAAGCTTTGCCATCTTACTTCTTCTTCCCTTCCTTGCGGAAGATGAACTCGCCGGCATATTTGATGCCCTTGCCCTTATAGGGCTCAGGCTTGCGCCAGCGACGGATTTCGGCGGCAACCTGGCCGACCTGCTGCTTGTCCATGCCGCTGATCTCGACCGTGGTGTTATCCGGGGTCTTGATCTCGATCCCTTCGGGGATCGCAAAATCGACGTCATGGCTGTAGCCAAGCTGCAGCTTCAGGTTCTTGCCCTGCGAATTCGCGCGGTAGCCAACGCCGGTGATGAGCAGCTTCTTGGTGAAGCCTTCCGTCACGCCGGTGACCAGATTCTGGATCAGCGTGCGCTGCATGCCCCAGAATGCCCGTGCGGCTTTGGTCTTGTTGGCTGGCTGAACGAGAATGCCTTCGCCTTCCAGCGTATAGCTGATCTCGTCGCGCAGCGGCATGGCCAGGGTGCCCTTGGGCCCCTTGACCGAGAGCTGCCCGCCCTCGATGGTCGCCGTCACCCCATTGGGGATCGCGACCGGCTTTTTACCGATGCGGCTCATTAGAACACCTCCGCCAGCACTTCGCCGCCGACATTCTGGTCGCGCGCTTCCGCGTCGGACAGAACACCCTTGGGCGTCGAGACGATCGTGATACCAAGACCGTTGCGGATCACCGGCAGTTCTTTCGAACCCGAATAGACGCGGCGGCCAGGCTTGGACACGCGGGCGACATGCTTGATAGCAGGCTGCCCTTCGAAATATTTCAGTTCAATGCGCAGGCCAGGGTGCTTGCCGAGGTCTTCCTCGGAATAGCCGCGAATATAGCCTTCGCGCTGGAGGACGTCGAGGACGCGGGCGCGCAGCTTGGACGCCGGGGACATAACGCTGTCCTTCTTCGCCTGCTGCCCGTTGCGGATGCGGGTGAGCATATCACCCAGGGGATCGGTCAATGCCATGAGATGATATCCTTACCAGCTCGACTTGGTGACGCCGGGGATCAGGCCCTTATTGGCCAGATCGCGCAGCTGAATACGGCAGAGCCGGAATTTGCGGTAATAAGCGCGCGGGCGCCCCGTCAGTTCGCAGCGGTTACGCACGCGGGTCGGGTTACCGTTGCGGGGAATTTCCGCCATCTTCAGACGAGCGATCAGACGATCGCTGTCATCGGCCGCGTTGTCATTCGCGATCGCCTTGAGCTTTGCATAACGGCCGGCATATTTCTTAACCAGTTTCTTGCGACGCTCATTCTTGTTGATCGAACTCAGTTTCGCCATGACTTAAGTTCTCTTCCTTAGCTTTAGCGTTGGGAGAGAAGCGGGACCTTATTCAGGCCGCCTGCTTCTCTTCGAGCGGGAAGGGGAAGCCGAAGAGGCGCAGCAATTCGCGCGCTTCATCGTCCGTCTTCGCCGTGGTGGTCACGATGATGTCCATGCCGCGCACCTTGTCGACACGGTCATAGCTGATCTCTGGGAAGATGATCTGCTCCTTGATACCGAAGGCATAATTGCCACGGCCATCGAAGCTCTTCGGATTGAGACCACGAAAATCGCGGACGCGGGGCAGGGCCACGTTGATCATGCGGTCCAGGAATTCATACATGCGCTCCCGGCGCAGCGTGACCTTGGCACCGATGGGCATGCCTTCACGCAGCTTGAACTGCGCGATCGACTTCTTCGCC
>TARA_R110000787_G_scaffold263775_1_pt1 | contig 17484 bp, 15 predicted proteins | sample TARA_R110000787 | Tara Oceans TARA_R110000787 (sample SAMEA4397920) | marine metagenome | biome: Polar Biome; feature: [DCM] deep chlorophyll maximum layer (ENVO:01000326); material: water (ENVO:00002006), including particulate matter (ENVO:01000060) such as... | depth 35 m
TAATTTATAAGAGTTTAACTCTTTGATTAAATATTTGTCAACCTTTTAATCATTTTATTAGACTTTTTATCACCGTAACATAAAAGCCTAAACTGATTTAAAGTAATTTCTTTTTGTCGAAATAAAGTGATCCTTTTTTGATAAAATCTCGTTAGTCATCAATATTTCATAAACTCCTTTATCTATAGCTACATTAGGAATAATATCTGACTTAGTCTCTGTTGGAGTTATATCAATTTTACACCTGTTATCTTTTATTGAAAATGTAATACTAATTGAAATTCTATATTGTATTCTTCTACGATATAGAATTAAAGACTGTATTTGAAATATTTTACGCCAAGGTTTACTTTTAGACTGTGTACTGTTTATTATATTACTTGGACGTATAAACCTACAATAAACAAAGATTAAATTTCTGTAAATCTAATAAGTTAAGGACTAATAAAAAAAACATATTAAGCCTTTACCTAAGTTTTAAGGTTTTGATTGTAGGTAAATTACTTGTGCTATTAATTCATTGCTAAAATCATACTCCTTTTTTAATTAGTACGCTTATAAAACAGTATCTTAGGTTCATAGTTAATTACACTAAATATTAAAAGATGAAAAGTATTATTTTAAAGTGGTATCCAGTTATTTTAGCATTTCTATGTTTATTATACTCTGTAGGATATGGATTATTAGGGATGACAGCTGAAGCTCAATATTCAGCTCATTGGCCAGGTACAATATTATTGTTTGCAATAGCAATTAGACAAAGAAGAACAACATGAGTATAGGATTTTTTATAGTAGGTGGTTTAATATTCGCTTTGTATATGGGTTTAACCATATGGAATATAGTCACCTCAAGCCGTAAAAGTAAAGAAGAAAACTATCCAAATCGTAAGTAAAAGTTTAGCTGTGAATCTAAATATCTTAATTTATTATATTTCTATTCACAGTAATTAAACAGCTACACATTTATTTTTTGAATGTTTTTTAGATAAAATAGCATAAAGTAACATTAGAACCATCTCACAATACGGCTCTAATATTACTATGTGTACAAACTTGTTTTTTTGAAAAAATAAAAAGTCAACTAATGAAAGCCATCGTTTGCAACGAATTCGGAACCCCATCATCTTTATCCTATCAAGAAGTTCCAAATCCTTCACCTCAAAAAGAAGAACTCTTAATTTCTGTAAAAGCTTGCAGTGTCAACTTTCCAGATACATTAATAATACAAGGAAAATATCAATTTAAGCCTGCATTTCCATTTTCACCAGGGAGTGATATTGCCGGAATTGTAGAAGAAGTTGGCGAAGAAGTAAAAGACTTTTCAGTTGGAGATGAGGTCGTAGGGTTTATTCCGTTTGGTGGATTTGCTGAAAAAGCAATTGTATCAGCCAAAGACTGTTTTCCAAAACCTAGAGGGATGTCTATGGTCAATGCATCTGCTTTTTTATTGGCATACGGTACTTCTTACCATGCTTTAAAAGACAGAGCGAAATTACAAGAAGCTGAAACAGTATTGGTGTTGGGAGCTTCAGGAGGTGTAGGGATAACAGCCGTAGAGTTGTCAAAATTAATGGGAGCAAAAGTGATTGCTGCTGCTTCCACGAATGAAAAGTTAGCATTATGCAAAGAGTTTGGTGCAGATGAAACAATAAATTATACTACAGAGAATTTAAAAGAGCGGGTAAAAGAATTAACAGACGGGAAAGGTGTAGATGTTATTTATGATCCCGTTGGTGGAGATTTCTCTGAACAAGCATTTCGATCCATCGCCTGGAAAGGAAGACATTTGGTAATTGGTTTTGCTAACGGACAAATCCCTAAGATTCCTCTTAATTTACCGCTATTAAAAGGAGCTGATATTGTTGGTGTTTTTTGGGGTGTATTTGCACAAAAAGAACCACAGAAAAGTTTACAAAATATTCATCAATTATTGACTTGGTTTGCGAAAGGAGACATAAAACCTCATATAGATGCTACCTATTCTTTAGACGATGCTCCGAAAGCATTAGAAGATATGATGAATAGAAAGGTGAAAGGAAAAATTGTGATTGATATGGTGAAATAATTTTATATCTTTCTAGTTTCTATCAAATCAAAATCTTCTGTTTTGTCTAAACCATCTAAAAGTGTATCGTATTTTGAAGGTAATACGGCTAGTTTTCTTTTCTCTAAATCAATCCAAGCTCCATAAACATCAATAATTGCAGCAACTTTTCCTGCTTCATTAAATATTTGGTGACGCATCTTCCACCTGCTTTTATCATGATTTAAAGCCGATAATTTAGCATTGACAATGATGTTTTCTCCAGAGTGAATTTCTTTTCTAAATGATGTATGTTCTGAAAACAGAATAGGACCAACGCCATCTTTTGAGATTTCATCTATAGGAAATCCTGCTTTCGTAAAATATCGAATACGAACCTCAGCAGCATAATCATTATAAGCCGTATGACGCATATGTCGGTTTGGATCAAAATCTGACCATTTTGTTGCAAATTCTATTTGGTAACTCATGTTGAAATTTTATGGAGTGCAAAAATAAGAACTTCAAAAAGATATTGGATTGCTTATTGAAATAAATGACCTAAGTTTTTACATCCAAGGCATCACGTAAGGTGTTTCCAATAATCATAAAAGCCATTACTAAACTCATAATTGCCAAGCCAGGAATTACAGCCAAATAAGGCTTTCCTAAAATGATATAATTGTAATGATTTTTAATGATTGCTCCCCAAGATGGAGTAGGAGGTTGTGCGCCAATTCCTAAAAAACTTAATCCGCTTTCTATGAGAATTGCGGCTGCAAAATTAGCCGCAGAAATCACAATAACCGGAGCCATAATGTTTGGTAAAATATGACGAAAAATAATTCTAAAATTAGAATATCCTAAAGCTTTGGCAGCTTCAACATATTGTTGTTGTTTAGTTGTTAATACTTGTCCGCGAACAACCCTTGCAACTTCTACCCACATGGTTAAACCAACGGCAATAAAGACTTGCCAATACCCTTTTCCTAAGGCTAAAGTAATTGCGATCACTAATAGTAATGTTGGAATAGACCAGGTAATATTAATAACCCACATGATCAATGCATCAACTTTTCCGCCAAAATAACCCGCAATTGCTCCAATGGAAATTCCAATGAGTAAAGAAATAAAAACGGCTATAAACCCGATAAAAAATGAAATTCGAGTTCCGATGATTAATCTACTTAAAAGATCTCTTCCGTATTTATCGGTTCCAAAATAAAAGGTTTTGTTCTGAATATATTTCGTTGGATTGTTTTCGAGTAAATTTAAGTTGATAGATTTCGTTAATCCATCAGCATAGTTTACATATTCTAATGCTAATTTATTAATCGTATAAGATCTAATGGGGATTTCAGAACTGGTATTTTTTGTTCCAAAAAAAAGTTTATCAAAGAAAGATTGTGTGTTTTCTTCTTTTGATGGGATGCTTAGCATATCAACAGAAAAACCTGGTTTTTTTGAATGAATTTCTATATGCATCTGATTTGCATTCTGACTATTATCTGGTGCAACCAGATATCCAAAAACAGCAATAAATCCACAAAAAACAACAAACCAAAAACTAAGTAATCCAATTTTATTCTGCTTGAATTTTTGGATGGCTAGCTGAGAAAGTGATGTTGATTTTTTTGTCATTTCTACAAATGTAAAAAACCTGATACGTTATGCAAACATATCAGGTCTTTAGAATAATAAAAAATTATATTTTTAGTTCTTCACTAATTTTTGAGGAACTCTTAGTTTTAATTGGCTTAATACTTTTAATGCTTCAGAAACGTACATGTCTTTAGCTAAATTTTTGTGCCATACTTCTCTTTTTTCTTTTAAATCTTGATTCTCTTTAAAAAGAGGGATTTCATATTTTGGAGAATTAAATGCCAATCCAGATTCATATTTAAAAACAGTTTTAAATTTTTCAGCAAATTTTTCTTTCTCTTTTAAGTCCTTGTCATATTGATTATAGTTTAAAGAATAGGTAGAATCATCCTGTTGTTCTTTTAACCATTTTGCATATTGATCAACTAATCGAAATTTCGGATCCTTGTTAATTCTTTCTACACTTGTGGTAACAACATCAGAGAAGTTGCTGTAAGAATTCACCTGTTTATAAGTTGCTTGTGATACTTTATCCCATTTTAATGCTCCTGGTATATCTTTTTCGCCATATTTCATATAACTAAATCTAGTTGGCATCGCAATATCTGAATACACCCCTTCAATTTGTGTAGAACCTCCATTAATTCTATAGAATTTCTGAATCGTCATTTTTAAGAACCCTAATTCTTTATCATAATTTGGATAAAATTGATTGATAGGTAAAATATTTTGCACAGTCCCTTTTCCATGTGTTTGATTTCCACCTATAATGACGGCTCTATTATAATCTTGCATAGCAGCAGCAAAAATTTCGGAAGCAGATGCAGATAACTCATTCACTAAAACAACCAAAGATCCTTTCCATTGAATTTTAGTGTCTATATCATTTTTTATAATAGGAGCTTCACCTCTATATTTTATTTGAACTATTGGCCCTTGATCTATAAATAAACCAGCAATTTTTATGGCTGTAGCTAAAGATCCACCACCATTATTTCTTAAATCTACAATTAAACCTTCTACATTTTCATCTTTTAGACGTTCAATTTCTTTTTCCATGTCTTTGGCAGAATCTCTAAAATTTTGATCACCAAAACTGATATAGAATTTTGGTAAATTGATGATACCATATTTCTTGCCATTTTTTTCTACTACAGTTGATTTTACAAACGTTTCATCTAACTGAACTAAATCTCTAACAATTGTAATAACACGAGTAGAACCATCTAGTTTTTTCTTGACTGTTAGATGTACTTTAGTCCCTTTAGGACCTTTTATAAACTTAATAGCATCATCTAGACGCATTCCAACAATGTCTACTGGTTCTTCATTATCTTGTGCTACTTTGAGTATAATGTCTCCATCTTCTAACTCTCCTTGTTTCCAAGCAGGCCCGCCAGAGACTAATTCCATTATATGAGTATAAATACCTTTCTTTTGTAAACGAGCTCCAATTCCTTCTAATTTACCAGACATACTTTGATCAAATCCTTCTTTGGCACTAGGAGCCATATAGGTTGTGTGAGGGTCTACAGCTCCAACAACACTATTTAAAAATGTAGAAAACCAATCTCTGTGTTCTAATTCATCAATTCGGATGTACAAATCATCCATAGATTTCATAACTTCAGCTCTTGCCTCTTTTTCAATTTTAGCAAAAGATTTTTTCTTGTATGATTTGTCTTTTTTATACTTTTCTTCTTCTAAAGACTCTCCATCTTGAATTCTGTCAATTGTTTGTAATTTTAATTGTTTTCTCCAGTAATCTATTAATTGATTTTCAGAAGCTGCATATTGCATTTTCTTGTAGTCTAAATCAATAAACTCATCTTTATTATACTTAAATGGTTTTTTTAAAAGAGGCTCATAATATTTTTTAACAGTTTTAATTTTAGTTAAAAACTTACCGTACACTAGACTGTAAAACGTAAGGTCTGATTCTTTTAATTGATTATCTATTTGATATTTATACATAGAAAACCCTTTGATATCTTTTTGTGTAAAGTATCGTTTTGAAGGATCTAACCCATCTATAAAACTATTAAACACCAACACAGAAAATTCATCGTTTAAATCTTTCTGCACATAATGCCCTTTACTAAGCATATAGTTTAAAACAGAAATTAGAACTTTATCTTTTTCTGTAACTGGATCTTTTTTATCTGTTGAATTTGCAAAACCGGCACTGCTTACTAAAAGGTAAAGTGCTAAAAAGGGGATAAATAATTTCGTCTTCATAAATCTTCAGTAATTTTTTGTTAATTTAATTTCAAAAATGATGATTAGCTAAGTTACTAAAATGATGCCAAACATTTCTTTCTGTTTGTTTAGTTTTATTTCGGTAGATAGCCAATACAATATTAATTAAAAATCAAACGATTTCATCTTTACAAAATGTTAAAATATATTCTTAGAAATTGACTTACATTTGTGTAAAATCGAATAAAAAATGGCAAAAGAAAGACCTTTAATCTTAGTAACAAATGATGATGGAATTACGGCTCCTGGTGTAAGAGCATTAATACAAATTATGAATAAAATTGGCGATGTTGTCGTTGTTGCTCCGGATAGACCACAGAGTGGTATGGGGCATGCAATAACAGTTGATAATGTTTTGCATTGTAATCCAATAACCATTGACGAAGGTCCGCAAATAGAATATAGCTGTTCTGGTACACCCGCAGATTGTGTGAAGATGGCTATTAATGAGATTTTAAATCGAAAGCCTGATCTGTGTGTTTCTGGAATAAATCATGGCGCTAATTCATCAATTAATGTTATTTATTCTGGCACAATGAGTGCTGCTGTTGAAGCAGGAATTGAAGGTGTTCCAGCAATTGGTTTTTCTTTATTAGATTTTAATTATCAAGCAGATTTTAAACAAGGAAGTGAGTTTATAGAGAGGATAACTTTAAGCGCCTTAGAAAATGGAATTCCTGAGGCTACTGTATTGAATGTTAATATTCCAAAATTGAAAGCCGATAAAATCAAAGGAATAAAAATTTGTAGACAAGCAAATGGGTATTGGCGAGAAGATTTCGACAAACGTAAAAGTCCTTTTGGAAAAGAATATTACTGGCTCTCTGGAGAATTCGTTAATAAAGATAAAGGAGAAGATACAGATATTTGGGCCTTAGAGAATGGTTTTGTTTCTGTGGTTCCTGTTCAATTTGATATGACTGCGCATCATATGATCCAAAAATTAAATTCATGGGAAATATAAAAAAAGAGATTTCTATTGGTTTTATCATTTCCATTTTAGCAACTGCTAGTGGTATCTTTCTTTATTTACAATACTTTTCTAAGTTTGGATTTGAAGAAACAATTCAAATGATAAAACAAGGAGATTTATATGCACAAGTTCTGTCATTAGCAGCCTTGCCAAATCTATTTGTGTTTTTTGTCTTTATTAAAAAGAAGCAAGATTACAGAGCAAGAGGCGTATTAATGGCGTCCATTTTAATAGCTTTAGTTACTTTTGTGTTGAAGTTCATTTAATTAACTTCTGTAAACAATTTCATGAAACTTCCATAACTAAATTTTCGATACTCAACGGAATAAATATATGGAAGCTACTTGTGACCGATAAAAAACAATAGATATAAACGCATGAAATACTATATTATAGCTGGAGAAGCTTCAGGAGATTTACACGGTTCTAACCTTATGAAAGCCTTGTTGAAAGAAGACAATAGCGCTGAGATACGGTTTTGGGGTGGCGATTTAATGAGCGAAGTTGGCGGGGCTTTGGTAATGCATTACAAAGAAAGAGCCTTCATGGGGTTTGTTGAAGTGTTGGCGAACCTCAGAAAAGTGTTAGGTTTTATTAAGTTTTGCAAAAAAGACATCGCTGAGTTTAATCCAGATGTCATTATTTTTATAGACAATTCAGGTTTTAATTTGCGAGTTGCAGAATGGGCAAAACAACAAAATTTTAGAACGAATTATTATATTTCTCCGCAGGTTTGGGCTTCTAGAGCTGGTAGAGTTGAAAAGATAAAGAGAGACATTGATCAGATGTACGTCATTCTTCCTTTTGAAAAAGAATTTTATAAGAAGTATAACTATGAAGTTAATTTTGTTGGACATCCATTAATAGATGCCATTGCAGATAGAAAACAAGTAAGCGCAAATAAACTAAGAAAAGAATATAGCTTAGGAGAGAAACCTATTATTGCTTTACTGCCAGGAAGTAGAAAACAAGAGATTACTAAAATGTTGTCTGTAATGCTTTCTTTAGTGGATGATTTTTCTGAATATCAATTTGTAATTGCCGGCGCACCAAGTCAGAGTTTTAATTTTTATAAAGACATTATTGGTTCAAAAAACGTAGCTTTTATAGAGAATAAAACCTACGACTTATTAAGTATTTCATATGCAGCTTTAGTTACTTCAGGAACAGCTACATTAGAAACAGCCTTGTTTAAAGTTCCGCAGGTAGTTTGTTATAAAGGAAGTACTATTTCGTATCAAATAGCAAAAAGAATAATTACGTTGAAGTTTATTTCGTTGGTAAATTTAATTATGGATAAAGAAGTAGTTACGGAACTCATTCAAAACGATTTCACTAAGAAAAATTTAGCTAGAGAATTAAACAGCATTCTTGACGAAAACCATCGGGTCAAACTTTTTGAAGCGTATTATGAACTAGAACAAATCCTTGGAGGAAAAGGAGCTTCTGAGACTACAGCAAAATCTATTGTTGCCAACCTGAAATAACAATTCATAGTCTTTCTTAAAATTTCAGTAACTTTATCATGCTATGAAAAAGTTGCTAGGATATCTTCCCTTTCACTTTTTACTATTTCTTGTTCTAGGTATTTCTTGTCAGTTTTATACTGATGGCTGGGCGTATGGAATAGTGAATTCTCTATGTGTGCTATTATTTCTGTGTGTGGTTGGGTGTTTTATTAGAAAGACTTTTCTATTCATTTTCATGAGTTGGTTCGCTTTCTTTTTATTAGGAATGATGGCAGTTTATAATAGTGATTCAACAAAAAACAACAACTATTTTGAAAAGTATCTTACGGAGAAAACAACTTCAATCTTAAGAATAAATAAGGTTTTAAAACCAGGGAATTATAATTATAAATATGTTGCAGAAGTTGTACAGGTACAGAATCAGAAAACTACTGGGAATGTTTTAGTAAATATTCAAAAAGATAGTTTTGCAACTATTTTAAGAGTTGACGATCAGTTGCTGTTGAAAGAAGATTTTGTTACGATTAGGCCATCGGCAAACCCACATCAATTTGATTATAAAAGCTATTTAGTAAAACAAGGAATTCATCAACAGGTTTTTGTAAACCAGAATGAACTATTGATCTTAGAGTCTGGTTCAAAATCTTTCTTAGGAATCATTCATGGGATTCGTGTAAAGATCCAAGAATCATTACGAAAGTATCATTTCTCAAAAGACGAATTATCGGTGATGAATGCATTGTTATTAGGACAGCGACAAGATATTTCTAAAGCGTTAATTGATGACTATGCTAAAGCAGGAGCCATCCATATTTTGGCAGTCTCAGGTTTACATGTGGGGATTATTTTATTGATTCTTTCTTCAATATTTCAGCCAATTGAAAGACTCAAAAACGGAACGTTGGTAAAGTTAGTGTTGATGATGCTATTTCTGTGGTTTTTTGCTTTACTAGCTGGGATGTCTGCTTCTGTGGTAAGAGCAGTTACCATGTTCTCTGCCGTTGCTATTGGGCAATTCCTAAACAAGAAAAATGCTATTGAACACTCACTTATTTTCTCCCTGTTTATTTTGTTGCTATGCAAGCCTATGTTTCTGTTTGATGTTGGTTTTCAACTAAGTTATTTAGCTGTATTTGGAATTATTTGGATTCAGCCTGTACTTTATAACTTATGGAAACCAAAAATTAAAGTCTTAGATAAAGGATGGCAATTAATGACAGTTTCTATAGCTGCTCAGTTTGGAATTTTACCTTTAAGCTTATTTTATTTTCATCAGTTTCCAGGGTTATTCTTAATTTCTAATTTGGTTATTATCCCTTTTTTAGGGGCTATTTTAATAGGTGGAATTATAGTTGTAGCACTTGCTTCTTTATCAATATTGCCAGCAATATTAGCTGATTTTTATGGAGCTATCATTTCAGTCTTAAACAGTTTTGTGGCATTTATATCTAGACAAGAAGAATTCTTACTGACAGGAATTTCATTCTCAGGATTAAAAATGATTGCTTCATATCTACTTATTATACTCGGATTTCAATTTTTTTTAAAAAGAAATAGTCAAAAATTTTTATTGTTTTTAGGATCAATTCTCATTTTTCAATCTGTGATCCTATATGAGAAATATACAATTGAAAGAAAGCATGAATTTATAGTGTTTCATAAAAGTAGAAACTCAGTTTTTGGAGAAAGAATAGGACGGAACTTGCAGGTATATCATGATTTGGATTCTTTGTCAATTAGAAGACAAAACCTTCTAGAGAATTATAATGTAGGAGAGAATGTTGAGTTTACTATTCATGAAAAATCACCGAATGTATATTACTTAAAACAACAAGCTATTCTAATCATAGATAGCCTTGGGATTTATGATCTTAATGAATTACAAAACCCGATTATTATCCTTCAGCAATCTCCTAGAATAAATTTAGAACGAATGATTAAAAAACTAAAACCTTCACAAATTATCGCTGATGGTTCTAACTATAAAAGTTTAGTTGAATTATGGAAGGCAACATGTCTAAAAACAAAAGCTCCATTTTGGTCTACCGACCATAATGGAGCATATATTGTGAAATAATATATAATTATAAATTGCTTTTAAAACTTTTCACAAAGTCATCCCAAGTCTCAGTTTTGTATTTTTCTGATGCAAAAAAGGTCACTACTTTTTCCATAATTTTAGAGTCTAAATATCCTGGAACTCTATCTAGTAATTTTAAGTCTTCATTCATAAAAACCGTAGTAGGATAGCTCAGTTTACCATCTAATAAAGCTGCTGCAAACTCGTTATATCCAGTTCTTCCAGAGGCTTTAAATTTAAAAGTATGGTCATTATAAATGAGATCTTCTTTCTGCTCTCCATTAAGTTTTACAGTGTAAAAATTCTTATTAATATATGTAGCAATGATTGAATCTTTAAAAGTTGTTTTATCCATTTTTTTACAATACCCACACCAATCTGTATACACACTTATAAGCATCGGTTTTGGATTTTTTTTGGTTAGCTCAACGGCTTTTTCAAAAGAAATCCAATTCACTTTTTGAGCATGTATTTGAGATGTCAAAAGAGATAAAAAAAGAAAGGCAACTATATTTTTCATTTTTAATAAGTCGTAACAGGTGAAACAAATTTACAAAAAAATAAAGGCACCAAAAATGATGCCTTTATTATATTTTCATTTAAAAGATGATTAACGAATACCGTGCATCATTTTTAATAATGTTTTGTTTAAAATCAACATTAAAATACCTGCTCCTAAGGGGATAAATGTAAAGATTAAGAAGAATGTAGCCATTCCATATTCTTCAACAATAGGATCAATATAACTACCTGTAAATCCTGCTGTCAAGTTTGCAATAAAGTTTGCAACAAACCAAATTCCAAACATCATTCCAACTAATTTTAAAGGAGCTAATTTACTCACATAAGACAATCCTACAGGAGAAACACATAATTCACCAAGTGTGTGGAATAAATAAGCTAACACTAAGAAAAGCATACTTACAGAAGCTGTTTTTGCTCCTAAAGGAATGCCCATAGATCCGTAAGCTAAAATACCAAAACCTAAGCCTAATAAAACTAGTCCGATTGCAAATTTAACGGGTCCTGTTGGGTTGAACTTACTTTGCCATATTTTAGAAAATAATGGAGCGAAAGCAATAATAAAGAACGAGTTAAGAATACCAAACCAAGAAGCTTTCACTTCAGCGGCATCTTGGCTAAACTCTCTGTTTAACATCCAAATAACAATTCCCCAGATAATTACAAAACTAGTACCTAAAAGAATATTAGAAATTGAATATTTTGAGTATGTCTGTTTAAAAAGCTTTGCTAAAACCCATGTAATGATCAACATAGGAACAACAGTAAGTATGGTGTTAAAGATTTTAAAAACCATGGCACCATTACCCACTAATACTCTGTCTGTATAATCTGCAGCAAAAATAGTCATAGAACCACCGGCTTGTTCAAAAGCCCACCAAAAGAAAATGGTAAAGAAAGAGAAGACACCAATAACCATTAATCGATCTCTAGTTACTTTAGATTTATTACTACCCTCAATAACTTCTTCAACTTTTTCTGTTGCATTTTCAAAAGTATCTACTATAGCGTCATCAAAATCAACAGTTGCTTTTGGAGACAATCCAATTCTTCCAAAAATCTTTTGTGCAAAATGAAACTGTAACATTCCAAAAAACATAAAAACACCCGCTAAACCAAATCCAAAATGCCAGCCTATACTCTCACCTATATAACCACATAATAAAATTCCTAAAAAGGCACCAGCATTAATCCCCATATAAAATATGGTATATCCTGCATCTTTTTCTTTTCCTTGGGTTTTGTATAGTTGACCAACCATAGAAGAAATATTCGGTTTAAAGAGTCCGTTACCAACAATTAATAAGCCTAATCCAATGTAGAAAAACATATCTGAAGTTATCTCTAAAGCCATAGATGCATGTCCAAGCGTCATTAATAATGCTCCGGTAATTACAGCCTTTCTATATCCCATTAATTTATCGGCAATTAAACCTCCAAAAATTGGGGTGATGTATACCAATCCAGTATACCATCCATAAAGTACTAATGCTTCTGCACGTTCCCAGCCCCAGCCACCATCATCTAGTATTGCTGCAGTTAGAAATAACACTAATAATGCACGCATTCCGTAGTAAGAAAAACGTTCCCACATTTCTGTAAAGAACAGTACAAATAACCCAGAAGGATGACCTAGTACTGTTTTTTGATTTGTTTCTGAACCGCCAAATTTAAATTCCATATAGTTTAATCTTAGTTAATATTTATTCTTTAATTTTAATATCGTTGTCTTTTTTACTATTCATGTTTTCTTGAATAAACGTTGTCATTTTTTTGTATAAATGTAAACGTGTGTTTTTTCCTTTTCTAATTCCATGAGCTCTGTCTGGATACATGGCCAAATCAAAAGGCTTGTTAGCTTCTACTAAAGCATTAATCATTCTCATAGAATTTTGTGCATGTACATTATCATCACCAGTTCCGTGAACTAATAAATAGTTTCCTTCTAATTTATCTGCATAATTAATTGGAGAATTGTCATCATACCCACTTGTATTTTCTTGCGGTGTTTGCATATAACGTTCTGTATACACCGTGTCATAAAAACGCCAAGAAGTAACCGGTGCAACAGCAATCGCTGTAGAGAAAATATCACTACCTTTTAAGATGCAATTCGTACTCATAAATCCACCATAACTCCATCCCCAAATACCAATATTTTCTTTGTCGATATATGTACGTTCTGCTAATTTTTTAGCAGCAGTAATTTGATCTTCAACTTCAAATTTTCCAAGTTCTTTTTGAGTTACTTTTTTAAAATCTCTTCCTTTTAATCCAGTTCCTCTTCCGTCTACGCAAACAATAATCATTCCTTGCTGCGCCAACATTTGATGCCAATAATCATTAGTTCCGTTCCAGCGATTTACAACTTGTTGTGACCCTGGTCCAGAATATTGGAACATCATCATTGGGTATTCTTTATTTTCATCAAAATTAGCAGGCTTCATCATCCACATATTTAAATCATTTCCATTGATGTTAATCGTTGAAAATTCTTTCGGACTTATTTTGTAATCAGCCAATTTTTCTTTTAAACTAGAATTATCCTTGATCACTTTCAGCATTTTACCTTCAGCAGAATATAAAGAATAAATTGGAGGAACTTCTGTAGTTGAATGTGTGTTGATAAAGAAATTTAGATTATCACTAAAAGAAGCGGTGTTACTACCAACTTTATTGCTTAGAATCTTTTTGTTTTTTCCATCTAAACCAATGCTGTAAACACCTCTGTTGATAGAACCATTTTCTACAGATTGATAATAAATAGTTTTCTTTTCTTTATTGTACCCATAATATCTAGTTACTTCCCAATCTCCTTTTGTAATTTGATTGATTAATTTTCCGTTGAAATCATAATGATAAATATGGTTAAATCCGTCTTTTTCACTAGTCCAAATAAAGCTATTATCATCAAGAAAAGTCAAATCATCTTTTACATCTACATAGGCGTCATCTGTCTCGTTTAATAGTAAAGTAGAGCTGCTTCTTAGGGCAAATACTTTATGTAGTTTTAAATCATTTTGACGACGATTTAGTGTTGTTGCAATTAAAATGTTATCGTCATTAGACCATTTAATTCTTGGTATATATTCATAACCACCTAAGCCAATTTTTTTAGTCACTTTATTTCCTACATTGTACATATGTAAAGACACATAGGCATTATCTTCACCTGCTTTAGGATATTTAAAAACTTGTTCTGTTGGATACAATTCATTTCCTGTTACGCCCATAGAAAATTGTCTTACTCCAGATTCATCAAAACGTAAAAAAGCAACGAAATTACTATCGTTGCTCCATTCAAATGCTCTTACAAAACCAAACTCTTCTTCATACACCCAATCTGTAGTTCCATTAATAATGCTATTGGTTTTGCCGTCTTTAGTAACTTGAGTAATTCTGTTGGTTGTTAAATCTAAAATAAACAGATTATTATCCTTTGCATAGGCTATTTTTTTATTGTCTGGAGAGAATGTTGGCTCTTGAATGTCATTACCAATGATGCTCACTCTTTTAGTTGCGACATCATACGTGTAGTAGGTTCCTTTTTTTGAACGTCTGTAAATCTTTTTTAAATTTTTCCCTAAAATTAATTTAGTTTCATCATTGTTAAAACTATAAGAACTAAAACGACTTAGCTTTCGTAAACCTTTTCCATCTACAACGGTCGCTATTTTTTCTAGGGTAGAATAACTATAGGTATCTACCTTAGAATTTCCATTATCATCTTTGTTTAGAAGAGAATAATAATCTCCTTTCATTGAGTTTAATGAGTTCATTTTATTTGTTGAAAAAGTATCACCCCAGATATCTTCTAGTGTAATTTCTTTTGTTCCAGTAGAATAATTTTCAGCTGTAGATTTTTTATCTTGATTACAACTAACCAAAAGTGTGATTGTTGCTAAAATGAATAATTTCTTCATTCTATATTTCATATTTTGTAATTGATTGCCAAGTTTACGGAAAAATCAGCAAAAAATAGTGTAATAATCGGATAAATATTCAATTCATCATACTGTTTTCATTGATTCAATTATCTTTGCAGAACAATACAAAAAGTCATTCATGTCCAAAATTATTTCCGGATTTTCTAAACTAACCAAAGAAGAAAAAATTAATTGGTTAGCAATAAATTATTTTGCGAATCAACCTGAAATTATCACAACCATTAAACAATATTGGAATGATGATAAAAAAATACAACAATTACATGATGATTTTATAGAGAACACCATCTCTAATTTTTACATGCCATATGGTGTAGCGCCTAACTTTAAAATAAATGAAAGAGAATATGTAATTCCGATGGTTGTAGAAGAAAGTTCTGTTGTTGCAGCAGCTTCTTTAGTGGCTAAATTTTGGAGTGAGCGTGGCGGTTTTAAAGCTGAAGTAATTTCAACGACTAAAATAGGCCAAGTACATTTCATGTATAAAGGCGATAAAACAGCTTTAGAAGATTATTTTAAATCAACGAAAGATTCTTTACGATTAGCGACATCATCCATCACAAAGAATATGGAGAAACGTGGCGGAGGAATTTTAGAGATTCAATTAGTAGATAAAACAGAGAAATTAGATCATTACTATCAACTCCATGTTACTTTTGAGACCGTAGATTCTATGGGTGCCAACTTTATCAATTCTTGTTTAGAAGTGATTGCTAAAGAATTTAGAAACGACGACATAGAAATTGTAATGAGTATCCTTTCCAATTTTGTTCCAGATTGTTTAGTAAGAGCTGAGGTATGTTGTAAAATAGAGGATCTAGGAGGAGAGAACCCACATAAATTTGCACAGAAATTTCATCAAGCAGTTAAAATTGCAGAAGTAGAACCTTACAGAGCAGTAACCCACAATAAGGGAATTATGAACGGAATTGATGCTGTTGTCTTGGCTACAGGTAATGACTTTAGAGCTGTTGAAGCAGGAGTTCACGCCTATGCTTCTAGATCTGGACAGTATAAAAGTTTAACACATTGTGAAATTGAAAACGGTATTTTTCGTTTTTGGATAGAAGTTCCGTTAGCTTTAGGAACTGTGGGCGGATTAACTTCATTGCATCCAATGGCAAAACTATCCTTAGATATGTTGCAAAAACCATCGGCAAGAGAATTAATGATGGTTATGGCGACAGCTGGTTTGGCTCAAAATTTCGCAGCTTTACGAGCTTTAACAACCAAAGGAATTCAGCATGGACATATGAAAATGCATTTGATGAATATCCTAAATCAGTTAGGAGCTAACAATACTGAAAAGAAAGAAGTAGCTGATTATTTTGAAGGAAAAACAGTTTCTCATAGTGCCGTAGTTGATAAATTTAACGAACTAAGAAATAGTAACTTGTAAAGTTATAACAGTATCGTGGTGTCTGAGCTTAATCGAAGTCACCTTAAATTGTAAAAAAAAATGAAAAAGGGGTATGTATATATTTTGCAATGTTCTGATGGAAGTTTTTATAAAGGGAGTACAATTGATATAGATAAAAGGTTGCTTGAGCATCAAGATGGAAGAGGGTCTAATCATACTCAGAAAAGGCTTCCGGTAGATTTAGTATTTTGTCAACAATATACCAGAATAGAGGAGGCTTTTAAAAGGGAAAAGCAAATTCAAGGTTGGGGCAGAAGAAAGAAAATAGCCTTAATAGGACAAAACTTTGAACAATTGAAAGTTTTTTCAGAATGTTTAAATGAAACAAATTATAAGTGGTTTCGACTACGCTCAACCACCGATAGAACAAATGACTAAGAAAATGAAAATGGTAGCTGAGCGAAGTCGAAGCTATTCTAACGGAAAATTACTTCTCACAGGAGAATATGTTGTTCTAGACGGAGCAACTGCTTTAGCTGTTCCAACTAAATTTGGGCAAGATTTAGTGGTAGAAAAAATTCAAGAACCACAATTGATTTGGAGAAGCTTTACACATACAGGAGAATGTTGGTTTAAAGCAGTTTTTGATCTGCCTAAACTCCGTCTCGTAAATGCAACGTTTGATTCCGATACAGAAGGAAATGCAGATCTAATTGCAGAAACATTACAAAATATTTTACAAGAAGCTAGAAAACTAAACTCAGATTTTTTGCAATCAGATACAGGTTTTATAGTAAAAACAAACCTAACATTTCCAAGAGATTGGGGCTTGGGAACTTCATCTACATTAATCAATAATATTGCGCAATGGGCAATTGTAGATGCGTATCAATTATTATGGAATTCTTTTTCTGGAAGTGGGTATGATATTGCAAATGCACAAAACAACTCACCAGTATTATATCAATTAGTAGATGAAAATCCAATCGTAAAAACTGTTGAATTTTTACCTGAATTTAGCGATCAACTCTTTTTTGTTCATCTCAATAAAAAACAAAATAGCAGAGAAGGTATTGCTAAATACAAAGAAAACAAGAGAGACATTCAACAAGAGATACATCGAATTTCTGAAATTTCTCTTGAAATGTGTGCTGTGAAATCACTTTCAGATTTCGAAAGACTAGTTGAAGAACACGAGCAAATTATTGCAGCCATTATAAAACAACAACCGGTTAAAGAAAGATTAT
>TARA_R110000787_G_scaffold74022_2_pt1 | contig 17479 bp, 19 predicted proteins | sample TARA_R110000787 | Tara Oceans TARA_R110000787 (sample SAMEA4397920) | marine metagenome | biome: Polar Biome; feature: [DCM] deep chlorophyll maximum layer (ENVO:01000326); material: water (ENVO:00002006), including particulate matter (ENVO:01000060) such as... | depth 35 m
AAAGTACTCAAATATTTCAGACTTTTCGTGAATTCACGCACCCGCAGAGACACATCGATATTCACTCGAATAGACGGATTGCGTGTGAGTTTATCTGGTTGGTTTGATTTTCATTTTGTTTGAGTGGTTGGTCATTACACTCAAACGTCGATGTGATTGCTCATAAGAAGATCCTGATATGAGTTTGATGCTTGTACTAGAGTAACGCCAGGGTCGGCCGCTCGGCGCTGCTCTACTCCCGTATCTCATTCACCATTGAACGTCGGATCTTGCCACGGCCAAATTTTGCAGGTGCCAGCCAGCGGGACCAAATCCTGCCGAGGGTCATAATTTACATTTTGGACTCGGCAGAGTTCCACTTTCACTAAATCAGGAGAGCTGAAGACATTCACCGAATGCATTCGCTCGTAGCAGTCAGAGATCTCTATCCAGCCCTCGCTGAGTAATCCGATTGAGGATCCGGCCGCTGGTTCAACTTCTTCAAATTTATAGGCAATTGGCTTACCATCAACAATAACTCGAACCTGCGCGCCCAATTTCGCACCACAGTAACCTTTGCCCGAGATCTTATTTCTGCCTTCGACGACAATTTCGTGTCCTGGCAGATTGCAGACGACGGGATGCTCTTCGAGTTGTGCAGGGAAAAATACATTTTGCCCGATGATTTCTCCTTCCTCGTTATCGAAGTCCAAGTAATAGTTCTGTTGGGATAGCAGCTCAAAATACCCTTCGTTTGGCTTGCACGTAATAATCGCGCTTCCGTCACGCCAAGGATCGGCGGTGACGAATCCCGCTTGAATAACCGCAATGGCGAATAGGATAAGAAATTTCGTCATGATCGACTCCGATAAATCGGGTGTATGATCTGAGCCCCAAAATGGTGCCGCATTTGAACGGGGAGCAGTTCACCAGTGATCCTATAAAACCTTCCAAAAAGCTGGCCTGAAAAAGTTCGCAGAATATGAGCTTGGACCCTGAGGATAACCATGCTGAACCCTATAATCTCCAATTGGCTCACAATGCACTTGCCATAAACGAAAGATGCAAATGATCGTTGTGGTCCCCATCTGGAATGAACAAAGCAGACGTTGCTGTGTTCATGGTTCGATTGATGTTCAACAACACATTGCCATTGATGTCTCTGACCACACCATCTTCAAATAGTGCCCCGGCCCAACCCTCAGGCAATGAGAAGGCAGGATAGCCATTCGCGGAGGGTAGGTTTCGTCCGGTGCCCTCAGGCCCGAATATATTTGAAAGAACGTTCTGAGCAGCAAGCGTTTCAATCCCCGTTTGTTGCCCGACAACATAGTTGACAACCGCAACGCGACTGGCTTGATCCCCGCGGATCGCGGCAATGACGTTGTTGGTTAGAACAATATGCTCAACCGACCCAGCTTGTGTTGAATTGAAGAAATTCATGTCGAGATCCAGGCCTTTGCGATGGGATGCGTGTTTTATATCTCGCCCGTGTTCACCAGAGATGTCGTTCATGGCGCCTATCAAATTGGCGTTATTAGATAGCCAATCATACAAACCTTTCTGTGCCCAATCGTCTTGCCCGTCCTCTCGCGCGCCGGTTCGTGCAAGACTTAATGGCTGCGCTGTCTGGTAGAGCCCTGTCAGGCCTCGTACAACGCCCTCACCATAGATGGTGTCACCATTGTCCAAAGCCTCCACAATGACACGATAGGCGATAGGGCTCTCAGCTGGAGGCGTGGTTGCGACTGCCGAGGACGGCGTGGGTTGAATGAACGATACATCTATCTCGAAAATGTCGGTAGAATTGGGACGTAGCTGTAGCTGTTGAACTGGCGCGCTTTCAGAAAAAAGGGAAGAGCTTCCCCCAGATCCGCCGTCCCCAAATAGAATTTCGACCTCGACTGAATCGACGTCTGCAAGAGCAATGCTTGCTCCCGTATCAACCCGCTGGATAGTTACGGGTAGTCTAATATTGTAATAATTGCGCCCACCGGTATTGGGAATGCTGACAACAGACCCCGGAATGCCTGCATAACGTAGAGTTGCCGGAGCGTTCGAAACGGCTGGACCGCTGCTGACGATTCCTAAAAGAGGAAAATCCAGAAATTCCGCAGAGATATTGGCGAAGATTTCGGAATCCCATGATGTCGCCGCCGTGACTGTCAATGAAAGCGTCCGGTCATTTGCGGGCGTTTGGGAAGGAGGAAGACTGACAGATTCCGTTATATAATCTGTATAATACGACCCGAAATCATATGAAAAAAATGGCAACGAAGGAGAGCGGATCGATGATGAAAATGAATTGCCGGAAGAAAATAGAACAACACCGCTTTGGTCCCGGAGCTGAATATTCCAGTAATCTGGATAGTCCCGATAGATCGCACTGCCCGGTTGGAGTTGGATATAATATCCCAGCGATAAGTTTGTCTGGTTCCCGGGGATTTCAACCTGGATCGTTTGGGTCTGGGTTGTTCCGCTTTCAGATTCGAGATTTATGGAAAACGTCGGCCCCGCTAATTGCTGCGCAGCATTGCCATTGGCCAGGTTGGACTTCTGGTTAGGCGCCTCTACAGGCTTGAGCTTTGAGTTCGGCTTTATGGTCTGATTGGGACGCCCAGAAGGCGGTCCTCGCCGATCCCACTCAGTCTTTATCGCGCGAGTTCTTTTTTTTTCCGGAGATGATTCGCGGTTTTGGGTTCCTTGCTTTGTAAGGTTCGTTGCCGACGCACCTGAGACAACGACAAATCCTTGCTCTCCCGCAACTGTTTGTACAATGGAAAGAGGCGTGAGAGCCAATTGCGTAGACTCCGTCAAAGATACGAACCCTTCAACCGCAAGCGTTTCTGAGGAGAATATCGTTTCTGACGACACCTTATAGGTATCTTCCGGCAGCATTCCGAATGTAAATGAGCCATCGGATGCGGTGGTAACCGTCTTGCTTACCCCACCTTTCATCGATGCAGCAGTCACCGAGATGCTACCGAGCGGAAAGCTCGGGCTTGATGACAGGCGAACGACATCGCCGTTGAGCGCATATTTTGACAAGCGGACCATAATGCTGTCTTCCAGTGGAAGGTTCTGCGTTGCATCACTGGCGGCAACAACAAGCTCATAAGGCCCCGCCCCCATGCTTAGCAGCGCAGCAATTACACCTCCTGGATTCGTGGCATAAAGGCCCCCGTTCAAATCGCGTTGAAAATAGCTTGTAAGGTCCATTGTCGACGAAACACGCTCGGGAGGACCATCAAATAGCAAATCTGCCTGCACGCGCGCGGCCTGCACAAGGAAGTTGTCGCGAAGGCTATACTTTATGCCCTCTGGCGATTCGAAATCTATTCGAAACTCGCTCGCAGTCGTCGCAATCACCGGAGCCGGGTCGTCATTCACGGCAAGATCATACGTTAGAATACCCGCCAACGCTTCGCCGGAAAGTTCAATTGTCAGATTATAGACCTGACCCTCGACGATGCTGACAGCCTGGCTTCCACCGACCAGACGCTCAATGGCACCAGAAATTACATGGTCGCCCGGCTCTAGTGAGAGCGATAGAGGTCCCCCCTCTGGAATGGAACCGACATTGACGCCGTCGACGAAGACGTCCGATGTAATATCAAATGCTGGCGTTGAATTCTGGCTGACCGCATCCAGAAATTCGGTGTATGTCAGGCCATCCGTTTTGAATGTGACTGAGACATTGGAGCTGCTTGCTGCCTCCAGCAAAAGCGGCTCAACCTCCGCTGCGGCGTATGATCCTGTTGCCGTCCTGCCGCGCAGACTAAAGACGATGGTATCCACAGATGCATCAACAATTGCGATGAAGTTTGCTGGCCGATCCTCGAAATTTCCAGAAGGGCTTGGATTGAGTGTTTCGGTACCTGTCGAAAACAAAGTGCGGTAGGGTTGGGTGTCCCCGGAGAATGCAAAGTAGCCGTTTGAGTACTGAGCAGAAACACCGAGGAAGTCTTCTACAGGCTGATTGAACTGATCGGGAATTGTGGAGAGCTGAACCGGGACACCTTCACGGTTCCAAATTCGAAAGAGGTAACCGCGCTTTCCGTCATATTGCCCGCCCTCAATCTCATAGACCTTTCCCATAAAGGTAGGTCGCAAATCTTGCTGACCATTATAGGCGACCGCTTGCGCTTGAACGGACAGTGTTGAGAAGAAAGCCACACAACCTAGGATCAAGGACCGCATCAAAAGCATAGCAGCAACTCCATTTAAATTTCGCCCATGGGGTGAATTTCACATGGAGAGCGTGTATCGACAAATCAAATTTTAGATAGAATTTTTATCTTCTTTAAGGTTACGAATTTCCTGCAGAAATTGAGTTCTCGCCACGCTCTAGATTCTGAGTCGGATCAGGACGAGAGCGAAGATTAACTTTCGTAATAAAAACAACGCACTTATGATCTTTTGTGATCACAAAATGACACGCAAAGTGGTTCAATTACAGAGTCTGCGTGTCAGCTGCGTGCCAGTTTGAGCCCGCGCGATACTTGATCGTGCGGTCGGAAGAATCCATGGAATCTATTTGGCGGCTTCGCTCTTGCGCATGGGTCATACTTTTTCAATCGCGGAATCTGCAAATTCGTGGCCGAAGTTTAGGGCGCTGGGTCACCCTCTGACTAATGATCTGTAGGCCGGCGCCCCTCAACACGCTGATCCGATAGGGGAAACGTGAACTGCTGGCATCTTCAGGCCATCGCTCAGGTCATGACATGGCCTTCTAAGTGCGCAGCGAAACCGGATTTTTCCGTAAAGCATAAGTCTTTACCGACCTACCAAAGGTCGGCTAGCGGCGATACGAAGGGCTCAATTGATGAGGAGATGTCATCTGCGTCGTAAAGACCTATGGCTGCCGACAAAATGATCTCGGCAAAATCTTCGTCATTTCCCATTGTAAACTCGAAACCGTTCATTTCTATCATCTGGATCAGTGTCAGCGCCGCAGTTCTCTTATTGCCTTGAAGAAAGCACTGACGTTGAGAAAGTGTGACGCACAGTTGAGCCGCAGCAGAGATCACCGCTGTCCGCTCGTCGTCACCAAATTGTTCGGGCACATAAAGCTGCTTTTGGTGCAGGCCAAGTAAAGCGCTCTCCAGGGTATTCCGATCACGCAATTGGTGAGGTTCGCTAGTAATAGCGACCGCACACTCATTGTGTTCAATGATTTCTTCGACTGTCGGCCAAAGCACCCGCTACTGAGCCAAAATATCCATAGAAACGCTGAAACGTTCTAGGTTCTTAGCACGTCTTGATGCTACCCACTCTCGGCGGCGTGCCGGGTCATTCATAATTTCACGCAAATCTGCCCGTGACTCTGAACGGTCTTCGTTCGAGACGGCTACATTGGTCATAAAGCCCGTAGATATCAGTTTTGGCTCAGACATAAATCTACCTTCCTTGGCACTCGCGACTTATAATGTAGGTCAATTGTGTCAAAATCTCAAATGAATTGAGGAAAATCTGCACCATTGGATTTTTGGAGTGGCCAATGCTTTTGTCAAAACTCTCTCGTCCGAAGCAGTAATATCAAGTGATTACATACGTAATTCCGTGAAATAAAACTCATTTGGTGGTTAAAATTTGCCGCCCATGACACCCATCGAACAACTACAACAACTGGAGGTGCTGGCCAAGGCCGCCAACGCTGCACCAGCCGAGACGCTGCGCAAGTGAAATGAACTTATCCGAGGAGCGTGGCTAGGCGCGTATCGCAAAGGGAGAGAAGGAACTCGCGGCCCGCAGCTACATCCTCAGCGACCGCGATGACATCGGCTCGCGGCTCAAACACTAAAAAGCGCTGTTTAGCGTGAAACTGTAGTGCGGATAAGCTTTCAATCAACGCGAGAAATGCTTATCATCCGAATGTACTTAAGACATCTATGAGCCAACAACGAGGACCTCATGTCACTACCAGCGTGTTCGAAATGTGGAGGCTCCGGCGGAGTCAAATGTACGCGTTGCGGAGGTAAAATGCATCTCGGCGACAGGGTCTGCCCAGATTGTTCGAGGTCGAATGATCCGAGGCATGGCTATGCTGATTGCAAAGCTTGCGGTGGAAGCGGCAAAGCCAAAAGACCATAGACGCGATGTTTCTCACCCGAAAGGCAAGTCGGTAATTGGTTAAACGCTGACCTCGCTGAGGGCGCATCAGCTGAAAGACCTGCCAACGAGCCAGATCCGAGTTTGGCCTCTTAGGAAGAATGCGAGGAGCCGGATTTGGCAACCAGAGAAGAAGCACGCCAACAATGGGCAAGGGATTGGCTGACGGTTCTATGTGACCCTCACGAAGAACTGAAAATCCCGGTCGGACCAATTTTTCTCAATGGCCCAGATGAGGAAGTGTTGCCGAGGCGGCGCGCTTTCGCCAGCGGTGTTGGACAGAAAGAGCTTACTGCTTCAGATCTTGAACATTTGAGCACTTGGCAAATTGATTGCTCGGTCCAGTCCATACCCGTCAAATACAGACGATACTTGGCCGCACTTTGCCTATACGTTCACTATACGGATTTTTCAAATCTCCACGTGTTAGAGGCCATATTTTCTGTTTCTTGGCTGCTCGGAGACGCTCGAGAGAGGGTCATTACGGAGTCGCTTCCAATCGGATACGCATTCGATGCGCTCTTGTCGGTGACTCATCCAGAAGGAAGCCAATTCTTTCAGTCGCAGATCGCCCAAATTCGAGGGGTTATTGAAAACCACTCAGTGGAGATGCTGATGGGCAACCCATTTTATAATCGCCTTCAACTTGTTCTGGACCACGGCCTTGTTCACCAAGATATGGTTGAAGGAAGCACTGCGGGAGAAATAGCCTGACTTGATAGCTAGCTCGGCTTTTTTTGGGGCTGCCTTATCAAAGCCGAATATATCGACAATGGCCAAACCTTTGCCGCAGTTTTGAGTGTGCATTTCAGACACCTTATACAAGTGATACACTGCTAACGAAGGAGCGCATAGATGGCGAAGAAAGACTACGGCTCGCGGACCTACAGCGAAAAAAGACAAGCTGACGACAGCAAAGTTTTCAGCAGGTCCACAGGTGATAAGTCTCGGCATGACAAACTCGAAGGCTTGAGTACTGGCAAACACGGGCACAAGTGGGTAACAACTGATCATAAATCTCGCGGAGGCAAGGAAGGCGGCCGTTAGCGTGGTATCTATGTACCATTAACGAGGTCCGCCTGTGGTACAGTGCTGTTTCATTGAGCGTGACTAGTCCTACCTGACGGCACTGATAGTGGTGAACTCTGCTACCTGTCTGATGCGAAGATAAACGCCGGTACCGCTTCCTAATTTGGCGCCTCTAGGTCGCCGCTACCCTGCAAAGGGGCGCATCAATCACATCAACGGAGAGGTGCATTGTTTGGCCGAGTGGGAAGCTATTGTTCTTTCATTCGCTTAGAGGCAGGTTGTCATCAGGATATGGAAGTAGGGAGCACGGTGAAGTGAACTACAACAAAGCGGCTGAAGAACAACGTATTAAAAATATTCTGTCTTGGATTTCGGATGCGCAAATAGTTCATCACGTAGCCAACTATAAGAATCCAGATGGCTCAATAGACCTGCCGGTTCCTTTTCTGTCGGAAGATGATCTTGAAGCTATTAAATGGCGGCTTGACGAGATTCGCTCTGGGGGTTTCACGCCGTCGTTTACAACCACAACACACGAAAGTACGTCAGGTGTAGAGCACTCTAGCTGCTACTTGCGGCTTATTCCCTCCAAGGACTAAAACTATTTGCGAAATCGTACTCAGCCAACCAGGTGCCGGTCCATGAAATCATCCAGACCGATCCTGCGGTATTTTCGTCGAAACGTCGACGCGCCAAAAACTGAGATCTCTGGGCAGAAGGGTAGGGATGCGTTTTCTGAAAGTGTGAAAATCTATGAGGTTCAGAGGCGCAGCACAGCAGGGATAGTTAAGATGAACCACTTCGCTGACCTCGGTGAGACCGGTAGAGTAGTTTTTGCCATTGGCGAAGACTGCATTGTTCACGTGATGGATGGTATTGCCGTGTGGGCCAAGTCCGAATTTTCTAAAGGCGTGTTTTGGGGGCAGACATTTCCCGATCCAAGATCGAAGGAAGATCCAGTTTATGCTGGATCTCTTTGCATCCAGTTGGGCGATCGTATTGATCGCGGACCGAGAAATACTACTTTCAGCGCGGAGGCTCCCCAAGTATTTTATGGGGACATGATGGATGCGCCGATTTACAGCAACTGGTGGTCAGCAAGCCAATTTGGCAACATGTCGAATCAGGTGAGGGAGATTTTGCGAAGTAAGCATGGCTTCGTTCTTTAGCAAAGATTTTGGGAGAACAGTCTGCGCCCGGGTTCATTCGATCTGGCTCGACAACAGAGAATATTCAGCCCGAAGTGCGCTGAGTCTTCGGTTGGGACAGCATCGGGGCATCGAAATGTTGATTGGTTTGGTAGTCACCCCTGAAAAAATCGACCTGAAAATTGGATTGCCGATACCAGGTCTAGGCCGTTAAACATCACAGTTTCCGCAAACCAGGCAGTCGCCTCGGCAATGACGCCCCGGTGGACAAGGGCCAAAACCCGACCTCAGGCTGTAGCCCTCAATCACTTGAACCCGCAATCGGTGTTCAGCCAACGAGGCGTGACTCCATGAACGCGCCGGTACTTCACCAGCCGCCCGAGCTCCACGTAGGGTGGCCCGACGCCATCCCGCCGCCAGCACTCCAACGTCGCTGCGGCGATGCCTGTCAGCGCGCTGGCCTGCTTCGTGTCGAGGTAGGCGCCGTGTCCTGCCAACGCTCGCGCCATGCGCTCAAGTCTTTCGATGATCTCTTCCATGCGTGAGAAGATGACATCGTGCCCGGCCGTCGTAAGCCATCACTTGTAGGACAGCAGCCTGTCAGCGATTCGCTCCACTGCTTCCTTCAGGTGTCCCGTCAGGTGGGCACGAGTGACATAGCCGAACGTTACGTCGCCGCTGGCGTGATTCAGGAGATCCTTCAGCGTGGTGTGGTCGACACCAACTTCCAAGGCATGGGTGGCGTACTTGTGCCTCATAGAGTGCGGGCTGTAGTCAAACGCATTGCTGCGCTTCAATCCTGCTAGCGACGTCGACAGGTCACGGGGGGGGGAGCACGAAGTCGGCGCTGAACTCTTTCAGAGGTTCGAGTGATTCCTGCAGATACGAGCAAAGGGGCAGTTTGAGCGAACGGCCACCTTTCGGGCTTGGAACGAACAGGACACCGTCATCGATATGTTTCCACCTCATCCTCATCGCGTCGCCCTTTCGAAGACCTGTGAGCAAAAGCGTAAGCCATGCATACCTCATGATGGGGCACTCAATGGGTAATCATCCCATTTTTAAGCAAAGCACTATCGAAGCGCACAGCGCGGGCGTGGTGGCCTTCGGGGTGGTCTGGGCCGCAGGGTACCAGCCGAATCTGAACCACCTCCTGAATCTCCCTACAGCGCGGATGCCAGCCGACCCTCTGCGGTCCCCGTCTCCGCCACTCAAAAGAATCGGGGCAGAGTTGGGTTCCACTGCAGCGTGAATCCAATTGCGCGCAGATCAAACGGCGGTAGCAAAGATCATGGCTGCGAAGGCGGGGGCAAAGGGCGGTACGTTTAGTGGCTGGGTGTTCAACACCTCCGCCCGCAGACTCGCCGCTGTGTTATTTGTCACGGCGGGGCTTACACTGCTCCTTGCCTTCGCCGTTGCGAAATTCGCTCAGGTGCAGGTTGCCTACGGCAATTGGGGCCTCTTGGTCTTCATCCAGTTCGCGTTTCAGTTCGGCGCTGCGGCACTTGGGGATTTCGCCTCAGGTGATGAGGACGACTCACAAGCCTCCGCACTCGCCACGCTCACTCTGGCCACCGGCGCTCTAGTTGGGTTGGGTGTTCTGCTTGTGCAGCTTGCGCTCTCAGGCAGTCTAGCGGACTCCCCACAAGTGCGCGCTTCATTGCTGGGGGCGATGTTGTGTGAGGCCAACCAAGACACCTGCGTTGGAACATTCCAAAATATCGGCTGGTTGGTGGTTGCCTGCCTCTTGGTCAGCAGCTTCTTCTCAGCGCTGATGCTCCGTCGCCAATTCCAGCCGACCGACAAAGCAGTATCTGTCTGGAAACTCGTCGGCCTTGGGCTACTCGCTGCTACTGCCTTCTCCTTTTCGTTTCTAATGCTGCATGAGTGGCGGGGTGTAGTGACCCCCAGCGACCCGACTGGCAGTGACTTAGGTAGTGGAGTTTCGGCTGTCGGCTTGATCGTCACCAACCGGCTCTCCCTCTACATCTCGGTCAGCTTGGCAGCGTTCGCGATTATGCTCATGAATGCTTACGCCTTCGCGATCCTGATGAGGCACGGATTTAAAGGGCTCTGGTCGTGGGCTCTGTTGCCGGAAGATGCTCGCGACCGCCTCAAAGCGTTTCTTCTCTTTTGGGTCTGGCTGGCGATAGACGTGCTGACACTGATCTTTGTGCTGCTGACCCTTTACTGGTTGGTACTCGCACTGGCCTTTGGGTTGGCGTTTGCACTCGACGCCGTGTGGGCTGTGCTTTCTGCAATCCTTGGCGCCAGCCGGGGCGCGGTCTCTTACGCACCTCAAGCGGTGCGGGCCACCCTGTCTTGTGCCTCCTACATTGCACCTGTGATCGCGGCGATGGCAGCTCTCAGTTTCGTGGTGGTACTTCTCTGGAGGGGCAGGCAGGTCACCGCATCGCTTCTGCACTGCCTGTTCATCGGGGCACCTCGGGCGGTTGCGGTCGGTATCTGGGGTGCGACCTGGGGCCACCCGCGCGTTGCCTCGTTGGTCCTGACTGGGGTGGCGATTTCGGCAATCCTTCTCTGGCCATCCGGCGCCCCTCTTGTGCCTTACTGGGAGCGCCCCGGTTGGGTGGATGGGGTGTCGCTTCCTGAAGGCCCCGTTGTTTCATCTCCAATCACACAGAGGTTCGAGCCAGTTAATCTCGATTGTTCCGATGGCGTCGAAGGCGGCCGCGCGCACTGGGCATATGGGTCGCTAGATCAGTTGGCGTTCGATCTCCGCAGCTGCCATCTCGCCGCTCCTTTCGACCCTGCCACCATTTTTGTGTTTGGTGCTGCGTCACGGGATGACTCAAGACAGGGTGGCTTCGAGCGAAGCGTGGGGCGCGGCGAGCTTCTTGCGGAGGTGGTCCGGTTGCAATTTCCTGAAGCCGAGGTTGTGATAGTGGCCATGGGCCGGAAGAATGGGGAGAACTTTCCGGGATCACCGGAGCAAGACTTCTACTCTTTCGACCGGCGCGTTATAATGCTGGCAAGCCCGCAGCGCCTGGCGTCCCCGGTCAGCCGACCCGATCACACGGAGACTATCGCGAGCCTAATGAACTTGCGTGGTCTGAGGTCCGACTTCGACGCTTGCGCGTTGTTCGTCCCAAGCGAGGATCGGCGAGATCGCACTTACCCAACACCCCGTGCAACTGATTGCTATTGGGCGGAGCCGTCGGATTGACGGGAGAATATAACCCGCCTTGCCGCCAAGTCGGGGTGCGGCTCGCGCTGGTGTGCAAGGATGACACTAGGGGGTTTGTAGGGAGAATACCTTGGGTGTACCTAAGGGTTCCTGAGGGCCACTGACGGTCGTTGTGGATTAAGTTAAAGTAGCAAGATGATGTTGTTGGACTTGGGCGAGTGGAGTGCTTTTGGCCGAGCAGAGGTGCGGGCCTATATTCAAGACGTTTCCTCTGGAAATCCTCGCCTTGTTGGCGGGTCTGCGATGGTGTTTCGCAACCACCTGCGCCCGGTCGATGTCTACAGTTATCTTGTCGCCAGGTTTGATCGTCCGAACGGTATCTACGACATGTTCAAGAGCGACGATTCTGATAACCTTATCCAGTGGAGCTACTTGTTGAAATCAGGTGATACACACATTGAAGTGTTGGGGTTCACTCGGGAGATTCAAGTGCAGACTTCTGAGGTAGTCGACCGGAAAGGCTGGGAAGAGTTTGTTCGCTTGCTGAAAAAAGACTTCGGTCGGTATGGAAAAGAAAAACATGCAGTCCAGTCCAAACTAGAAAGATGGCATGTTTTTCAGAACAAGTTTGCGATCTTAGCGGATACGTGCGCAGAGCTTCACGCAGAGATTAGCGATGGTTTGGATGTGCCGTTTAATCCCGTGCCTTTTGCTCCCAGACGAGAGGATTGGGAAGCTACTCATGATGCACTAAGGGCGCGCGCAGACCGAATATATGCCAAATGCACACAGCTAAGTTTGATAACGCCGGTTTTGGCGGAGGCATATCTCAACCTTATGTTTCTTGTTTTGCGGAAGCCTGAATTGCGATCTGATGATACGTTGGCTGCTGAATTTCGGGACCGACCGATACATCAAAAGCTAATGTCTATGCACGAGGTCTGTCAGGGACTTGCAGCGCCGCTGGATGCGGCCACCGGGCCGTATAAGAGGTTTATGCAGATACGCGCTGAAAGGAACGATTTGCTCCATGGCAACATGGACCCTGTTAAAAACTATGTTGAGGAGGTTTCATTCGACGGTAAGACGCCTCTGCATCATTCGCCCGGAGATCAGAGTGTACGATACTGGGAGGCGCTAGAGGCTTCCGCTAAGCCGCAGGAAGTTATCGCGGCTTACGAGGATACACTGCTGTTTCTTGCCGACATAGGGCGACAACTGTCACCCGACACACGCCGGGCTATGGAGTCTATATCTGAGGAAAATACACCGGGCTTTGATCTGCATCGGCGTATATGTGGCGTACTGTTTTCAGGCCAAATCAGCCAGTTTGTTCATGATAAACGCGTGTTTGATGATGACTTGGAAGTGTAAGCAGCAACGTCGAACAGCAGAAGGCAGGCTCATTCGCGAGAGGCGCTGCTGGCGATAGCCCAGCAACTCGACAATGCGATCGCGGCTTCTTGTCCGGCTAGCTGCACAACGGTTTTTTGGGGCGCGGGGCTCTTCTATAAAAGCCACTATCAGAGCCGTTTAATCGGGCCATGAATATCGACTGAGCACTTCTTGGTACATTTTCGGGAACGCTTCGGACCGGAATTGTTCAGCGGCTGCGATCATTGCTGCGCCTACGTCCGACTGTGTCGCTACAGAATGCATAATCTCAGCTTTGTAGGCGAAAGATTTAGTGCGCTGCACCAAACCGCCCTCTTCAAATTCGAAGAATAATTCGGCTTGGGCTACCACAGGGCGTTCATTGAATGCCGTCGCCATTCCAAGCAAAGGGATCGAGTCAGCAGCATCACGTTTATAGTACATAGAGGCGGACGTTATTGAGATCCGAACCGCCCTCTCCTTGCGTACTTTGTCAAAGCCGTTCTCGCAGAGTTCATCCAAATCAGATTTTATGAGTTCAGGAAATGTGGGTTGCGATGCCCTTGTTAGAAAAATGTCTCCTCCAAACGATCTGGCTCCAGTCTTAAGGTCCGAATTTGCAACGGTGTTCTCTGCAAAGCAGGCGGCGGCGATTTTTGTGGTGGGGATAGGTAGTTCGTTGCCAACTCTCAACGGGACGGGCGTTGCGCAGGCTGAAACTGTGATCGTTGAAAGAAGAAGTGCTGAAATGTAGGGAAATCTCATAATTTGTATTTCTCGAAAGGTGAGGCCTGGCAGGCCAATGCGATTGGCTCGCGCACTATGCAATTTGGCGGTTTGTGTTGTGGGTATTGCAGAGTGGGGGTGCCGTGTAAACGCAGGGCTTGGTTATTCACAAGGCCGTTGGAGAAGGCTGGTCTCAGCGCGCGCTCTGTAACCGGACCACATTCTCGGGGGGGGGGCTCCTTTCTCTCCACAATCCTCAACAGCTCAGCCTCCCATGTCTCCATGATTTTAACCTGAGACCCTTCAGTCCCTCATTCATTTCGAGAGTGTGGCCCTTTCATAGTCTATGGTTTGAGATGTGGGGAGAACGTCGGCAGCGTTGCTCCCCTTATACGGGAGCGCCCGGCGTGCTGCGAGCGAGAAGCCGCCCAGTTTATATTTTTAGCCTGACACCTGGACCGCCATCCTTGTTTTCTTCCTGGTTGAGGAAGACAACACCGCCACCCTCCAGCGCCCGGCGCACTGCGTCCACGTTGGCCGGGGTACTTGCTGAAGGTCCGCGAGCACTCTCCATCCTACGGACGGTAGGCACAGACAGTTTCGCTGCCTCGGCTAGTTTCGGCTGCGTCCAGTCCAGAAGGGCACGCGCAGCACGAATCTGAGCGGAAGTAAGAATTGTCATTTTCTTTTTACAATCATATTTACTTAAAACGATCACGTTGCTATGGTGCGTGAAACTAAACGACTCACATGTACCATAAAGGTAAACCAATGTCGCGACGCCCACTTGGTGCGGCGGATACTGATTCACGCGCTATTCTTGAACTCTCACGCCGGCAAATCATCGCGGGATCAGTTGCAGTCGCTATCGTAAAAGATCTCCCCGCTCGGATGGATCCCTCTGTCGACGTTTGCAGAGCCTGGATCGCTCGCGAGGAAGAACACGAAGCTCTGATAAGACGTTGGCAAAAGCTTGAAAACTATCTCATCCACGAGCGAAACTGGCTCAAATTGTCTGAACAGGAGTGCGCCGCTATTCCTGAGGTGGCGGAGCTGGATTCAATCGACCAGCGCTTAGACGCGTTGCATGAGAAGAGGCACGAACTGCTCACTTCCCTGCCAAAGTTGTCTTCAACTACACCCCAAGGTCTCGCTCTAAAGCTTGCCGTGGCCGCGATTATCGTGATGCCGGACGAGAACGAGCAGGCACACAATCTGATCACGAGCGCGCTGAATGATCTGCAGACTTTGGTATTGTGATATGCGCGCTTCGGGCGACGAGTCCGTTACGGTAATATCGATTGGCTGTTTTGCTCGAAGATGATTTCCCGGGTGGCGCAATCCCTTGGCAAAATCTAGTTTAAAGTGAAGACCGCTACTCAGTTTGGCGCAAAATATGCATCCGACACTTCCATGTCGGGTGCATCAGATCAGACCGCATTGACCGCGCTTACCCTAACCGTTCGCGGAAAATCTGCGAATGACCGCCTCCTTTTTGGCCGTGCTACCCATTCACGCGGACTGCCCTATCGGGGGACAATGCATCTCTTCGAACCGGGCCAGGTCTTCGGCTTTGTGCGCTGGCGCGGGGATGGGTTTGGCACGCAGACCTGGCGTGTCGTGGTCGCCAAGGCAGGTCATCCGGGAGAGAAACTGACCCGGATTCCTGGTATCAAACCGGGCGCACATCTGCTGCTCCACGCCTTCGGAAAGACCCGCGCCAAGCGGGCCCTGCGCGCGATTGATGTGCTCTCTGACGCGCACGTTATGCATGACATTCACCCTGTCTTTTGGCGTCATGTTCATGCGCAGATCGCAAGCAATCTTCCGGTCGATCCCTACGATCCGGACGTGTTTGCGTCGCTTGACCTGGCAAGGTCTTCATCATGAGCTTCATGCGCTTTTCAATTCTGGACCCGATGGCAAAGTCAGTGAGGGAAGTAGCGCAAGATAAAAGCATCCGTGTCATGAGGACACGGGATGGCAATGGGGATCAGGGGTTTTCACGAGTCAGTTCATCGGATGGCGTGAGTCGCGGAATTGGCCAGATCGCAGTGACCATGGGCGATTACGCTCGAGTCGGATTTGGCACCATTTGTACTCACATCTGCTGCTTTCCATCCCGGACCTTCAATAGTCATTGCGATTTCGTGGATTACAGGAATGGCTCCCCGTGAGCGGCGGCGATGACGACTTCCTGCCCCGGCTAGGGCGGATCGGCAACCGGTCCGGCGGCACCAAGGACAGCATGCGGGCTTTCCTGAAAGGCGCGCGGGCGAACGGAAATGTCAGGCGAGGATCTTCGCCTGCGTCCCCGCGTGGCGTAACCGGCGGGCGGAGGGCAATCATCCAGGCGCGGTTTGTGAAGCTTGGAGGAGGCGGCATGGGCTCCCAGCGCGCGCATCTCGGCTATCTGCAAAGAGAGAGAGCTGGCAAGGACCAGGAACGGGCCGAGTTCTATAATGCAGAGCGCGAGGGCGTTGCTGGCCATGACTGGCTCGAAAACACGAAGGATGACCGCCACCATTTCCGGTTCATTGTCTCTGCCGAAGACGGGCAGAAGCTTGATGATCTCAAACCCTTCATCCGTGATCTCATGGGCCAGATGGAAATCGATCTTGAAACCCGGCTCGATTGGATCGCGGTTGACCATTTCAACACCGAGCATCCCCACACCCATATCGTAATGAGCGGGCGGCGGGACGATGGCCGCGACCTCGTCATTCCAAGAGAGTATTTGTCCCACGGCATGCGCGAGCGCGCCGGTGCCATCCTGACCCGCGATCTTGGCCTGCAGACGGCCCAGGAACTCGACGCAAAACTGTCGGCCGGGATCAGCGAGCGACGGCTGACCGGGATCGACCGGGTTCTGGACCGTCAGGCAGGTGAAAAGGGCGAGGTGGATCTGGGCCAGGTCCGCCGACACCGGGAACACTATCAGGCGCGTCTCCGCTTTCTTGAAAGCCATGGGCTCGCAGAACCCGTTGGCGGTACCCTGTGGCAGGTATCGTCCGGGCTGACTGAGAGGCTTGCCGCACTGGAGCGCCGCGACATGGTTGCGGCGCGGATTGAGCAGGCCCTCAGCGCCGCAGGCCTGGAGCGCGTGGCAGCCCTGCCAGACGAGCAGGAGCAAAGTCCTCGCGCCGTGACGGGGAAGCTGCTGGTGATCGCCCGCAATGACGAGCTCTCGGACCGCTCGCATGCGATCATCGACGGGCTCGACGGACGTGTGCATCACTACGAACTCGGATCGAGCCACACTTCCGGACTGGAGCCGGGTGACTTTGTCCAAGCCAAACCCCGCGCACGCGGCGCATCCAGGATGGACCGCGTTATCGAAGAGGTGGCAAAGGCGTATGGCGGGACATATTCAGCGCACTATCACCGCGAGCATGATCCCTCGGTCAGCGAGAAGGATCTGGGGCTCATCCGCAACCGACTGGCTGCCCTGTCCCGGCAATCACTGGTCATGGCGGACGACCACGAACGCTTTGACGGCTGTACGGACCTCGTCCGCCGCGTTGAGGAAGTGGCTGTTCGCACGGCCAAACGCTCGCCGACATTGCTGCTCAGAATAGACACGATGAGCCTGGAGGCGCAGGTAAACGCGCAAGGCCTTACGTGGCTGGATCATCATCTGGCTGGCGAGGCCAGCCAACAGGTTGGCTATTCCGGGCTTGGAGGGGAGGCGCGCGAACTTGCGACGCAGCGCCGGGCCGTGCTCGTCGAGCGCGGTATCGCGCAAGCGGGCCGCAGCGGGGCACTGGAACCGCAGGCGATTGAGAAGCTCCAGATCCAGTCCATGCATGACTATGGCCGCGCCTATGCCGGAGAACGTGGCATGGCCTATGTCCCGTATCAGCCCGGCAAGGAGGTTTCTGGTAAGGTGATGCCGGTCAATGATGGACATGGTTCGGTGTTTGCCCGGATCGAATATGCCAAACAGTTCACACTTGTCCCGTGG
>TARA_R110000787_G_scaffold3868_17_pt1 | contig 17468 bp, 21 predicted proteins | sample TARA_R110000787 | Tara Oceans TARA_R110000787 (sample SAMEA4397920) | marine metagenome | biome: Polar Biome; feature: [DCM] deep chlorophyll maximum layer (ENVO:01000326); material: water (ENVO:00002006), including particulate matter (ENVO:01000060) such as... | depth 35 m
GCCATCGCCGACCACCGGGGCCGACAGCGGGTCGTCCGACAGGAAGACGCGCCAGGCAAGATGCAGGCCCTCATAGGCCTTCATGTCAGCCTCGAGCGTGCACGTGTCGATGTGCCATTCGCCGTCGAGCCGGAATTTCTCGTATTGCAGCCAGCCGGTGAAGGCGAGCGACAGCGCGGTAAACGCCACGGATATGTACTTGATGAATTCCATCATGACGTGTCACCCCCGAGTGCCGTGTTGGCGCGGATAGGGGCGCACCTCTGCCGCGAGGTCAAGATGCGGGCAGGCGGAAAGGCTCTTAAAGCGCCGGCTGGATCGGGCCTTCGGCGCGGCCGTGGACGAACTGGTCGACATGGTCATGGCCGGAATGATCGACTTCGCTGGCGGGGCCGCGCCAGATGATCCTGCCCTCGAACAGCATGGCCACTTCGTCGGCAATCTTGCGGGCCGAGCTCATGTCGTGGGTGATCGTCACGGTCGCCGCGCCGAGGCCGCGTACCTGTTCAACGATCAGGTCATTGATGGCATCTGCCGTGATCGGATCGAGACCGGTCGTCGGTTCGTCGAAGAAGATCAGGTCCGGTTCGGAAATGATCGAGCGGGCGAGCGAGACGCGCTTCTGCATGCCGCCGGAAATTTCGGCCGGGTAGAGACCCGCAACATCGGCTCCGAGGCGAACCTTCTTGAGCGTGGCAATCGCGCGCTCTTTCGCGTCGCTGCGCTTCACGCCGTCGGCATTGATCAGACGGAAGGCCACGTTTTCCCACACGGTGAGACTGTCGAACAGCGCGCCGGACTGGAACAGCATGCCGATGCGGGCCCGCATGGATTCCCGCGTCTTGCCCGTGGAATTGGTGACGTCCTGGCCATCGAACAGCACCTTGCCGCCCGTGGGCGTCATCAGGCCGAGGGCAACCTTCAGCAAGACCGACTTGCCCGATCCCGAGCCGCCGATCACGACAAGGCTCTGGCCCGGTGCGACGTCCAGATCGACACCGCGCAGGACATCATTCCGGCCGAACGATTTCTCGATGCCTTCCAGTTTCAGGATGGGCTGGGTCACAGGCCGATCTCCACGAACAGGTTGGACAGGACGAAATTGGTTGCCAGCACCAGCACGGCCGCGCCGACCATGGACAGGGTAGCGGCCCGGCCAACGCCCGTCGCGCCTGCCTTTGACCGGTCGCCCTGGTAACAGCCCATGATCGCGATGACGCCGCCGAAGACCACCGCCTTGACGAGGCCGACAATGATGTCGTTCCTTGTGACGAAATCGAGCGTGTTGCGCAGGTAGACGGTGGAATCGAAGCCGAGGCTGTAAACGCTGACCAGCCAGCCGCCCATCACGCCGATAATGTCAGCCGCGGCGACCAGCACGGGCAGGGTGACCAGTGCGGCGAGGAAGCGGGGGGCGTAAAGGTAGCGATAAGGAGAGGCAGAAAGGGTTTCCAGCGCGTCGATCTGTTCGGTCACGCGCATGGCGCCGATCTCTGCCGAGATGCCTGCCGAAACGCGGCCCGCGAGCATCAGGCCGGTAATCACGGCCCCGAGTTCGCGCGTGATGCCAAGGACGACAATGCTCGGGACAAATTGTTCTGCGCCGTAGCGGCTGCCGCCTTCATAGATGTTGAGCGCCAGGGCCGCGCCGATGAATACGGCAGACAGGCCGACAACCGGGAAGGAGTAGAAACCGATCCTGATCATCTGGCGCCAGATCTCGCCCAGGAACCAGCGCGGCGTGAACGCGGCGAATTTGACCCGCCCGGCGAATATGCACAGGCGGCCGATCTCGGCGAAGAAGCCGAGAAGGCTGGCGCCGATCCAGCGCAGGGGATTGGGGAAGCCGCTTTTATGCGTAGACACGTTCGACACGATTGTTGAGCCCTGTGAGGATTTCGTAACCAAGCGTGCCCGCGCGGGCGGCCTGATCTTCGAGTTTGGCATGCTCGCCGATGAATTCAACGCGTGCGCCTGTTTTTGCCTTCGCCTGTGCCCCAGAAACATCAATCGTCACCAGGTCCATCGAAACGCGCCCGACGACCGGACATTGCAGGCCATCGAGATAGGCAATGAGGTTGTTTCCGCCGGTTCGGGGCAGGCCGTCAGCATAGCCGATGCCGACGGTTGCGAGCGGCGTATCCTGTTGCAGGGTCTGCGTGGCGCCGTAGCCGACGGTTTCGCCGGCCTTGCCCTCAAACACGCTGAGAATGGCGGCATCGAGCGTTACGGCCGGTTTGATGCGCACGCCCTTTGGCGGCCGTGACCCGCCATAAAGCGCAATGCCCGGCCGGGTGAGATCATAGCCGAATGCCTTGCCGAGATAGCATCCTGCCGAATTCGACAGGCTGGCCGGTGTGTCGGCAAAGGCCGAGGTGATGTCGTCAAACGCTTTGCGCTGGGCACTGTTCATCGGGTTGCCGGTCTCGTCTGCGCAGGCGAGATGGCTCATGACCAGGACAGGGTGCAGCCTTTGCAGGGCCGCCAGCGTGGTGGCCAGGGTCGTGGTCTTCAGGCCCAGCCGGTTCATGCCGGTATCGAAATGCAGGGCGCAGGTGCCCTTGGGCGCACTGGCCCACGCTTTCAGATGGTCCGGCGAGGACAGCACCGCCGTGATGCCCGCAGCGATATAGGCCGACATTTCCGCCCGCGCCGGGCCGTTCAGCACGAAAATGCGGGGGCCGAGCCCCAGCGCCTTGCGCACGGCGAGTGCCTCTTCAAGGTAGGCAACGAAAAAAGTGGAGCATCCGGCGCGCAGCAGGGCGCGGGACACGGGAACCGCGCCGAGTCCATAGGCGTCGGCCTTGACCACGGCCGCCGTGGTTGCGCCCGGGTGCAGACCGTCCAGCGCCTGCCAGTTGGAGACGATGCTCGTCAGATGGATTGTGGCGCGCGGAAGCTGTTTCATGGGCAGCGATTTAGGATGCTTCGCAGCCGGTGTCACTTCCTCGAGGCATGCTCTTTCCAGGCCTGCCCCTTCATGTTCCAGACAGGCGTGAAGAACACCATCCACAGGATGATGAGGGTCATGCCGCCGGCCGGGACAATGGCGATCTTCTGCGGGCCGAAAATGTCGACCAGCGCGCCCATCAGGGCAGCGCCGAACGGGGCACCGGCCATGAAACCCAGCTGGTAGATCGACAGGACGCGGGCGAGCTTCTTCTTCGGGGCCGCATCCTGCACGATCGAACGGCTCATCGCGATCGAGATGCCGGCGGCCAGGCCCCAGATGAAGACGATGGCAAGGAAGGCCCAGTGCGGGATCGACCACATCATGGCGAGAATGCTGCTGGAGCCAAGGAACTGGGCGATCAGCAAGAGGCGACCCTGCCGCTTGATGCGCCGGAAGATCGACAGGACAACTGACGACACGAAGGCGCCGAGCCAGAACGTGACGAACATGTCCCTGATACCGTCAGAACCGAAGCCGTAAACGTCGCGGTTCACAATGGGCAGGACCACGAGGAAGGCGCCGATCACGAAAATGCCGACACCGAACATCAGGGCGGTCATGGCCCACAGCCGCCCGTCTGCGCGGACGGCCCGGAAACCCTCGGCAATGTCGCCGAAAGCTGCCCCGAACCCGCTGCGGCCAGTGCGGACCTGGCGTCCCTTTGCAAGGTTGAGCGCGAACAGCGCCCCAAAGGCGAGCACAATGCCCTGCGCCAGCAGCAGTTTCTCGGCGGCGATGGGGCCGATGCCGAACCCGCCCATCCATTGCGGCATGCGGGTCATCTTGTCGGCATAGCCCGCCACGATCAGGCCCGCGATCTGGGCCAGGAATTGCGCCATCGTGGCCAGCGTCACCCCAAGCTGAAGCGTGACATTGGAGCCGACACGCATGCGGCGTTCAACGATTTCATTCACGATGGAATCGCGGGCTGGCATCATGAAGGCGCCCACCGTGCCGATGGTCAGGCCATAGGCGATCATGACGGGATAGGAGAGCTGGCCCCGGGCAACGGACGTGGCGAGGATGAAGGCGGGGACCGCTGCCAGCAGGTGCAGGACGATCAACAGGCGTCGCCCGTCTGCCCGCTCGGCCACAACGCCGCCAATCAGCAGGAAGATCACAGACGGCGCGGAAAGCGCCATATTGGCCAGACCCAGTTCAAGGCCGCCGAGATGGAGGTGGTCCCTGCCCGTGATCAGGTAGGGGAACAGCACCATCTGCAGTCCGAAGGCCATGAACCAGCTGCACTGGACCATCAGGTAGGCGGGCAGCTCGATCCCCACGCCGCGACGCAGACGCCGGGCCCGCCAATGGGTTGCGGTCGACAGGAAGGAGGCGCCGGCGCCGAGCGCCTCGCTGACTCCGCTGACGGGCGAAGTGACGTCGCCCACAGCATCTTCGGCCATGTCGTCGACAATGTCTTCGATCTTGTCGCTCATGCCTGCTCCCGTCGGCGATAGCGACAGTATGTAGAGCGCCGGATCATCGAATGTAAAATCCCATGATCAGCTTTCCTCCAGATTTCAGCCATGTGGCGGGAAGGTATGGGTGGTTTTCCTGAAGAATTCGACGCTTGGGGACCTTGGACTGGCCGTGCCAGCGAACGGTCAGTTGCCTTTGAGCTGCCCAGTTTGTACCCTCTCAATAAGGCTGTGTTCCAATTACAAGCCACGGGTGGATTATCATGAGACTGTTCAGGCAACTCGTCAGCTGGGTCCTCGCGCTCTTTTTGGTTGCCATGTTTGTCCAGGCGACGATCCATCCCTTGCCCAACCCGCCAGCCGGATCGGTCAAATTCTTTGATCCGCCCGGCAGCAATATCGTGTTCCAGACCATTGCCGAGCGTTCCGGGCAGACCCTGTTCGAGCCTGCTGGCCGGGTGCTGACGGGCGTGCTTGAACTGGTCGCGGCGTTTTTGCTGCTCTTGCCGTACACGCGGCGGCTGGGCGCAGTTCTCGCATCCATTGTGCTGGGCGGCGCGGTGGCGTTTCACCTGTCACCGCTGCTCGGCCGCGAGATTCCCGTGTCACTTGAGGCGGGCACGGCCCAGACCGATGGCGGGATGCTGTTCATGCTGGCCATCGTGATGCTCGTTGCCAGCCTCCTGGTGCTGGTCGTGCATCCACGCGCCCGCGACTGAGACGGTTGATTCCGGCGCGCGTCTGTACGGCTCGTTAACGGTTTCAGGTCACTCTACTGCCATTGCGACGCGGGCACAGAGATGGACGAGTTCGAAGAGTCAATGAATACGCCGCCAATCGGCCGCGCACGGGACGCCCTGTTCCGGCGCCTGCTTGACCTTGTGGCGATGCCGGCAACCCGACTGGCCCATCAGGATCGCAACATGGTGGGCGATATCCTGCTGGATATGCTGTTTCACGCGAATACACGCGAACGCAAGATGTGCGCGAGCCGGCTGGCGCAAAGCCGCGAAGCTCCGCGCCGCCTGTTGCGCTATCTGGCCCAGAGTTCATTCGAGATCGCCCAGCCCCTGCTGGAACAGAACGAAGCGTTTGATGCCTGCGACCTCAGCGAAATCGTCGAGGCGACGTCGACCGAACACAGGCTGGCCATCGCCCGCCGCAAGGTTGTGGCGCCCAGCGTCTGTGTTGCGCTCGCCGAGCATGGAGAAACCCATGTCGTGCGCGAAATGGTGACCAATAACGGGGCCGTCCTGTCGGAAACAGCTGTCGACAAGCTGGTCATGCGCTCGCGCGACGAGTCACAGTTGTGCGAGCTGCTGGTCGAAAGGCTCGAATTGCGCCCGTCTCAGGCCATGGCGATGTTCTGGTGGTCTGACGGCATCACCCGCCGCAAGATTCTCCAGCGCCATTCCGCTGACCGTCTCGAAGTCATTGAAACCTGCAAGGACGTGTTCGAGATCATGGCTGAGGAAAAATGGGCCGACCCGGTCGCCCGCAAGGCCCTGCAATTGATCGAACGGCGCCAGCGCAACCGCGAAGCACTCGAGCGCAGCGAGTTCGACAGCCTGGAAAGCGCCATCAATACAGCCGCGCTGGAAGGCATGACGTCGGAACTGGCCCAGGAGATCGGGTATCTCTGCGGCGTGCGGCCTGTCACGATTGCCAAGATCCTGTCCGACCCCGGCGGTGAAGGTGTTGCCGTGCTGTGCAAGGCGACAGGCGTGAAACGTGAGTTCCTGCCGGTATTCTGGGCGGCCCTCAGACGCCCGCTCGAGATCGAGGAAGGCCGGATCCATCCGCAATTCGCAATGGTCGCCGAAACCTATGAAATCCTGACAGTCGCAAAGGCCCAGACAACCCTGCGCTACTGGAACTGGTCGCTGTCAGCGGCCTTTTCCTCGCAGGCACTGCGCGAGGCGCAGGAGGGCGGCGAGCCGGCGAACGAGGAAGCGGCATTCTCGACCTCCCAACGCACGGCCCGACTGGTTTTTGGCAGTTAGCGATCGAAAAACGCCGAAATAGCCTTCCCAAGCCCGCTCACTGCCTTTAGGTCAGGCGTTCGTGATTTGGGTTGTATTGGGAGAGAAGGCGCATTGTGGCGTACTTTCTAGGGCTTTTGATTGCGTTGGTTGGGTTCTGGCTGGGCATGTCCGGTCATTTCACACCCCTGTTGCTGGGCCTTGGCGCTGTGTCGCTGGCTCTCACATTGATTCTCGCTTACCGCCTCGACCTGCTTGACCGGGAAGGCGTGCCTTATGTCCGGATTGTCGGTTTCGCACTGTATTTTCCGTGGCTCGCCAAGGAAATCGTCAAGGCAAACTGGACCGTCATCCGGGCCTGCCTGCGCGCCGAACTTGATATCGCACCGACGCTGGTCAAGCTCAAGACAGTCTGCAAATCGGATCTCGCCAAGGTGACATTTGCAAATTCCATCACGCTGACGCCGGGCACGGTGACAGTGGAGATCGAGGGCGACAAGCTGCTCGTGCACGGCCTGTACGAACAGGATTCCCAGCCGGAAGCCTTCATTGAAATGGACAGGCGGTCTGCACGCGCCATTGACGGCAAGGGAGCTGCCGCATGACTGCCGCTGCCCTCATCGCCATCCTGCTCGGCATGATCCTGCTGCTGATCCGCACCCTGCTGGGGCCGACGCTGTATGACCGCGTCCTCGCAGTGAACTCGTTCGGCACGAAAACCGTGCTTGCCCTTGGCCTGCTGGGCTTTGTCATGGGACGTCCGGAATTCCTCGACATCGCCATTCTCTACGCGATGATCAACTTCGTCTCGACCATCGCCATCCTCAAATTCTTCCGCTACCGCTCTTTCCAGGTTCCGCTGGTCCGGCGTGGTGGACAGGGAGGCGGGCGCAATGGCTGATTTCCTGGCGAACCTCCATCAATTCTTCGAACTGGTGCGCTATCCGGCCGGATCGGCGCTCTGCCTGGCTGGCGCCATCCTGTGCGTCATCGGCACGATTGGCGTGATGCGCTTCCCGGATTTCTATACGCGCATGCACGCAGCCAGCATTACCGACACATCCGGCGCAGCGGTCATTCTGGTTGGCATGGCGCTGATGGCGCCAGCCTGGGTCGTCGTCGTGAAGCTGGGCGTGATTTTCTGGCTGTTATTCCTCACCAGCCCGGCCGCGTCCCATGCGGTCGCCAATGCGGCGCACACGGCCGGTCTTCAGCCGCTGATCGGCCGCGTGAAGCCGGGCCGGGACGATGAGGAGGATGCCGCATGACCGGCGTACTTGACGGCAATATCGGCATTGCGCTCGTGAACATCCTCCTGCTGGCGGTCCTGTTCGTGGTTGCCATTGCAATCGCGCGTCTGCGCAACCTGTTCGCCATTGTGATGCTGTCAGGCATCTACTCGCTGGTTTCAGCGACCTGGTATGTCGTTGTCGATGCCGTGGATGTTGCGTTCACTGAAGCAGCCGTGGGCGCGGGCATGTCGACGGTCGTACTGCTCGGCGCAATGCTGCTGACGTCACGCACGGCAAAGCCGGACAAGAAATTCGCGCGCCTTGGCCCGCTTCTGGTCGTTATCGCCACCGGTGTGATGCTGATCTATGCAACGGTTGACCTGCCGGCACTGGGCGATCCCAATTCGCCGGTCAATGCGGGCGTCGGGATGCAATATGTGCAAATCAACTGGGCTGATACGGGCATCCCCAATGTCGTGACCTCTGTGCTCGGCAGCTACCGGGGCTTCGATACGCTGGGCGAAACGGCTGTCGTATTCCTGGCAGGCCTTTCCGTAGCCCTGCTGCTGGGCTTCGGCGAACGGTCGCTGGCGGAGTCCATCCGGCGTGGCGGCAAGCTTCCCGGCCAGGGCAAGGGTGCAGCCCAGGAAGCCAGGCCAGAGGAGGACGCGTCATGAACAATGATCACCATGTCATCCTGCGTGTTATTTCCAAGATGCTGATTCCCGTCATCGTGATGTTTGCGTTCTACACGCAGTTCCATGGTGAGTACGGCCCTGGCGGCGGTTTCCAGGCCGGCATCATCTTTGCCGTCGGGGTCATTCTCTACGCGCTGGTCTTTGGCGTGCCGTCTGCGATGCGCGCCGTACCGCCCGTGTTCACGCGCGCGCTCGCGGCGATTGGCGTGCTGCTCTATTCGGGTGTCGGTTACTGGGCCCTGCTGCAGGGTGGCAATTACCTTGAGTATCAGGCGCTCTTCCAGGAGCCGCCCGGCGAACAAAAGGGCCAGCATGTCGGCATCATCCTGATCGAGCTGGGCGTCCTGTTCGCTGTGGCAGGCGCCATGCTCACGATCTTCTATGCGTTTGCAGGCCGCGTTGCCGAAATTCGCGACAAAGACTGGTAGACAATGCTGGAATTCATTCTCGAACGGGCAAACTATTGGGCGATCATCGGACTGATGATGATCGGGCTCTATATCACGTTTGCCAGTGGTAACCTGATCAAGCGGCTGGTCGGCCTCTCGCTGTTCCAGACCTCAGTATTCCTGTTCTATGTAACGCTCGGCAAGGTGGCCGGCGGAACGGCGCCGATCCTGTTCGGCGCAGACGCGCCCTATCATGGCGGCGGCCACGGCGCCGAAGAGGCGCATCATGCGGTGACGGTTCCGGGCGCGCAGGCGCTTGGCAATGCCAGTGCGCCGGTCGAGCTGGTCAACACCTATTCCAACGTGCTTCCGCACGTCCTGATGCTGACGGCGATCGTCGTCGGCGTGGCCACCCTGTCGGTCGGCCTGGCGCTTATCGTCCGCATTCGTGAGGCCTATGGCTCGATCGAGAGCGACGAAGTGCGCGAGATCGACCTTGAGACCGCTCTCGCGCAGGAAGCCGAAATTGACCAATGGCTCAGCGAGGCGGGCGCATGATCGATCTCCTGTTGCGTTCTGCGCCGGACTGGGCGCTGGCCCATGCTGCGCCCCTGCTCGTCATGGTGCCACTGGTGCTGGCCCCTGTGCTGACCCTTGTGCCGAGCGGCCGGGTTGCCTGGTTCATCAGCATCGCGGGCACCGCTGCCTCACTGGTCTTCTCCCTCATCCTGCTGGCCATCGTGCAGACGCCCGAAACATCGGGTGTGGTCAGCTATGCGCTCGGCAACTGGCTGCCGCCCCTGGGCATCGAGTTCCGTGTCGACGCGCTGAACGCCATGATCCTGGTGCTGGTATCGGCAATGGGTGTCCTGGCATCGATCATGTCATACCCGACGGTCGTCGCAGAGATCCCGAAGGAAAAGACGTCGCTTTTCTACTCCGCCTTTCTGGCCTGTTTTGCGGGCCTGTGCGGCGTGGCAATCACCGGGGACGCGTTCAACCTGTTCGTCTTCCTCGAGATCAGTTCGCTGTCGACCTATGTGCTGGTGGCGCTCGGGGCATCGCGAGACCGTCGCGCGCTGCACGCGGCTTTCAACTACCTGATCATGGGCACGATCGGCGCGACCTTCTTCATCATCGGTGTCGGCTTCCTCTATGCGGCAACCGGCACCCTGAACATGGTCGATATTGCGTCCAAGCTCCCGGCCCTTGAAGGCAGCCGGACGGTTCAGGCGGGCTTTGCCTTTATCGTCGTGGGCCTCGGTCTGAAGGCGGCCATGTGGCCGCTGCACCAATGGCTGCCGAACGCGTATTCCTACGGCCCGAGCTTTGTCACCATGTTCCTGTCGGCGACGGCGACCAAGGTGGCGCTCTATGCGCTGATCCGCTTCCTGTTCTCGGTCTTCAATCCGCAATTCGTGTTCGAGAGCGCGGCATTCGTTGCGCTGCTGATGCCGCTCGGCATTGCGGCCATGATTGCCTGCAGTTTCCAGGCTGTCTTCCAGACCGATGTGCGCCGCATGCTGGCCTATTCGTCGGTCGCGCAGGTGGGTTACATGATCCTCGGCGTCTCGGTCGGCACGGCGGCCGGCCTCAGCGCGTGCCTGTTCCACCTCCTGAACCACGCAATGATCAAGGGCGCGCTGTTCATGGCCGTTGCGGGCGTGGTGCTGACCTACAAGGGCACCAATATTCGCGATTTTGCCGGCCTCGGCCGCTCGGCGCCCTGGACGATGACGGCCTTTGCCATTGCCGGCCTGTCGCTGATCGGCGTGCCGCTGACAGCGGGCTTCCAGTCGAAGATGCAGCTTGGCTACGCCCTGTTTGACAATGGCTGGTGGTGGGCCGTCATCCTTGTCGTATTCTCCAGCTTCCTGGCCGTGATCTATATTGGCCGCGTTCTTGAGGCCGTGTTCTTCCAGCCGCCTGTGAATCCGCGCAAGACCCGCAAGGAAGCCCCCATCGTGCTGCTCGTGCCACTCTGGATCCTGGCCCTGGCGAACATCTTTTTCGGTATCGCGACAGAGATTCCGCTTGGCCTCGCCCGTGATGCAGCCGCCGCGGCCTTCGGGCTGGAGATGTTCCGATGAGCCCCGATATGCTGATGCTTGCCGCCCTTTGCATTCCGCTGCTGATCGCCGCCGGCATTGCCGCGACCGGGCGGTTCCCGAACATCCGCGAAGGCGTCACGCTCGTGGGATCGGTCATTCTTTTCGCTGTCGTGATCGCGCTGGCCGTGTCCGTGTCGCAGGGCAATGTGCCGTTGCTGGATCTTGGCGCGGCTGCGCCCGGACTGTCCTTCACTTTCAAGCTGGAGCCGCTTGGTGCCCTCTTCGCGCTGGTCGCCAGCGGGCTGTGGATCGTCAACTCGTTCTATTCAATCGGCTACATGCGCGGCAATCGCGAGCGCAACCAGACGCGGTTCTATATCTGCTTTGCCGTAGCGATCTTTGGCGCGATGGGCGTCGCCATGTCTGGCAACCTGTTCACGCTGTTCGTGTTCTATGAAGTGCTGACCCTGTCGACCTATCCGCTGGTCGCGCACAAGGGCGATGCGGCCGCCAAGCGCGGCGCGCGCATCTACCTGCTGACCCTGCTGGGCACGTCCATCGGCCTGTTCCTGACCGCCCTCATGTGGACGTGGACCCTTGCGGGGCAGAATCTCGACTTCGTGCAGGGCGGCCTGCTTGCAAGCGTTGAACTCAGCCCGGCCGTCTCGACCAGCCTGCTGCTTTTGTTCGTGTTCGGTATCGGCAAGGCGGCGCTCATGCCGGTCCATTTCTGGCTGCCGAACGCCATGGTGGCACCGACGCCTGTGTCCGCGCTCCTGCACGCCGTGGCTGTTGTGAAGGCCGGTGTGTTCACGGTGATGAAAGTGTCGATTTTCATCTTCGGCGAAGACCTGCTCAATGCCACGCCGGGACGTGAATTCCTGCTCGGGGTCGCGTGCTTCACCATTATCGTGGCCTCGCTTGTCGCCATGACCAAGGACAATCTGAAAGCGCGTCTCGCTTATTCGACCGTTGCGCAGCTCGCCTATGTAACCGCCGGTGCCATGCTGGCCAATGAAGCCGGCTTCCTCGGTGGCAGCGTTCAGATTGCGGCTCACGCGGTCGGCAAGATAACCCTGTTCATGTGTGCCGGTGCGATCTATGTGGCCACGGGCGCAACCAATATATCCGACATGCGTGGCCTCGGCCGCCGCATGCCGCTGGTCTTCATCGCCTTCTTCGTTGCCGCCCTGTCAATCATCGGCATTCCGCCCATGGCTGGCAGCTGGGCAAAGTACGAGCTGTTGCAGGGGGCGGTCGATCGCGGCAATGGCTATGTGCCATGGGTGCTGATCGGCTCGTCGCTGCTGAACATTGCCTACCTCCTGCCGATCCCCATACTGGCCCTGATGCCGCCGCCCGGCTCGGGCGAGCCGAGGGCGTTCAAGCGTCCGGGCGGCGCACCGGCCCTGACCGTTGCCGCGCCGGTCTTCACCGCTGCGCTGTGCATCGTCCTGTTCTTCCTGATCGGGCCACTCGCCGATTTCCTGGCGCCCACTGTTGGCGGCGGCGCTGCTGTGATTGTGACCGGAGGCCAGCCATGAGCAATGAGACCCCCGAAACGCGCGACAAGTCGGGCCGCTTCCTGAAACGCGCGGCAGAAAAAGCGCACGATCTCCACACTGTCTCGAATGAGGGTGTGCATCCGATGGCCAAAATCCTGTTTGGATGGACCGAAGCAAAGCATATTGGCGCGATCATGTTCTGGGGCATCGGCCTGCTCAGCGCGCTGCTGATCGTGATCGACCTGTTCGTGAACCGGCATGACTATTTCTCCTTCGCCAACGCCACTGGCTTCTACGGGCTGTACGGATTTGCCGCGTTCGCCTTCGTGGTGCTGATGGGCTGGCCGCTCGGCAACCTGCTGCGCCGGGACGAGAACTATTATCGCGATGCTGGCGGGCCGCCTGCCGATGTCGACCCCGACTTGCCCCAGCCGCCGGAAGACGCACACACGACCTATGAGGGAGACGAGTAATGCCCGCCTTCCTGACTGTCCTCAACCCCGGCTGGCTGCTGATCATCGCTGGCATCATTGCCATCTTCCTGCCTATGCGGCGTGTCCGTCAGGGCATCACCATCGCCGCGCCGCTGGTTGGCATAATGCTGCTTGTGCTGGCCGACCAGAATGTGAACCACCTGACCGCGAGCGTACTCGGACATGATCTTGTCCTCTACCGCGTTGACGGGCTCAGCTTTGTCTTCGGTCTCGCCTTCCTCCTCGCGGCCCTGCTGAACGCCATCTATGCGTGGCATACCGACGACCGGGTGCAGGACGGCATGGCGCTGGCCTATGCCGGTGCGGCCATTGCGGCCACCTTCTCCGGCGATCTGATGACCCTGTTCATCTTCTGGGAGATCACGGCCGTCACATCTGTCTTCATGGTTCTGGCGGCGGGCACGCGCGCCGCGTATTTCGCCTCGATGCGGTATCTCGGCATACAGATCCTGTCGGGCGTCCTGCTGCTTGCAGGCGCAGCCTATGTCTACAACAATACAGGCAGCCTCAGCATCAGGGCCTTTGTCAGCCTCAGTGAGCCGGGCGCCCTGTTGATCTTCATCGCCCTCGGCATCAAGGCGGCCTTCCCGTTCATGCACAACTGGCTGCAGGACGCCTATCCCAAGGCCACCGTTGTCGGCGCCGTGGTCCTGTCAGCCTTCACCACAAAGCTCGCGGTCTATGCCTTCATCCGCATGTTCCCGGGCCAGGATGCGCTGATCTGGATTGGTGCCGTGATGACCGTGTTCCCGGTCTTCTTCGCGGTGATCGAGAATGATTTGCGCAAGGTGCTCGCCTATTCGCTGAACAACCAGGTCGGATTCATGATCTGCGCCATCGGGCTTGGCACGGCCGGAGTCGGCAATGCGCTGGCGCTCAATGGCGCAACGGCGCACGCCTTTGTCCACATCATGTACAAGGGCCTCCTGTTCATGAGCATGGGCGCCGTGCTTTACCGCACCGGCACAACCAAGGCCTCCGAACTGGGCGGTCTCTACCGCTCGATGCCGTGGACGGCCCTTTTCTGCGTCATCGGCGCCATGTCGATTTCGGCCTTCCCGCTCTTCTCGGGTTTCGTGGCAAAGTCCCTCACCATGAGTGCGGTATCGTATGAAGGCCTGACAATCGTCTGGCTGATGCTGCTGTTCGCCTCGGCCGGTGTGCTGGAGCATTCCGGCATCAAGATCCCGTATTTCGCCTTCTTCGGCCATGACAGCGGCCGGCGTGTGAAGGAGGCGCCCTTCAACATGCTCCTCGCCATGGGCATGGGCGCCTTTATCTGTATCGCTGTCGGCATTCCGGCCATCATTCCCGGCCTCGGCTATGAATGGCTCTACAACCTCCTGCCGTTCCGCGAAGAGGCGATGAACTACCAGCCGTTCACGTTTGACCATATCCTGACGCAAATGCAGTTGCTGGTCCTGGCCATCTTCGCCTTTGTCATGCTCAAGCGCTTTGGCCTCTATCCGCCAGAGAAGCCCGGCACCATCCTCGATACCGACTGGGTCTACCGCAAGGTCGGCTTTGGCATGGCAAAGTGGCTCGGCACGGTATGGGGCAAGGTGGGCCCAGCCATGACGGCGGTGTTCTTCGGCATCTCGGGCCGGGCCTATGAGCGTATCGAGGATGCGTTCAGCCCGCGGGGCGAGCTGGCGCGCGGCGCCCTGACGGGCGCGATGGCCATATGGACGGCGGCCTTGCTGGGCCTTGTGCTCCTGCTCGGATTCATCGCAGTCGGCTAATTATGGCTGCGAGCAGCCTGCCATCAAGCGGGGCCGAAGATCAACCTGTGGGTGTAAATGCTGCCATTTAGGTATTTACACTTCCGTGTCTTCATTTACCCCAGAGTGGAAATGGAGCTGGGGAGCCACGAAAATGCCCGATGTCATGACTGCTGCGCCGCGCGACGGCGTGCTCATCGAACTCGCAAGTGAAATCGTTGCAGCCTATGTCGGTAACAACACAGTCCAGTCGACCGACCTGCCTGAGCTGATCCGCAACGTGCATGCGTCGCTGGCAAGCCTGGGCACCAATGGCGCCGAAACCGCCCGTCCCAAACCAGCCGTATCGGTGAAGCGATCCCTGGGCGAGGATTTTCTCGTCTGCCTCGAAGATGGCAAGAAATTCAAGTCATTGAAGCGTCATCTTCGTACCAAATACGACATGTCGCCTGACGAATACCGCGAGAAATGGAACCTGCCGCCGGACTATCCCATGGTCGCGCCCGGCTATTCAAAGCACCGCTCAATGCTTGCGAAGAAGATGGGGCTCGGCAAGGGCGACAAGGCCTAGTCACCTGGCACGAATACTTGTCGTTACGCCTTTGCAACGAAATAATTCGGTAACAAAGGTTAAGAATGTCTGTTGTTGACTCTTGATCCCGGAGTCTACTCGCGCGATAGGTGATTCTATCGAATCACCTGGGGGTGCAACCGATGTCAAACAAAACCCTATTCCAGGGCGTCACAATTGCCCAACAAGAACTGATCAATTACTGGAAGCGGCTGCGCGATCGTTCGGGCTGCGTTCCGCGTGACGAAATTGATCCCGGCGCACTGCGCAGCATGCTGGCCAGCATTTCCATCGTCCAGTTCGATGAGTCCGGTGATGGCCGGTTCCGCATCGCCGGGTCGCGCCTGCGAGACATATTCGGCATGGAGGCGCGTGGTCGCCGTATTGCGGAAGTCATTGGCGCCCATGGTGAGGCCTTTTCGCTTGGCCTCTCCGTCGCGCTCGAACGCCGGGGGCCTGTCGGCGGTGTGATCGAACAGGAAGACGGCATGCATGCCTGGCTGCGCCTGCCTCTGGCTGATTCCAATGGCCAGCTGACAATGGTCCTCTGCCATGACGAGATGCTTCCGAGCCGCCGCATGCTGTTCCCCAAGGACGGCCAGACCAGCGCTGTCCACAATTCTTCTCCGCGCGCGGCTGCCTGAATCGCCCGCAGTCCCTGGTGCCTGCTTGATGGTATAGGACAGTTATCACGCTCTGATGCCAGGTCGTTTTCTGCCTGCCAGAACAGACGGAGACAGTGATGGCGAAATTCGATCCACAGAAACATGAAGACCCGGCCTGTCTCGGCGCGGCCCTGACCGCCTGCGCGCTGGGCCTGAAGCTTGAGAACATCCTGTCGCCCGGGCCGTCGGCAGCGGCCGGTCGCCCGGGGTGCTGCTGAGCGCGGCAATGGCGGTTGCCTGACGCGGGCTGGTGTCAGGCGGCCAGAGCCTGGCGCGCGTCCTGCCGGATCCGCTCAAGCATGGACGCAAGCCCGTTCGAGCGTTGCGCGGTCAGCGCGCCGGACACGCCGATTTCGTCGAGCAGCGCCTTGGCATCAAACGTCTCGATGTCCTGCAAGGGTGCACCGGAATAGAGCCGCACGAGCAGTGCGATCAGGCCGGATACGATCATCGCATCCGATTCCGCGCGGACGACTAGGTGGCCATCGTCAACGTCTGTCACCATCCAGACCTGGGAGGCGCAGCCCCTGACAACGCTCTCGGGTGTTTTCTCGGAATCGGCCAGCGCAGGGTTCGCCTTACCCAGATCGATGATGTGCGCATAGCGCGCTTCCCAGTCTTCAAGCCAGGAAAACTCTTCACGTATCTCGGCGGCGGCTGTTTCGATGCTCATCCGCCTGAAATGGGGCATTGCCGCACAAAAGAAAACCCCCGGCGCCGCAACCGGTACCGGGGGTTTGATTTCAGGCGTGTGCGCAGCACCTACTGATAGACGCCGCCGATGCACTTGCCGACATCGGACAGGGCATGTTCGCCGATGCAGAATGGCACTTCATACTGCTGGTTGGCGGCTGCGACGCACTGCTGGAGGTTCAGGTTCGCCATATTGAGGCAGCCCTTGGTCTCACGCTCGGCCATGGCGGAATTGATCTGGCTGGCATTTTTCTCGGTGCTGGCGCCCAGCACGCGATAGGCAGCCAGTGTCGCGATCTGGTCGGCAACAGGTTCCTTGCCGAATTTCACGCGCTTGCGGTTGCCGGTCAGGCCGGATGTCACAGCGGCCGGGATCTTGATGGCACCGGCTGCACCGGAGACATTGTCCCACAGGGAAGGTGCACCCGTATTACCAGCCTGAACGAGCACGGCATCGAAGTCCGGAGCATTCATGGCGGTCAGCAGGCCGAGCTTGGCCGGGATGCCGGTCGCCTGGATGGAATCAAGTTTCCTGGCCTTGGATCCGGAATTGCCAATCTTGGCTTTCGCCCAGCCTGATGCCTGCAGGGAATAGGCCTGTTCCTTGACATAGGCGGCTGTTGTGCTCAGGCGGCGGCTGTCGGCTTCGGTGGCTGAAAGGGCAGAGCTGACGGCTATATCACCGCCATGCAGCGTGCGGGCATAGCGCACATCATTGCGCATGCCTGTTTCTAGCGCTTCGCGGCCGTAGAAACTTTCAATGTCACGCACGGCGGCGCGATATTCGGGGTTTTGCGAGGCGATGAGCGCGGAATAGGCGATCCAGCCTTTCGACAGCTGGTCCGGATTGTGACCCCCCAGCGAATTCAGCGCGTCGTCGATGTCTCCGGCGGACGACAGCGGTTTGTCTTTTACGTCTGTAACGTCGGACTGATAGGTGGCATAGACTGCCGCCGTATCGGAAATCGGGTCTTTTCCTTGAGCATTTACGCCAGCGACCAAGCCGAACCCGACTAGTGCTGCCCCAATCATTCTGATGGATTTCATGGTATCAACTCTCCCTCACGCGACACGCGATACTCTTGCCCCATCT